>ERZ1034626.1751-NODE-1751-length-13833-cov-17.211206_pt1 | contig 13833 bp, 15 predicted proteins | sample MGYA00520652_ERZ1034626 | MGnify/ENA primary metagenome ERZ1034626 (study PRJEB33766, sample SAMN09781765) | gut metagenome | biome: gut microbiome | host: Homo sapiens | place: Madagascar | study: EMG produced TPA metagenomics assembly of the PRJNA485056 data... | reverse complement strand
ACGACATTTTGTCGGTTTAGTATGTTATATTGCCGTGTTTTGGTTAATAAAATGCAATATTGGCACATTGTCGTAGATGTTATTTGGCAGCATACTTGCTAAAGGTAATGACCGCTGCTTTTCTTTCGCTGCTATCGAAAGATAAGTTTGCGTTGGAGGTTTAATGAAAAATCTGTAATGTATGAAGATACTAATTAATGCATATGCTTGCTCGCCTGGTATGGGAAGTGAGCCTGGGATGGCATGGAACTGGGTGAGCAATCTCGCCAAGTTCTGTGAACTATATATTATCACCGAAGGGGAGTTTCGGGACAAAATAGAGGAGGTGGTGCCTACCTTGGAACAGGGGAAGAACATGCACTTCTATTATAATCCGGTATCGGAGGAAATCAGGAAGATGTGCTGGAACCAGGGGGACTGGCGCTTCTATAAATATTATAAGGAGTGGCAGTGGAAAACGTATCTCTTGGCAAAGGATATCTGTAAGGTGGAGAAGATGGACGTGTTGCATCAGCTCAACATGATCGGATTCCGTGAACCAGGGTATCTGTGGAAACTATCACAAGAGAATGGTGTGCCGTTCGTGTGGGGACCTGTGGATGCCAAGGATAAGTTCCCTGTGGCTTATCTGGATGGTGCCGGACTGAAGACAAAGTTGTTCATGCGTCTGAAGAATTTCCTGACGGGTATCCAGCTGAGGTGTTCTGGTCGTGTGAGAAAGGCTGCGCGACAGGCTTCGGTGGTATTCTCTGCTTCATCTAACTCGCAGCGCTCGTTCAAGAAGTATATGGGTATTGACTCACCTCTGCTCAATGAGACGGGGTGCTATGTTCAGGATCATCCTATTATGGATAAATCTGGTAAAAATACCTTTGATGTGCTCTGGGTTGGTAAAATGAATTTCCGTAAGCAGTTGGGCTTGGCTTTGCAAAGTGTTGCTATTACGGGTAATGAAAATATTCGACTTCATATTGTTGGAGGTGGTAATGCTGAATCCTATCAGTCATTGGCAGAGAGTTATGGCATTGCTGATAAGTGTATCTGGCATGGTGCAGTAAGCCATGATGAGGTGCAGAGCATCATGCAAAAGTCGGATGTTTTCCTCTTTACCAGTGTTGCTGAGGGTACTCCTCATGTTGTGCTGGAGGCTATTGGCAACAATCTTCCTGTCGTTTGTTTTGATACTTGTGGTCAGGGTGATGCTGTGAATGACAAGGTGGGAAGAAAGGTTCCTCTTTCTTCTCCTTCTCAGTCGGCTCATGATTTTGCTAAATTGCTCAATGAGCTTGAAAAGGACAGGTCTTTGCTGAGGCTCCTTTCGGAGAATTGTAAGGAAAGACAAAAGGAGCTTTCCTGGGAGGAAAAGGCTAAGGTCATGGTAGAGTGGTATAAGAAAGTTTTCTAAAACCCACCAGTCCTCCCTTACCCTTAAGGGAGGGTCCACCGCTTTCCCCAAGCCCCTTTCCCCTCAGGGTACAGGGGATGTACCAACCGCCCTACTCGGTGCTCAAACCGCTTCGCTATAAGGTTGGCGGACCATCAGAGGTCTACGCCAGCAGCGGAGCTGCGGTTTTTTATGCGGGGATGAACCCGCTTCCACTCAAGGATTTACTAAGGGGTTGCTTGCTCGTTGCTTTTTTCGAAAACCCGCCAGTCCTCCCTTTATTTCCTACGTTCTATCATAACGAGTGTTTCTCTCTTGTATTGTTGGAGGCTATGGAACATGGTTTGCCTTGCATCTCGACGACAGAAGGGGAATACCAGGAATTGTTGATGATGGTAAGACGGGCTTCCTCGTTCCTAAGCATGATGTTGCTGTGCTTGCAATATGACATCTGACCACCTATATATCATCGGAAACGGATTTGATTGCTATCATGGGGCTAAATGTTCTTATGCTGAGTTTAGAAAGTATCTGCTAAGACATAGGCCTTATGTGTTGGCAACTTTTGACCTCTATTTCGGACCGAGGTCGCTGATGAACAGCTTTGAAAGTTTCAAGGATTGCTTGTGGTGTCTCGAGATTTCATGGGGGTGCTCATCTGGCGGCGTCTACCCAAAGACAACATGGGCCGAGAACAATCTGTGGTGGCGGTTTGAAGAGCATCTGGCTGACCTGAACAGGGAGAAGGTGCTCGATGTTCTTGATGTTGTCTTGCCAGATTGTGACGAAGATTCGGATAGGTTCAGATATTGCGACTATTATCTGGGGCTGGACGGCATATCGGACATGCTCAACTCTTGCACGTTTGAAATGAGGTATCAGCTGCATAAGTGGATTAACACGTTGGCGTATGAGAAGGGGTTTAAGAAGCGTCTGCTTGATATCGACAAGAATGCCAGGTTCCTGACGTTCAATTATACTGATTTTCTGGAGTCGGTCTATGGTATCGGGAGGGAGCAGATAAGGTATATTCATGGCAGTAGGCATGACAGATATGGAAGCTTGATAATAGGGCATAGCGCCGATGACGAAGGGGACTTTAAGGCTTGGGTGAAACGTAACGAGCACAGACGGAGGTATAGACCTAACCTTAAAGACAAGAGGGGACGTTATTTTGCCAATGACAAGCTTGCGTATCTTGCTTATTTCTTGAAGGACGAGGCTAAGGGCAACTGGAGGTCGTCTGTCAGGTATAATGCGGTACAGGAGGCCCTGGGACGGTTTGAGGATTATTATGCCATTAACATGAAGCCTACGGAGAGCATTATTGCGGCAAACGAGGATTTCTTTGAGGGCTTGGCGTTTCTGTTCTTGGCCATTCTCTTTCTGCTGTAGACATGCCCTATTTTGACAAGATTAACGAGGCGATAGGCAAGGATGTTGAATGGGAGATTAGTTGGCATTCTGATGATGACATAAAACATATTGAGGCATTTTGCAGGAGGTTCGGAATTTCTTCTGACAGATGTCATAAATTCAAGTTAGAGGAGCTAGCTGTGCTCCGAGGCATCCATTCGCCTCTGGCGATCTGATTGTTATCTGTGGTATGGATGCAAGTTGGCATCTCAACGATGCTTAAAACCAGTTCCTGTAGCGGCTCTTGCGAACAAGGGATGTTAATGGTTATGGTGGTGAGGGATCACTCTCTCACCACCTTTTCTAAATTACATAAGGTCATGGGATTTACAGAGGATAAGATGATTGCATCTATGGATGTAAAGAGGGGCAAATGCTTCTTGATGAAATCTTGAGTGGAGGCAATTTTGGACATTATGACAAGCATCACGTTTTGGGGCATAACCTCCTTTGCCTGTATCGTGACGCTCGTCTTTTGAGATATTATCCTGCCGAGGCTTTGAGTGAGCCGATATTCAGAGTTCGGCTCTTTTTATGGAGATTGAAATTCCAAAAGAAATAATAGATATACGGCGAACGACTCCCCCCATTTTTTATAAGGTACTTTTCGGGGATGGGGCTTAGTAGCCTTTTCTTGTAAATCAAAGAGTAAACAATTATGCAAATTCCTAATTTTTGTATCTTCGCTTTACGAATCACTAATAATGAGAGTATAGGTAAGAAACTTCTTGATGCTAACCAGTTCTACACTTTCTTAAATGGTTTTCATATCAAAGATAATTCTGTAGACTTTAATGCTAAAGAGGCTGGTATAGTAACTCTATACGATGATTACCTAAACCATTACAAGCGTCTGCATGTAAATATTTCTGCACTGGTTGGTTCTAATGGATCTGGTAAAAGCACATTAGTTGAATTTGTATTACGCTTGATTAATAACTTTTCTGTTTCCTTGTTTGGTAATTTGCCACTGTTCCCTGCTGCCGAAAATTTGACTTATATTGATGGCGTGTTTGGAGATTTGTACTATATGTCTGATGGTATTCCTCATTTATTGCAAGTATCTGGTGAAAATGTAAAATTGTATGTATATAGTAGATGCAAAATAGACGAAAAGAACTCACGTGTAGTATTCTCTGCTAAAACATTGCTGCATAATTGGGATAAGAGCAGTTCTTCTCATTCGGATTTAACTTACAAAAATGAAATAGTTAAGCATTTCTTCTACACCTTCGTTTCCAATTATAGTCTATATGCTTACAATCCACATGATTTTAACGACGAAGGAGATTGTTGGTTGAATGGACTGTTTCATAAGAATGATGGCTATCAGACTCCATTAGTCATTACTCCATATAGGAACAATGGAAACATAGACAGCAATACAGAGCGAACACTATCGAAAGAGAGATTGATGGCGTTATTGTTTCATGGTTCAGGATTCATTACTCTAAATGGGCATCTTGATGTGGTAGGCTTTGAACTTACTCAAAACACGAAACAATATAATTTGAAAGCTCTCAATGCTGATTGCAGTCTTCATTACCTGCATCGTGCCTATCGAAAAATACAAAGCATGATTAACGGATGTTGGAGAGAAGAGTATAACTGCGTATTTGATAAAAGCAATGGTCATCCACTTCAAGCTAAGGCTTTAGAGTATCTTGCCTACAAAACGATAAAGGTTGCCATGAAATATCGGCAATATAGAAAATACTATGATGCTTTAGCTGGGGTTAGAAAGTGGCCAAAAGAAAAACATATTTCCGCCGTCAAGAAGATGGTACACTCTATGAGTCTTGATTATTCTCATATTACTACTAAAATTAGGCAAACTCTTTGTTTCTTGGTGCGTGGATGTTATCAAGAAGGCTTTCTTAATTTAGAAAATGCCATAAAGATACAAAAGATTGCTATGCGTAGCATGAATGAAGATTGGGAACAACAGCTTCCACTTTTATATTCCAAAACTGAAGATGTTTTGCCTTCGCCTATATTCAACGTATCAATCATTCTACAAGAAAAGCATAGTAAGCAAAATATAACGCTGGAAAAACTTAGTTCTGGTGAACGCCAACAAATTTATACTATCAGTTCTATATTGTACCATTTAGCCAATATAAACTCAGTTCATTATGATGCAAATAAACAAAGAGTGGCTTATAACCGTGTCAATGTGATTTTGGAAGAGATAGAGTTGTATTTTCATCCCGAAATGCAACGAAATTTCTTGCTGTATCTTTTGGATGGATTGAGACAAATGTATATGGATGGCATTAAGGCTGTTTCGTTCTTGATAGTTACCCACTCTCCATTTGTATTGAGCGATATTCCTGGAACAAATATTATGACACTGAAAGATGGAGTTCAACAGCACCTTGATTTGCAAAGCTTTGGAGCCAACATCCATGATATGCTCAATACCAACTTCTTTATGAAAGACGGCTGTAAAGGTTTGTTCTCGGAATGGGTGGTAAAGAGAATCATACAAGTTCTGAATATGTATTGTGAAGGAAATGGTTCTGCTGAAGACTGTGGAGAAAGCTCATGGCAGCAAAATTATCCAAAAGAAAAGCTGTTAGGATTGATTATGACGATAGACGAACCTATCGTTCAAAGAGTTTTACTGGATAAATATGATGCAACTTTTGGCAACAAAAGTTTAGATAAAAGAATCGAGTTGTTAGAGGCTGAGTTGAAAAGGTTAAAAGACAGGAGAAACTAACATGTGGCATTTGGATGATATATCAGCAAAAGAAATGAAAAGGTATATTTCATGGTTGGAATCTTCCATCGTGAAAAATGTAAACAAGCTAAGAGGCAATGCCGAATACAAGGATTGGTGCGACTATTTGGTGCCGATCTTGGCTGATGGAAGTTCAGATACAAGGCTTGTGGAAGATATATTGTCTTCAAAACCTTCAAGGCTTTTCAAATTAAATCATCGCCATTTGAATAATATGTTGAAATTGATGCCTGTAAACCGATATGGCTATCACGACATTTATTCTGAAAAGTTATTAAGAAGATACTTGAAGGCTAAAGCCAAGAAGCGCAGAACACCCAAACAACAATCATTGATTGACCGATATGAGAAGCTACTGACATTCCTGTATGATGTGTTTGATTACGGCTTAATTAAAGAAGAAGTGGCTTATAACCTTTCACTACTAAAAGGCAGGAACACATGCACTTATTGTAATAGGCAATACACTTTTACAGTAGGGAAGGTTACAGAAAGAGGCAAGATCGTAAGCAAAGTAAGACCACAGTTCGATCATTGGTTTGCACATCGACAATATCCTTTATTGGGACTAAGCTTTTATAATTTGATACCAAGTTGCTCTGTATGCAATAGTTCGGTAAAAGGAAGTGCACATTATAGCTTGAAGACGCATATTCACCCATATACAAACCCAGATTCCGACCCAAACTTTAAGTTTGTTCCAACATTAGAGTATATGGATACATTACATGCGAGTGAATGGTCTGTACTTCTTAGTCGTAAGAGGAATGGTAAGGAAGACAAAACGATTATAGATTTGGCGCTTGATGAAATTTACGAGAAGCATGGTCCTTTGGAAGTAAAGGACATCATGGATTTCGAGATAAAGAACAATCCGACTTATCTCAAAACTCTGTTTGATAAGGTTTGTGTAGATTTGGGCATGAAGTACTCTCGTGAAGATGTATTCAGAATGATGTTTGGTGTTGAAGCAGACATCGAGAAGACATTGGACAGACCTTTGAGTAAATTGAAAAGAGATGTGCTTGAGTGGTTGGGGATTGTTGTGTAAAAAGGAATGATTATGGATGCTTTTGATGAAATATTAAGTAAACTCCCTTCAGATATAGGAGGTTCTACTGCAGACAATGGCTTTACGTTTCAAAAGAATTGGGCATTGAAGAAACTTTTGGAGTTAGAGGACAGTGGTGAATCTTATACTATAATATTTGATTATCATGATGATATAGAAGTACTAGATTCTGATGAAAATGCCACAAACATAGATTTTTATCAGATTAAAACGAGTGTGAATAATTGGACAGCTTCCACGTTATGCAAAAAAGAAACAAATGCGGAAGGGAAACCTAAAAAATCATTCTTAGGTAAGTTGATAAATCATTATTTGGAATTTGAGAATACAAGGAATGTTTATTTTGTGACTAATAATTGTATTTCAAGTTCACTTTTTGATTCACTAGTTAATTCACATGATGAAGTTTTGGCATTCTCAAGATTATCTTTTAAAAAGCAAGAAGAAATTAAAAATAAAATAGAAAAAGAACTTGGTACCAATATAGATAATGAATGGTATAGTCGATTATATCTTGTTCAAAATCAATTGCATCTAAAGGATTCTACAGATTATTTAGTCGGCAAGATTACAACATTTTTAGCGAATCATTTGGGAACATCAGAAATAAATCCAAAGTCCTTTTATGACGCTATATCTGCAGAAATAACAAAGCGTAACGATTATAAGGAATTTTGTCAGAATAAGGAAACCCTATTTTTGCATAAAGCTATATCGAAAAAACAATTTATAGGGTATGTAAATAGCTTGAGAAAATTCACTTCTTTTGAGTCAAAGTGCCAAACTGTAGTTTCTATGTTAATGAATGGTGCATCCTTTCAACAACAACGAAAAATCAAGAAAGAATTGAATACAAATGTGAAAAATGCTTTTTTTCAATATGACAATCTTGAATTTAGAAAGTTGTCAAACTGTATAGAGGTAATCAATGACAATATACAGGATGATGATTGTAATACTTATTGGGATTTAGGAAATAAGGTTTTAGATGAGGTTAAAAGTAAATATCCCAATCCTCTCGGATATGATGATACTTTTATTTTAGCACTTATTTTTTATTTGATGGCATGAATAATACAGGAATATTAAAGATTCTTATAAGAAATTTAAGGACAAAGAAGTATGAAAAAGTTAAGATTCAAGGAAATCTCTTTCCTGAGCTATTCAAGCAGAAAGGCGAGAAGGATAAGTCTTGATAGTGATATTGTCATTATCAAAGGTGATACAGATACAGGTAAATCCTGTATCTCTAAGTCCTTATTCTCGGCACTCGGAACTTCCATAAAGAGTATTCCAGAAACATGGAAAAACGATAATATTGTGGTTTTATTGAAGTTTACCGTAGATGATATAAACTTCACAGCTCTCCACATAGGAAAAGACTACTATATTTTTAATCCAGATGGTACTCAAAGAACGTTAACAGATTCTTTAGCCAAGCAAGGTAAGGCTATTTCTAGTTTGTTGGATATACACCTTCCAAAGATTGAGATTAATGGAATTAAACAAACTTTTTATTCCGATTACCTCTTTATGCCTTTCTATATAGATCAAGATGATGGCTGGGCACAGCCGTGGACTTCTTTTTCTAGATGTGGCAGTAGTACTTTACGAGCAAATACTTTATTACTTCATACAGGAGTGGTATCTGATGAATACTTTTCATTCAAGGTTCAGCTCGATAATGCAATTAAGTCTTTGGATAAAATAAATATAGATTTAGCTGCAAACAAAAGACTGTGTGAGAGTATGAAAAAACGTCTTGTTAAATTTAAGTTGTCTTTAAACGAGAATGATTTCAATGAGGAAATTGCAAATTTTATCAAGAAAATTAGTGAGTTGAAGATTGCTCAAAAGAACAAATTAGCAGAATTAAAGGAACTATACAACAAAAAAAGTTATCTCACTTTCAGCATAGAACAGTTGCACAACAATATTAAAGAAATTGGCAAGGACTTTAATTATGCTATGACGCAGGAGGATGTCATTACTTGTCCAATGTGTGGTTCTAAAGTGAATAATGATTTTCTTGGTAGGCTTGAAATGAGTGATGATATTGTAAAATGCAAAGATTTGATAATCCAAAATCAAAGTGAGCTCAAAGAGATAAATCTTAAAATAGAAAATGCAGAATATAGCAATAAAGAAATAAGAGATAAACTTATTGAGATATCCCAACTAATGCAAATCAAAAAAGACGAATCTAGTTTGGATGATTATTTAAATTCCAAGTTGGAAAAATATTTTGATAACATTATGGGAGAAGAGAAGGTTAGACTGGAAAAAGAGAAAGTAAAATATCAACAAGAGATAGAAAAAATAAAAGCAAAAGTCAATGATGAAGGTAAAAAAGAACGCAAAAAAATGATTGAAAACGACTTTGGAAATTTAGTTTTAAAGTACACTACGAAAATGAAAGTTCGTTTAAATTCAGAGAAAAAGATTTCTTTGAGTACCAATATATCTGTTACAGGAACAAAAGTCCCAAGAACTATTGTTGCTTATACATATGCGTTTATAGATATTATGTGCAAATATGGTGGTCCTGTCCTATGCCCGATTGTGGTTGATGAAATGCGTCAACGTGGTTTAAGAGACAAAGATGAAGAAACGATGTTTTCTTTTCTTGTAGCAAATAAACCCCATGAGGCACAGTTGATAGTTGCAACTTCATCTGATTTGCAATTAAATGGTGAAAATATTAAGGTTGTTGAATTGCATAATCCAAATAATTTATTGGTAGTTGATGATTTTCAATCTGTTAGCAATGAAATTGACGATTTGCTTTACGACAATTTTTCACTCCGATATTAAATTCTAAGGTGGAAAAATACTTGCAATACGAATAAGTAAATATATTTTTTATATCTGTAAAATGGATAATATATGGTATAATGTTCATCATTTTTATCGGCAAGTTTCTAAATTTCTTACTGATAGAAGACTTGTGGATATGGAACATCTTATGAAATTGGGACAAGAGTTGCTAAAGGAAGATATAGGTGAAACTCAACAATCTTGTCGTACTGATTGGAATACTTCCACGAATGTGATATAAATATTCTATACATAAGTTAAATGCAGCTCTCTGGCTCCTTGACCAGGGTTTTAATTTCGAGTATGCGATGCAAAGATACAAATAAATATTCTTTTTTACAACAATAGTTCGTCAATAATTCAATAATGTGCTAAGCAGCTATACGCTGTAAGCACGAGAGATCTTTGAAAATCTTGCTAATTAAAGTTCGGTTCGGGGTGTACCCGCTTGCTTTAAAAATTCGTTTCACCAGATAAATGTTGGTCATCAGTGACTTGAATGAAGACATAGAATATTCCATTCCTATGCAGGACGTTTGCTGCCTGCTCGATGCTAAAGGGATGCTTGCTCGAGGTATGCTGCTTGCTGGGATTGCTGTTTGTGGGGACTGTAGACAAGGTGGATGGCGCATTGTGTAATTTGCTGATAACTTGCAGACTTTCTGCTATTAACTTGGTGGTTTCAATTAAAAAGTGTATTTTTGCAGCAGATATATGAACTATATAAGACGATATTATGATGTTAGGTATTAATGCTCCAAAGCCATTGGTTAAAGGTGAATTTGCTAAGGCTGTTCGTAAAGCTGTTCATGATTCGATGGTTGCAAAGGAAAATTGGAAGGAACCTGCAACAAAAGGTCCTTGGAAGGTTAAATTTATTGTGCGTTAGTTATCGATAGCGCTGTATCGGTACCATCGTATTCATATAAATGTATCGATATATGGTGGACTCCCACAAATTTCACAGAATTCACAGATTCTGAGTCTATAGCTGATATCTGGTTTTATTGAGTTTTTTATTGGAGAAATGGCGGAAGAAAAGGTATGCGAAATGAAAAAGTGCTCCAATTCTTTGTATATATAATGTTTTTTGTTTAGTTTTGCAGAAAAATTGATAGACCAATGAGATTAGAGATACAAAATATCAATAAAATCAAGGAAGCTGATATTGCCTTGAATGGCTTGACTGTGATTGTGGGAGAGAATGATATGGGAAAAAGTACCATTGGTAGAGCATTCTTTTCTATTATCAAGGCGGTCTCTAATATGAGAAGCTTGAGTAATGAAAGTTCTGCCAACAAAGCTTCTAAGCATATAGATTCTTTGTATAAGCACTTCTATGGAAAAAAAATCATAGATGGTACTATGGATCTGTTGCCTCGTGTCAAATCGGATATGGAAAGAATATGTCTGGATGAAGCGGAACGAAATGCTTTCTTGGAGCATCTGAATGCTAAAATCGATGAAATAGATTTGTCTCCTCGCCAAAAATCTTTGCTCAAGGAGGATATTGCGAATATTCGAATTTGCTATGATCAGGTGAATAATCCTGCTGCTGTATTGAAAACGGAGTTGGCTTATCTCGTTGAATCTGAGTTTATGGGGCAGTTCTGTTCTTCTAAGTCTGAACTTACTTATGTTATGCTTGATACAGAAGAAGAGGGGAGGCTGTCGTTTAAGGCAAAGGATAATCAAGTGACAAACGTTTCCTTTTCTGAAAGAGGATTCTATGAGGATATCACTTATGTTGAGTCGCCACTGTACTTCCATCTTCTTGATAGCTTAAAATCTTCTGTTGCTTATCGGGAAATGAAGAGGACTTTGGGATATAAACCAATGGTTCCTGCCCACGTGAAAGACTTTGTTGACAAGGTCTTAAATTTCCAGAATTTTGATACTCAGCTAAGTTTGTTTGAGCCTCAATCGAAGGATTTTCATACAGCGGATATTATTCATGGTACGTTTGCATATGATAAGAGTTCACGTAGCATCGTATATCAAAAAGATGGTATGAAGATTAAGCCTATCAACGTGGCTTCTGGTATCAAAAGTTTTGGTGCCTTGCAGCTTCTGCTTGATGGTTATTGTATTTCCAATAATCGTCCTTTGATATGGGATGAACCTGAGAATCATCTGCATCCTCAGTGGCAAGTGGAGTTTGCTAAGGTTATCGTACAGATTGTTAATTCTGGTATTCCGGTGATGATCAGTACCCATAGTCCGTATTTCCTGCAAGCCGTGAGGTATTATTCTGCTATGTATAACATTGAGAAGTATGTGAACTACTACATGGCAGAGTGTGGTAATGATGATATGGTAACTATGAAAGAGGTTACTAATGACTTAAACCAGGTTTTTCTTACTTTGGCTGAGCCTTTGAATAAAATCATGAACGTGGATGAAGTAAGGGGAAGAATGAAATGAAAACTGCCAGTGAATTAATATCGTTTTTGGTGAAGGATAAGCATTTCTCTCTTTGTTCTGTCTGTGAGCTGCATAAGCCTTGTGCTACGACACCCAGGTGTTCTTGGGAGCCTGCTAAACGATTCGTGAATTTTGATGATGTAAAGACCGCCTACTGCAAGGAACATCAGGTGATTTCTTGTGCTTCGGTAGATGGATTGTCTGAAAAGAACGAAAAGCTATTGTTCGTAGAAATAAAGGGGTGGGTTGATTTTCTGCAGTATCAAAAGAAAAATGTAGAGAAAAAGATAAAAAAACAGGTGTCAGGCTATGATTTTATCAAAAAGTTGAAAGATAGTATTGATATATGTAATGATTATGCATCCAACCCAAAATTTTGTAATGCTGATCATCTTGCGTATATTATTGTAACTGATATTGATATCAAAGAGCAACCTCTACAGACTTTGCAGGGTAACCTGATGGCTTTGGCGCAAACATCTTCTTCTCTTGAAGTGTTATGCAATAAATACATGTTGTCAAAAATCAGTTCTATAAAGGGGATTCATACATATTATAAACAATGTAAGGAGTTAGATTCATTTATAGATAATGGTCTTTAGGGTTTCATATAAACGTTAGTACTCTGCCAAACGTAAAAACGAATATAATGGATAAAACAAAGTTGACAAGGGAAGAGGCTTTACGCCGCTGGAAGGCTTCTAAGGAAATCAAGCGTAAAATGTTGGAGAAACTGGAGAACTTGGAGATAGAAACGCATGAAAAAGGACTATAGTATTTTCTTTCAACTGATAAGGTTGGGACTGGGGATTTCGGATGAGGCTGTGGTGATTCCTATGGAGGCCTGGAAGGGACTGTATAAGGAGGCTGAAAGGCAGTCGATGCTGGGAGTGGTTTTCGAGGGCGTCAACAGAAATGTGAACCTCGGTGGTACTAAACCGCCTACTGCCTTGGTGCTGAAATGGATGGGTATCTCGCAGGTTATCAAGCGAAAGAATGTGAAGTTTGATGAAGAGGCGAAAAGGCTTACACAGCTGTTTGATGAGAATGGTATCTTTACCGTGATATTGAAAGGACAGGGCAATGAACTGCTTTATCCTGTAAGGGGATGTAGAATTCCTGGTGATATCGACATCTTTGTGGATGGGGGTAAGGAATTTGTCGTGGACTGGATAGACCGACATGGACTGGCCGACAGGGCGGAGAAGGCTACATATCATCATGTGCATCTGTTGCCTGGGGCGAGTGGTATTGATATCGAAGTGCATTTCCTGCCTTCTTCGGGTCTTTTCTTCCCTACTCATCGTCATCGGTTGCAGAGGTTCTTGCAGAGTGAGGTGAGAAACTCGGTCATGTGTGACAGGGGATTCAGAATACCTTCGGCGATGTTTAACTTGCTGATGCAACTTGCTCATATCCATTGTCATTTCTTTAGTGGGGGTATTGGTCTGCGACAGATGAACGACTTTTACTATGTGCTGATGTCTTCTTCGAAGGATGAGAGGGTAGAGGCTATGGCGCTTATCAGGAAAATGGGGATGAGGAATACCGCGGCTGCTCTAATGTGGGTGCTGAAGGAGGTGTTCCTCATGGATGCTGAATGGATGCTGTGTTCTCCTGACGAGAGTCTTGGTAATGTGTTGTTGGGTGAAGTGTTCAAGGGTGGTAATTTCGGGCATTATCTTTTTGATAATGAGAAGGCATTCCTCTTGAAGGCTGTGTTGCGTCGCAAGAGATTTCTGAAACTCTTGAGATTCGGAGTGTTGGAAACGATTGGTCAAATGTGGTTTGATACAATGTATATTGTGGAGAAGCTAATATAATATATAATGTATGCACGTATGTGTGTTTACATTACATATTATATTAGTTTTTTTTGTTTATAATGAGGGTTCTTTCGAAAAGCTGCCTGTCCTTCTTTGAACCTTAAGTTTTTTCTAAAATCAACCCGTCCTTCTTTACCATTAAAGAAGG
>ERZ1034626.1746-NODE-1746-length-13866-cov-12.860474_pt1 | contig 13866 bp, 22 predicted proteins | sample MGYA00520652_ERZ1034626 | MGnify/ENA primary metagenome ERZ1034626 (study PRJEB33766, sample SAMN09781765) | gut metagenome | biome: gut microbiome | host: Homo sapiens | place: Madagascar | study: EMG produced TPA metagenomics assembly of the PRJNA485056 data... | reverse complement strand
GTAATGATCATCGGCTTTCCGCTTCTGTATCTTGCATCAATGATGTTATACACCAGCTCGTTTACGTACTCAGTGTTTCGCTCAATCCCTAAATCATCAATAACTAAAAGGTCAAACTCGTTAAGGCTATCCAGATATTTCTGCTTGCCTTCATACATGCCCTGAATCGTATTGATTATTCTTGCAAAATTTGTCACAAGACACGGAATGCCATTGTCAATCAGTTCATTTGCGATGCATGACGCAAGAAACGTCTTGCCAGTTCCAACTCCACCAAACAGAATAAGTCCTTTTCCTGCTTTCTTGAACTCGGAAAATCTTCTGACATAACTCCTGCACATGTCGCTAGCCTTCTTTGATTTCTTATCATCGTGATCAAATCGGCATTTCTGAAGTCCTCTGTCAGGAAAGCCTGTGTTTCTGTATTTTTCGATTCGTTCCAGTCTTTCCTGTTTCTTTTGCTCTGCAATCATGCATGAACACATCACTGGAACATATCCACCAATCAGCGACAGCCATTCTCTTCGTGGCTCATTGCATTTTCGGCAGTAAATCATATTGTCTTTGATATACTCAGATGTATCATCACAAGTGGCAAGCATTCGCTGTATCCCTTCCGCCGTCGGATCTTCATTCTTAAATATATCGTATATGCTTTTCATGTTTTGTTCCTCCTGTAAATTAGTGTTTTGAGTGTTGTCGCTTCACTTAATTTAATTATTTGATTTTGATTAATTTGCATGACTTTTTCAGACAATCGCATCCAATTGGAAATTCATATTCATCTGATAAAGTCCAATATGTTTCATTCCCACATATTGCACAAGTATCACTATATTTGTTTTTTGATACTCTTATCATATTACCTTCTTGAGTATCATTTTCTTCAAACACCTGTCTATTTTTTAAGATTTTTTCAATCTTGTATAATCCTTCTTTCATTCTACTTACCTCCTTATACCTCCTTAGCACTCAACCATGAATTCATTATCTAATTCAATCAGCGCACTGTTATAATCACCACGCTCAATATTAGTTATTGCTTTCATTGGCGTGTGATTAAATTTTAAGAAATCTCTAATTTCATAATACTTGTAATCTTCAAAACTTAATTCTTTTAAACGTTCTTTGATTTGTCTGATTTTCATTTTCCGTTTCTCCTAATGTTTTCATGTTCTTTCTTATTTTCTAAATGTTGGCAATCCAAATGTTCTTGCAATTGCTTTTCTAACTGATAAGTCATTACTTAGGTAACCGTTGTATCTGATTACTTTTACTTCGCCAGTTTCAACATCTTCTGCAATTTCAGCTCTCTTGATGCTGTCTCCCCAATGATTAAACTTTCTTCCATTTACTGTTGTTTGTTCTACTGTCATATCTTTGTACCTCTCTCTTTCTACAGCATTATAATATCATAATATGAAAGCGATTGCAATACTTTTTATTGCATTTTGTTTCTTTTTGAAACTTATTTGCCGTAAAACATAGCCATGAGATCCTCTTCCGACTCATAGCCGTTCTGGTCGTATTTCTTCTCTGGCTGTTTTTTCTGATTTGTATATTCATCCTTCAAAGGGAAGATTCCTTGCCAGTTATGCGTTATTGACTGATTAAGAATAGCGATCTTTACATCGTCTGTATTTCCCAATTCATCAAGTTTCTTCAGCATGAGTTTAAGAGCATACTCTGTCATTGGTTTTTTGATGAATGATCTCATCTGTACAAATGCTTTCAATGCATTCTTAAGTTCTTCATTTTCTGTATACTTAGCAATCTGTTCATCATATGACTTCGACGTTCTCTTTCTTTCTTTCTTACTTACTATATTATTATCTAGAGTATTATTATCTAGAGTATTATGTAAACTTTGTTTAATACCCCCCGTTAAACTTTGTTTAATACCATGTTCAACTTTGTTTACTACCATAGACTTAAGTTTAACTGCTTGATACTCGCAAAACTTTACACCATTCACAATTTTTTCATGCTTTGTGATATATCCTTTTTCAGCCAATGACTTTAGGCATTTTATACAGCTTTGCTTTGTTGAATTTGTCCAATCTGCAAGATACTGTAGACTGCCTGTGAACCTTGTCTCATCATCCTGTGAGAATCCATATATGATCGCATACACAAGAAGCTCGTTTCCTTTCAGCCCTAGCCTTGTAACCATCCAACCAGATATGCTGATATAATTCTCTTCTTTTACTTTGCTCATGTTTTTGCTTCCTTTCTTTTCTGCTTTACAATTTGTCATATTATTTGCCTTTCTAACAAAAAAACTGCACAGCTTTAATAGTTTCGCACCCTATAAAGCCATACAGTTCTCGTGTCTATTCAGTTGTTTTCCCGCTCAGCAGGTGCGAACTACTGAACAGACAATATAGTTTTTTAACTACTCTCTAATTTTATCATCATAATGTGATTAAGTCAACACTTTTTGCTGATTTCTGTTTCTTTTTGAAACTTTTTAATGTCTTTGCTTGTAACAATTCTGATTGTCAGTTCATCATAGCGATACTCGAACAACTTCTGTTTCAGCCTGAAAACGTCTGTAAGCACCTTTTCAGAGCCTTTTACGTCTTCAACGATACATTTACCATCTGCGCAGGAAAAGTACTGAAAATCGGCAATATAAGTCATTTTACGCCACTTCTTGCCGTTCTTCTCAAACGCTGGAACAAGGTCAAAACACGGCTGTAATTCTAATCCTGTTATAACCCCCGCACGTTCCAGAATCTTCAGCTGTGCATATCGTTCAGCTTCAAGCTTCGAATCGAACTTGATGCCATCAGCAACCGTCTTTGTATTGTGATATTTTCTATACAATCAAATCACCTCACAGATAAGATTTTCCGAAAATGTCGATAAATTCATCTGTTGTCCATGAATACTCGTCCATGGCTCGTTCCTGTCCCAATTTTTTTAGATACATGTCAAATTCATGCCCTTTTCGGTTATGCACGCCATACTCAGACATGTTGTGATCTTCAGGTCTGATGAATACGACAAGACCATATTTGATTGATTTTTTTCTGTTGGCAGTGCCAAAAAATATTTCGTGCCTATGTGTGCCCTCATAACGCCGATTGCTGTAAAAATATGTATGACCGTTTGCCTGATACATGCCGTTAGGCATAATTGAATCTCTCAACTAATCACCCCCTATAAATTTAAGCTGTGCAATTTCAGAAGGAGTAAGCGTTGGAATACCAACTTCTTCGCATTCGCTTCTTACGCCATCAAGCAATATATCGAACTCCTTAGAATCCATCTGAGAACTGCCTTTATAAATCTTGTAATGCGTGAACTCCTTGCCGTTTACCGTGCCTTTGCCTATCTCCTCATAGTACTTGAAATAACCATGTAGGATCACATCTGAACAAATGCTGATAACCTCATACTGCCCATATCGTTTAAGCATAATAAAATGACATTCTTGGTTATCCATTCTCATAACGCTCGCCAACTGGTTGAGTAAAGACCAGTAGTACGCATTGGCTGTCAATGATCTTTTCGATTTCTTCTCTTTTATCTCATACAGCTTGTCTGCATCCTGCTGGTCGAACAACCACTGGATGATAGTTTTCGCATTTCCTATCATGCCACTTTTCCACCTTTAAAATGGGAGATCATCTTTTTCTAATTCAAAATGTCCATTAGCGTTGATGTGATCTGGTTCAGCATAGCCATTATTGTTATAGTTACTTTGTTCACGATTCTTAGTCTCTAGGAACTCAACATGATTAGCCAACACTTCTGTAACATACACTTTTTTTCCGTAATTATCTTCATAATTTCTTGTTCTGATAGAGCCGTTTAAGGCAATCTTATCACCCTTGTGTACGTACTGTTCCAAAAGTTCAGCTGTCTTTTTCCATGCCACGCATTGGATAAAATCAGCCTCCTGCCCGTCCTGTGTTTTAAAGTCTCTGTTGACGGCAAGAGTAAAACTTGCGACAGCCGTTCCATTGCCTGTCCTTCTTAGGTCAATGTCCCTTGTAGTACGTCCAATTAATACAACTGCATTCACTTTTCGTGTTCCTCCAAAAATTTTTCGATTAATTCCCATGCCATGCCCTCGTTTACAGGGATGTCAATAACTTTCCTGATGCCATCTCTGAGATGTATGATCTTCAGAAATTTTGCATCAACTCCGTAGCTTTGCATCAATCCAATTCTGTATAAATTCAGCTGATATGCGATTTTTTCTTTGTTTAAAGAACTGACGGTTTTAATATCCGCAACGCCAGTTTTACCATCCATCAACATTGTCATGTCTAACCGTCCACATGCAATCGGCATATCATCCTTGAAAATCACAATCGGCAACTCGCTGTCCAGAACCTCGAACCCATATTGTTTCTGCAGAAACTTAAAGTTTCGCACTGCTTCGCTTCCATCATCATAACCAGAAACATTAAAGTTTTCGATTGCCTTATGTACTGCCGTGCCTCGTTTAGATGCATTATCCAACACGGCAGGTGGTACACTTGCATAATCGTTTCTATACTTCACGCCAAGAATCTGTGTGACTGAATCAACCATGCAACCATCAACTAGATACTGATGTATGTCATCAATATATTCAACTGTATGTCCAGCAATGTTCCATGTTGTTATTTCTTCCATAACGGTCTCGACCCCTTTTTTCTTATAGTAACGTTATTTTGTATTAAAATATCCCTGACTCTTGTATCATGTACGCCAAATTCGTTCGCTATATCTTTCATTGTGCGTCCCTTTAAATACTCTTTGCATACATAATCATATTTGCTAAACGGTATTTTCATTTTCCTAAGTCCGTTAACAATGGCATGGTGTACATTTTCTTTTGCTGTCACCCATTCAAGATTACTGACAACGTTATTTTGTGGATTCCCGTCTTTGTGGTTTATAAACTCTTTCCCTTGCGGTTTATCAATAAACGCCTGCGCTACCAGTCTATGTACTGCGCAATGACGTCTGTTTATACGAACCCTAGACTGTGCATATTCCGAATTACTGTGGCAAGGTCTTACGTCTGGTTTTAAAATTGTAACCGTTATATGTCTAACACGTCCAAAATTACTTACTTGGTATCCTTCCTCTCCTTCTATATCTTTCCATATTTCTTTCATTGTCAGCTCCTACTTCACCGTGATGCGGATGGATGGTTTCACTTTTGAGATTTTGGCATACAAGTCGTATACGTCAGGATTCTCTTCCTTAAAAGTCTTTGTGTTAAACTTTTCTGTATCATGTTCTGGAATAAATGCGATCTTCAGAAACTCGTTATCAATCTTTAATACTCCATACTTCTGCATAGCATCAAGAATTTCTTTCTTCATGCTGTCCTGCTGTTTCTTAATTTCTTTCGCCTGTTTCTCAAGGCTGATGATTTTCTCACATACTTCTTTAGAAAAAGTAACGTCTGATCCTGTTCTTTCAATAATATTATTCATTTTCAATTCCTCCGATTTCCTGATGAGAATATTTGTCCGTTACTGCGTACGGAGTGCCTAAAGCATCAGTAATAAACTTGTAAGTGTCTGAATCTTTCGCAACAGTTACCTGACATGAAACCAAGTAAAAGCCTTCCTTCTCATCAATACGTACAATGTCACCTGCACTGATGTATGCGCTCATCGGCGCACAGGCAAGAAATTGCAAGCCATTCCCTTCACAATAAATCAAGTCAATAAATTTAGTCATGTTTTTCTGCCTTTCTCTGCTTCATGTTCTTACTGATCAACTCACTTGCCTTCGACATCGGCATATCTTCCAGCTTTTCGATATTGTTCATCTTTAACAGCTTTTCAAGATTCTCGCCTGTATAAATCTTGCTCAATACTACGATCTGTCTTGGTGACGCCTTGCGTTCCGTACTGTTAGTTGCTTCATCATCGTTTCCGTCTGTGTCTTCTTCAGTTGCCATGCCAAGGAATGCACCTAATGAGTAACGCTTACGATATGTGATCTCTGCGCCTTCATCCTGAAGCTTCGCACCTTCCTTCACTGCAAACGGATAAGTGTTTGTTTCAAATACATGACCGCTCTTGTGTACCAGAATACAGCGAACACCGTTTATGCCGTTTTCATCAACTCCAATTGGCTGTAATAGCGCAAAATTCTGATTTTCCTTGATTTTGTTTAGAATGTTGTCCAATGGCACATAATCAAATGCCTTGCGCATCCATTCTCCTGTTTTTCTGTTCTGCACAGAATAGTTGACCTGTGCAGATTTTTCAAGTCCTCTTAACTGATTTACTAGCTCAATTAAATCAGTTGCAACTTCTGTTGTAATGTTTTCAAATCCTGTCATTTTTCTTGTTTTCCTTTCTTTTTGAAACATCAATTTCATACTGTTTAATAATTTTGATTAATTCTTCTGCTTGCCCTCTTTTTACGATTTCTGCTACGATTTCAAACATGTTTTCAGCTCCCAATAATCAAATTCGCATGTTCATATCCAAATACTTTGCAGAACACTTTGACAAGCTCTGTAGAAGGATTGTGTGTGCCCTGCTCAATGCAAGCATAATGGCTCGTGGATATTCCAAGCATTTCTGCAACATCCTTTTGAGTATAACCCTTTGATATTCTGAATGCTTTCAGTTCTGCTCTTTTCATTTCGTGCCCCCTTTCTTGCCTACATTATAAACCCTTGTCATCAAATTGCAACTACTTTTCATCAAATGATGATTATTTTTTATTGTTTCAAATAGCAACGTTATGTTATCATCGAAATATAAACTTTTTAGGTGGTGTAAAGAATAATGATAAACAATAAATCGATTGGAAGGAAACTAAAAGAACTGCGCAACTCCCGTAACCTTAGACAGTCTGAGCTTGCCGAACTTGTCGGGCTTTCAAGACCTGCAATATCGAATATTGAATCTGGAAAACGTTCCTTGACTCTTTCCACTTTGAAACGTTTTTGCGAGGTTTACGGAATTGATATATCTTACTTTGGAATTGATACGTCAAGCTACGATGAAGCGACAGACCTCACACTGCGCATCGAGTCTCTGTTTCACGATCTTCCTGAACCTGAGAAGGATGAGCTGTATCTGAAGATAATGAAGTTGTACCTTGACAGTAAAAATGTTTCTGATTGAAACCATCTGTCGAAAAAAAAGAGTTGTCTAACTCATACTCAATTTTGAGATCTTCCTGTTCAGCATAAAGATTAAACAGCAAAGAATAGAAACTTTCAGCGTCCATATGCTCACCGCCTTTCAATGGCTAGTATGGACTGCTTTTTTTATTTTCAATCAATCGGAGGGATTTTTTATGAGAAAAAAACTGCGAGTGGCAGGATATGCTCGTGTTTCTACTGACGAACAAAAAAAATATGGTTATTCAATACAGGCCCAGACTGAAGAAATAACGCAATGGTGCAACGATAATGATCATGACCTAATACATATCTACATTGACGAAGGATTCTCAGCAAGCACCATGAAACGCCCACAGCTTCAATCCATGCTTTCAAACCTGAAGAATATTGATGCCATAGCTTTCACACGCCTTGACCGTCTTTCCCGTAACGTTCTCGAAGCTAACAAGATGCTTGAACTTCTTCAGCAAAACAATGTTGCCATGATTTCCATTTGTGAGGACGATATAAACACGTCCACTGCTAACGGCTTGTTCATGTTCAACCTTAAAGTCAACCTTGCAGAACATGAATTAAAAAAAGGCTCTGAACGCATCAAAGCCGTATTTGAGTACAAAGTCGCACAAGGTCAACCTATCACTGGGAACGTTCCTTTTGGTTACAGGATTGCCACAGAAAACGGCAATAAACGCATTGTGATTGATGAATCCAAAGCGCCAATCGTAAAAGACATTTTCGAATCATTTCTCCTGCATCAATCAGTCCATTACACTGTCGAATACGTCAACCAGAAATACGGACTGTCTCGACCTTACATGTCCTACATGCATATTTTAAAGAATGAATTTTATGCAGGATCATACCGTGGAAACTCCAATTACACCGAGCCATACATCACTAAAGAAACATACAATGCCGTTCAGACCGCATTACAGGCCAATATACGCACTGGAATACAACGCCATGTATATTTATTCACTGGACTGTTAAGATGCCCAGAATGCCGTTCTAAACTTGTTGGAGTGAGTCATCCAAAAGGTGGTAAACGATATTATTACTATAGATGTAACAACGCCCACTCAGTGCATACATGCACACATAAAAAGCATTATGCAGAACTTGCAACGGAGAAATATCTGCTTTCTAATCTTGATGCCCTGCTTAAAGATCATATAGCAACAATATCAAGCATCACTTCTGAAACAAAAGACACAACCGAAAAGGAATTAAAAGAACTAAGAAAAGAGCTTGATAATCTGAATTATATTTTCATCAAGAAACGTATGCCTGTAAGCACCTATGAACGTCTATATGCGGAAACGGAAGACAAAATAAAAAGGCTTGAATCTTTCAAGCCTCAAAGCACCGATCATCTTCAACAATTTTTGAACAGTGGTTGGCGCTCAATATATGATAATCTAACACGTGAGAACAAGCGCACTCTGTGGCGCAATGTTCTTGATTCTGTCCATGTTTCACCTGACAAAATAGAAGTTTTCTTTAAGTAAAAAGCAGACATTTCTGCCTGCCCTTTACTAGGAGAATTTATGACCAATGTCAACGAAAATACATCTATAATATACACCAATAAGTCACCGAATGCAAACGGTGATTTTTTCTTTACTAAGATATGCTAACCTGTAGGCTATGACAAGTTAGTATAGAATTTTTCAAATAAAAAAACAGCCCGCCGAAAGCTTCGACAGGCTGAGAAAGGAATGCAGTGAACATGAAACACTGCACTAATAGTATATCATGATTTTGTTTAATATCCAACAACTCTCGTTATAAAAATCGCATTTTCTGCTGAATATACTGAGCCGTTGCTTTTCAGAGTGATCTGGTAGTTCTGACTGAACGTGATCATTGACCCCGACACACTAACAAGAGCAAACTTTGCATAGTCATAGTCGGCAATATAATGAATCGTTCCCAGATGCACAAGTTTGTTGTTTGGGCTAAACACCTTCACACTGCCACAAGCATTATCACCTGATGATCTGTAAAAGATTTCTAGATATGTGTAATTTTCCGCACTGTCTGACAATGTGACAGTTCCTGCTGTTCCATTTGCACTGCTGTAAAGAACCTGACCACTAAGGCACATGCCATTTACTTCAAGGCTGTTATTGTGCTTTGGAAAACAATTCACACCGAAACTGTATTTCTTGATGTCAACATAAGCAATCGGAATCCCCTTAGGAAGAATCAGATTGTAGGTTGTATTGCCTAGCTTGTCTGCAATATTAATCTGCACGTTCCACTCATACTCGTTATCAGCTGTGAAATTTGCATCGGTGTTATCCTGAATTGTCGTGTAAGTGCTGAATGTGCTGTTTGCAACCTTCTTCGTGCGGTACTTAATCGTTACCTCATTTTTTTCACCGATTGACGCATAGTTGGCATTGACATTCAAGATGGTTTCTGAATAATAATTGCTCTTTCGGTTCAGCTTGATGATTGCACTTGGCAATATCCAGTCGTACACAAGCACCGTGATCTCTCTGATGCCCTCGTTTCCTCTTGAATCCGTCAATTTAACGGTCACTTTTGCATCAGATGATATATTTACCGTGCCAACGTTTACAACGCCTGTAGTGCCGTTTAAACTGCCTGTATAAGCATTTCCATTTACTATGGCAGTAATTGTTTTCAACGTGGCACTGTTTAATGCCTGTGCATTGCTTACGCTGATTTTCAATGTCGAGTTATTCCTGATAATGTACTGATTGTTTTCTGTGATTGCAACTGTTTTAGAATTTGAATCCTCATATTCAACATTAAATGTAGGATTAGAATTTACGACGTGCGCAATGATTGTACAGCTTGACGTACCTATAACCGCACTGCCACTATACGTTGTGACAACAATTTCGCCTGTCATGCTATTGCTGTTTGGCATTTGTGCATACAAACTCGATGCGATATTGTCCGTATCCAACGATATATTATCCGTTACACCAGTGCCGATAGTATAGCTGTATGAACCCAATTTCAACACAACTGTGTGCGTAAACACGGTTGACTTGCGGTTCATATGCACAACAATAGTATCGCCGATATTAAAGTTTGGAGAATTGTTCGGCCATGTGTTTAAACTTGGCTTTGATGCTCTGCCAATGTCTGGAAGGCTCCAGCTTCCAGAACCTTTGCAGTTTACGCTCGTAACATAAATTGCACACTCTGCATATGCACTGAATGACTTTGAACCGTTGGTATCATGACCTATTGCAAGTTCTCCAGATGCCACAACAGTTCCAGTGTATAACTTAATTCTTGTGTTTGATTGATAAACTGTAGTCCCATTTATCACGCATTTGAAAGGACCCGCCATGTACCAGTAGCCCGACTTAATTCCTGCACCCTTCAACGTCCATGTGATAACAGACTGATTGTTGACGATGTTTTGGTTTTTCAACATCCAGTCGAACTGTAGGCACGCGCCTTCGTATGCTGATGTCTTAAATGTTCCTGATGTTGCCATATTATACTCCTACTATACCGATGCCGTCATTTGTAACAGTATCGCCATCCTTTACCGTTATCGGAATAAACCTTGCCTTGTTGCACAACGTGATCTCTTCCTCAATAACAGATTTTTTCTGATGAAACTCATCACCTGAAACCCAGAATGTTTTAGCCCCTGTGCGATCATATCCTGCGAAACCAACTGAATTATTGACTACCAGATATGAACCATCAAGCCCGTACATAATCAGCCCGTTTTTATCCAGCTTTGCAATCAGATTATTTGCTTCATCGTATACCTCAATCTGTCCGTTCTGGTTAAGGTTAGAGCCGAGTTTTAATGTTCCACCTTTAATCATGTCAGCAACAAGATTAATCACATTTATATGTTGCATATTCAATACATTGTCAATCGTCCATGCACTTTCAAACGTTCCATTGATTCCAGTGCTTGAAAATGCAACACCGCCACTATTTATCATAATAACGTGGTGAGCTTCTTCCTTTGGTAATGCATCAACAACCAGAATCTTGTCTCCTTCATAAATAACATACGAACTGCCAAGCATTCCGAGTATTGATTCCTGTGCCTGCTGAATTGCATCTGAGAACACCACCTGTAAGTTCGCATTGTTTTGTTCAACACTCTGCTGAATTGTTGAGCTAACTGTTCCCATAAGACCAGACACTTTCTGTTTAAAATTTCCAAATTCGAGTTCCGTATACTTTTCTAGAATGCAATCATAGTCATACGAAATAACATGTGTGATAATATCCACACCCATAGGTTCGTCAATGACTTCGATTGTATCACCTATATCCGTAAGTTTTTCAACGTTTGCTTTTAAGGTGTAATTCACTTTTGGCGTGCAATTTTCATTAACGTATGCCTGTCCCTGCGTTCTCAAATCCTCAACCAGTGCGTTATTGTATGCCACTTCATCAAGATTGCCGTCAGCATCTTTGTAAAGGTCTTGGTCAATATTTTGGTTGAAAGACACGACTTTTGTAAATGGAATGTCATACTGCGTCTTGCTGTAAAGATAGACTTCGTCCAACATCAAGCCATCTTTTCCAACTGGCATGAGTTTTGTAACAACATCATCCCAGTTCGCTGTACATGTCATTTCCTTCAGATTCTTTTTGTATCGTACAGTCACACCGTTATCTCGTCCGATCGTGCTCATAATTCCGAATCTGTAATTGTCACGCACAAAGTGTCCACCCCAACGCTCCAGAACCGTGCTAAAAGCGTCATACAACGATGTTCTCACGCACCTGTATGAATCTACCATGGCAATATCAGAATACGTCTGAAATGGGCTAGGATTGTCTGTTGCGCTGTTCAGATGATCCATCGCATCATTACAATTCTTGTCGACAACATAACTGTCTGCAATCACATAGTTTTCTGCATCATATGAGATATGCGGTGCTTTTATTGTGATCTTGTGTTTTGTCTTTTCTGGATTCTTAATGCGAAATGCCTGTGCGCCCTGTGGCGTATCTGCAACGATGATTCTATTTGCTGTCAGAATGTCAACATATGATATGTCTGCCTCAATATTCAGATAGAATTTTCCATTGTCCTCTTTATGCACTTTTGCCTTGAATGGTCGGATAACCGCATCACCATTTGACGTAAATGTTTTATCGGTAGGAGAAAATACTCTAATCATCTTATACCTCCTTTCTTAGCATGTTATAGCCTTATTTATGCCGTTCTTTTCCACATGTAAACTGCTAAGTATGGTGGCATATTGCTATGTGCTTTTCCTCCGCCTGAATCTCCAGTTGCGTTGCCATCTTCGTTTTTAGTTGCTTTTATGTTAGGCACGATATTAGTAGCTTCCGCATTAATTCCAATACACTTAGCCCCAAAATCGGTTGTTATCTTAACAGCGTCCTTGTTAGCAACCATTGTCCAGTCGTTTGTATCATGATGATGTTCAGGCATTTCATCAATACCTAATTTATGATAGTATTGGCCACCTCTTTCACCATTTGCAAATTCTGGTTCTCCTACCCCAAGTGAGCCAAAACTTTCATTAGTGTTTGTTCTCATGTTTGTCCCTGCTCCAATTAAGAAACGTCCTTCAAGTCTTTCCCACTTACCACCAAAAAGTGTTGATGGTTTAGTATCATTTACGCTCATGTAAATAGAGCCAATTGGATAAACTGCATTGATTGTCTCTGTTTTGCTATCTGTTATTTTCGCTTTTACCTTGCCCCAAAAGTAGGCAAGTCCTGTTTCGTCTAAAAATGCCATATTTTAACCCCCCTTATACGCATATTTCATCAATTCCTGCATTATCAATTGCTGAATATGTTCGTTGAGTGAAATCAAACGTTGTTCCGTCTAGTGCCGTTGCCGTAAATGTCGCTCCTGATCTTATAATGCTTGTTATTGCTTTTGACTGATCATAGTTTGCAACATTGCCTAGACCTACTTGTGATTTTGTGACTCCATGTGGATTGCTTTTATTGCTTATATGGCTTCTGGCTGTGGAATCCTTTAGCATGTATGTTGCTCCACTAGGGACTTTCAAACTTGATATATCAGCCATTCAAGCAACCCCCTTTATTTTGTTGTAATCGTTGCGCTTGTTCCTGTAAACGCTGGTGCTGATGCACTAGCAGACTTAATGCCTGTTGCAACCGTTACATCTGTTCCTTTTGTTGGCAAAGTTCCTGCTGAGAATCCAAGTGTTAGAGTCTCATTTGAAACCGATGCCGTGAAACTTGGCAATGTGCCTACACCAGTGATAGGCGTAACACTCGCTGTATTTACAGCAACCGAAACAGTCGGTGCGGAAACTGAACCTGCTGGTGTATATGATGCACTCGCAGAATCCTTGAATGCCAGTCCCTTGAGACTGCCTGTACTACCAAACTCGTGCCACTTTTTGTCTGATGTAGACCATACAAATTCAAGCTGTCCGTAGATTACAACGTCACCGTTTGATGGCGTATAATCTACCTCATTGATCTTGATTGGTGATGTGCTAGAACCATTCTCAAGTTTCGTTGTTGTAACTCCTGCGTAATGCATAGCACCTGTTCCAGAGCCCTTAAGAATACTGATTTCACTTCTTGCTGTTGCGTCTTTGATGTCGTAAGTGACTCCACTAGGTAATGTAATTTCTGAAATATCTGCCATTTTTATTTTCCTCCTATAATCAGATTTTCTTTACTAATAGTATACGTCGTACCACTGTCCCACTTCATCCTGTCTGTACGTGATACGTGCATATCTGCATTTTTTTCATGTGTGTTTATTTTGCTGTTCAAATTTT
>ERZ1034626.1733-NODE-1733-length-13968-cov-31.274132_pt1 | contig 13968 bp, 9 predicted proteins | sample MGYA00520652_ERZ1034626 | MGnify/ENA primary metagenome ERZ1034626 (study PRJEB33766, sample SAMN09781765) | gut metagenome | biome: gut microbiome | host: Homo sapiens | place: Madagascar | study: EMG produced TPA metagenomics assembly of the PRJNA485056 data... | reverse complement strand
ATACCCTTCACCCTTCACCCTTCACCTCGTCGCCACAACACATATCCATCATCGTATTCCCAACATTTGTTTTCCTGGTTTATTCTTCGGAGATATTCTGCTATCTTTCGGAGATATTTTCGTATTCTTCGGAGATATTCTGCTATCTTTCGGAGATATTTTCGTATTCTTCGGAAATATTCTGCTATCTATCGGAGTAATTTTCGTGTTATTGATTTCAGAAATAGTTATCATTTGACAAGTGGAAGAGCCAATTCGTTACCGCCCACACCAAGCCAACCTCGTGACCATCAGAGCGAAAAACAATGAATTAACTTTATTTAACGGCAAAAATCAACTGATTATGAAAAAATTACATTAAATTTGCAGCGTCTAACGGCTCCACTTGTAAGTGTACGCAAGATGATGATAGTCAAACTACCAAAACGATAGTCAACTACCAGAAAAAAACAACGAGCTGGTGGACAAGAATATAAGTAAGTGATATCAGAAACTGAAAGTACAATTTAAACTTAAATAGATATGAAAGTATTCAATTCTAAACTTGCTGCCATCGGTTTGGCGGCATTCGTATTCGCATCATGTAGCGACAGTAACAGTGATCCTGCAGGTGGAACAGCACCTGTTATCAACCCTGCAGACCTCACTTCAGTAAAGCTTGTTGCACAGCAAATTGACAACAGCAACATCGCTAACTACAAGAACAGCACAGCTAATGCAAGAAAGTTCTTCTTGACAAGAGCCGGTGAGACTAATTTCATTACAGGTATGCCTGAAGATATGCCTGAAGAACCAGGAAATGCTCTAACTGTCAATGGCGCACGTGACCTTATCGGTGAAGGCAAAGCATTCGCTATCAGCGGCAAAAAGACTATTGACTTCACGGGCAAGACCATCAAAAATGCAACCATTTTCATTCATGGTGGTAGCACTATGAAATATAATGCAACAGCAGGTGGTAATACATTTGTTTTGGAAGGTAATGCAAAATTGGAATACACAGGCAGCGGCGTAATGGTTGCTGAAAACGATATTGTTTACGTTAAAAAAGCAATAGGTACATTGGCAGCAACAGGTGACATGATAATCAATGGAACTTTGTATGCCAACCTCAGAAGTACATCATCAGAGACTGGAAAAGATTTGATTAGTGGTCTTGGTGCTATCAAAGAACAGACAAAAGAAGAAAAGGAAAATTCAATCACTCCTAAACAGAACATCACTTTCGGTCAAGGTGCCAAGGCATACATCAACGGTTCTATCCGTGCCATCAACCTCAAGGTAGAAAATGGCGCATATGTATACGCTAAAGAAAACCTCTTCAACAATGACGATAATGGTAACGCCATCATCAATGGTAACCTTTGGATAGGCGGCTTTATCAAGACACGCACATTGGACGTAAATGGTTATTTGAAGGCAGAAGAAGCACTCAAAGTTACCAATGCATTCAATGTTCACGATGGTGCCAACGTAGAAGCAACCTACATTAACGTTACAAACAACACAAAGAACGGAGATAAGGGAATCACAAAGGGAGAAGCTACATTGTCTCTCAATGGTACTGGTAAGATTACTATACACGACAAGAATGTAATTACAGCCAACAATCTGATTACAGACAATAAGTCTAAAGGTCAGATTACATTGGAGGGAAATGATGCCGTAGCAGTAATCAAGGCACATAAGTTTACCAATAATGGCGCAAGCAGGATTGAAGCTTTGGCTACTCCTGGCACAAACTCTACATTCTTGCTCCAGTTCCAGGAGAATTACAGTGGACCAAACCAATATAACACTTTCGAGGATCTGGATATCGCTGCTAATTACGCAGACTATGACAAGGTAGCTGATCCAAATACTCCTAATGTAACACTCATCAATCAGAAGAACAAGCTATATGGTTACCAATGGTCTGGCGACCCTGCAACTATCGCAAGCCAGGCTAAACTCGATTTGATTGCATCTGAGGAATCTCCTGATGGTCAATCTGCTACATGTATCCAATCTGCAAACAACAAACTCTATGTTTCATATCACACATATGGTGACAAGAAATTTGGTGGCAACATTGAGGTTCTTTCAATGACTGGCAACCAATTGAATGTAGATGCTAAAAAGGCTGCAGAAAACTGCGACTACAACCATCTTATCGTTGATGGCAACAGCCTCTATCTGGCAGGTAGCGGTACAAACTCAGCAGGTGCCTTCTTAGGAAAGGTTGACATCAATGATGGTAACCTTGGCGAGGAAGTAAAACTTTACGCTATCGACAACAAGACCAAGATGGATGCTAACTGTGTCGCTGAGTTCAAGGGCGAACACGTAGTAGCAACAACTCAAGGTCTTACATCATTCGACAAGGACTTCAATTTCTGGAGCAAGAAAGGTACTGAAGGAAAGCATGTTGTAACTGCAAATAGCAAGCTCTATACTTTGGACGTAGACGGCAACGTGAACGTTTACGAGAATAAGGATTTGGAGTCACCTGTTACTTATCAAGTTGGAAAAGTTGCACCTACGGGCAACAAGGCTGTAATGGCTGTAGAAGAGAAAAGCGGTGACATATACGTATGTAAAGGCGAAAATGGCGTTGCTAAGATATCTTCTAACGGTGTTGTAAACAACAAATTCTTTACATGCCCTACATTTACAAAACCTAAGAAGGCTGATTTGGCAGGTACTGTCAAGGGTCGTGCAAATGGTATCGCTATCGGCAGTGAATACATTTATGTAGCATGTGGCGGATATGGTCTGGTTGTTCTCGACAAAGAAACAGGTAAAACTGTCTGCCATCGTAAGGCAAACGCTTACAAAGATGAGAAATGTGGTTCAGCCAACTATGTTACCGTTGATGCAGTAAATGGTGAAGAGTATGTCTTCGTTGCATACGGTCAGAACCGTGTACAGGTATTCAAGGTTACAAAAACAACGGCAAAGCAGTAATCATAGAATACAACCATTTAAATACTTGTTCTCCCCCACTCTCATGCTAGAGTGAGGGAGGACAAACCTTATAAAGGCTAAATTAACTAGCTATTAAACTATAAGGTATGCGTAAAAAAAGTGACTAAAGTATTAACGAATAATATATGAATAACATGAAAGCTATAAATATAAAGCTTGCTACTTTTAGTTTCGCAGCTATGCTCCTCGCTTCTTGTAGTGATAGCAATAATAATGAAGTAACAAATCCTTCACCATTAGTCAACACAAAGATTGTCGGTAGCGAAGTAGCATCTAGCACAGATGCTCAAGAATTGGCCAGTAGAGTTTTCAACTATAAGAATTCTGTTTCAACAACCAAAACAAGAGCATTTGACACAAATACAATAAAGGATATCCTTGACATGCCTAAAGCTCCAACAAAAGCAGAGATAGAAGCAGACGCTAAAGATATCACTGCTAAAACAAGTGATGATTTAAGCAATGGTAAATGGTATCTTCCTGAGAACAAATCCTTCGAAATAGCAGGTAATTTGAATTTGGATAACACTACAATATACGTAGAAAAAGGAGCTCATCTTACATGGTCAGGTGGTCCATGGACAACAACTGCAAAAGTAGTTGTATTGGAAGGAGGCGAATTTGATACGACTCTTGACAATATTAACCAAATGACAGAAATTGTCTGCTATGGTACATTCAAATTCAAAGGCTCAACCTTGTTAGTCAATAAACCTTTATATATAAAAGGAGATTTTGACTTAACAGGAAAGACATTTAATGTACAGGGAAAATGCTATATTGGAGGAGACTTAACTACGACAAAATTCAGTTGTAACTATCCTTACTTAAACGTTAAAGGCAACATGACTGTTAAGGAAAATGATTATCTTAGCATTCCAGGTGGCGTAATCAATGTAGATAAGACAATAAACATTGGCGGAACAATCAATATAAACAATAGTGCTGTAGTAAATAGTGGTTGCGCTATCAAGAATAATGGTGGAGAATTAAATATTAACTCTGGCAGTACACTTTACGTAAAATACTTAAAGGGCAACAAGATTATCGAAAGTTCAGGTGCCAATATCAGACTTGCCAACCAAAGCTATATTGAATGTGATGTTTTTGAAAACAACAATTGTGATAATTATGACTGGAAGAACACTCAAACTGATGTAAGTACATTAGAGGGTGGTGATACAGAAGCAAATCCTGCAGTTGCTGTTATCAAAGCAAAAAAGTTTGCATTCAACAATGGTACAGCAATAGACAACACGACTGAAAACAAAAAGTATAATTGCTTTATGTTTAGAACACCTGGTGATTATGCAAAACTTGTCCTTGATGGTAAGTTCTACAAAAAGGATGATCAAACAACAGAGATTGAACCATACTTCCCAGGCGCACGGATTTATTGGGCAACAGACAAGGACAATACATCGGATGTGACCATTAATGCAACAGAATGTAATGGTGGTAAGGGTTGGACGCCAACGAATCCTGACCCAGAACCGAAAAAGCCAATCGTTCCTATCAGTGTAATTGAGCCAGACCACACACACAACATATCAGCTACATGTGTACAGTCATATAGCGATAAGATGTATATGTCTTACCACACACGTGGAAAAGATTTAGGCTCTTGTGTTGAAGTGTTCCAGCCGGTAGATGCAAACAGAGAAGTAAAACTTTTACAATATGTTTACGACAAGGATGGCTATTTAGATTGGAACCACTTGATGGTATATCACAAGGGTGATAAAAAGCAGGTATACGTAGTGGGCAATCATTACAAAAAAGCTGGTACACTCGGATTTATCGACATTGCCAAAGGTGGATTACTCAACACAGATTCCAAGACTATCGTTACAGAAGATGGAACAGAAAAGACCATTAAGCCTTTCCAGATTCTCCCGCTGAATGCAAAGGAGAAAGCTACAGATGAAAACTGTATAGTTTACGATGACGTAAAGGACAGATTCATCGTTATGACAACTAAGGGATACGTTACATACGACCCTGTAACTCTCAACGAACTTGAGAAAGTCAATAAGGCTGGTAAGGCAAAACATGTAGCCATTGGTGATGGTAAGATTGTCACATTGGTATTTACAGAACAAGCACAATACAACGAGACTGACAATCCTGAGGAGGCTTCAAAAGAAGCCATCAATGCTCAGTTGGAAGTTAGAGACCAATCAGCAGATATGGAATCTGAGCCAAAGTTGACTATCAAGACTCCAGCAGTATTGCCTCACTATGGCAAGAATGCTATAGCGGTTAAAAAGAGCAAGATATACGTTTGCCTTGGTGCAGCAGGACTTTACTGCTACGATATTAACACTGGAGAAAATCTGGGTCACTATCAGATGCCAAGCCCTATTATTACAGATAGCAAAAATGGCAAAAATGGCAATTACAAAGCCTACGCCAACGGATGCTATGTTGGAGATGACGGCAAAGTATATATCGCTTATGGCTCATATGGCGTGGTAGTTTTGAAGGCTGGTACATTGGAAACAGGTAATCCAGAGGTTCTAGCACATGTTTGCGAAGGTAAGTCTGCGAACTACATCACTGTCTATAAAGACTATATCTACGTAGCTTATGGTCAGAAACGATTGCAGGTATACCAGCTTAAAGCTGAATGAAGATAACAAATGTATTATATAAAGATAAAAGACATAATACATTTAAGATACAAAGAACACTAAAGGAATACAGCTGCAAAAGTTTGCAGCTGCATTCTTTGTGTTTAAACAAAAAATAGAATGAAGCGAAAAATAATACTATACTCAACTACTGTTCTGCTCCTTCTCATGGCAGCACAAAGCGCTATGGCTCAGACGAAAGGCAAAAAGCCGAATAGTTTCAGCCCTAAGATGCTCGTATATGAGAACCTGAAGAACAATAATGTACTGAGACACTTTAAACAGCGCTTCGCACAACTCGACACTCTCATCAAAAACCCTATATGGGTAAAAGCACCAGTCATAGAACTGGGACTCAATAAACAGCATCACGCTGATATCAATAAGACCGACTCTCTGTTCTGGTCGAAAACTGCACATGAGCACCTAGCGCTCAACAGACACAACGGTCTGGAAGTGACCGGACAGGTTTATGCCCGACCTGACTCGTACTTCGATTCTGATGAAGACGACGCAAAAGAGGTATCAAAATATAAGATGAAGGTTCAAGCCGAACTGGGATGGAACATCATCAACTCGAAGTTCTACCAAGGCAAGGAGAAAAGAACAAAAATAGCTCTTGCCAATGAACTCGACCGCTTGCAAATAAAAAAGCGCCAAACTGCAGACATCTATGAAAAGGCAGCCGATGAGCTGACCGAACAATATAATTTCTATATCGGTACTGTCATAGCACACAGACTGGACAACCTCGACATCATGAACGAAGCGTACCAGTTTATGCTGGAAAAAGACCGAATCAGCAACGACAAGATGCTGAAAGTGATGAACGATAAGTTGGAGGCTGAATACGACATCTCCGTGCTCTGCACAGACAGAGATATCACCAACAAGCCTATCTACCGCATCAAACCAACCAAAATCGTGGTAGACACAACAGCCCTCTGGAACCATCTGAACCAGGAAAGTCTGGATGCACGAATCATGATGGTGAAAGAACAGATTGCTGACAACGACAGCAAGCTGACCAACTATTTAAGCACTACCCGACTCACACCATTCGCAAGATGGTCGAGTTACTGGCAGAGCAACAACAAGATTTCGAACAATGCCGATGTGGGCGTGAGATTCACCATTCCTATCTGGAACGAAACGCCACGCAAACGACAGGCACTGGAGACCCAGAAGGAAATCATACGCAGCAGCCGCGGTACCGATGTGAAGGAAATAAAACAGTCGGTAGGCATCCTGCTCAAGAAGATAGACAACCTGAACAAGGCTATAGCCACCGAGGCATTCCATATAGACCAGACCGGCAAATATATCGAAATGCGGCGGTTTGCCTACACGAACCAGAAGCAGGGATACAACTATCTGATGCGTATGGACGAATATACGGGACTCCTGGAAAGTATGGAGCGTATGTATAAACTGATGCAGAACCGGGCCCTCGCTATCATCAATATAGAGAAAGCCGTGAGCATCTATGACAACAACAACATCTTCAAAGAAATAGAACTTTGAATGTAAGGAAACTAGAATATGAATGAATTCCAATATAATGGCACGCCACAAGAACAGGCGATGGCAGACTTGCTGAAGACGCAGAGTCACCGCCTTGCCAGACAGCAGATCATCTTTGCCATGATCTTCCTGCTGGTTATCGTGCTTGCCGCCTACTATATTGTCACTCGTATGATATGGGCTACCTTCGACGGATATATCACCCTCGATGAAAACCGTATCAGTGCCGTTGACGACATCTATATTCTTAAGGTAAACAAAGAAATGGGTGAAGTGGTGCATAAGGGAGATACGCTCTACTCTTATGTACTGCTAGGTAACATTGTGAACCAATACGACCCGAACATCCTGCCTTCTGCCGTAAAGGAGACTCACGACATGGAGGTACAGGCTAAACTCGCACAGCAGGAGATTCCTGTATTGCGCACCCGCCTTGCCGAACTGAGGAAACAGAAAGCCTCAGAAAGTTCGGACATCTACTACGGTCTTACCGACAACACCAAGCGAAATGCACTGGATGCTGAGATTGCCGAGGTAGAAGAGGAATTGAGAAAGCAGGCTAACAAGGTGGAAATCTATGCACAGGCTAAGAACACCACCTACAACTTTATGAGTCGAAGAGGAGCCGGCAGAGCAAATGCTTCCATGCCTTACTCCAACACCAGCATCTACAACCCGGGACTGATTCACTACTGCTGTGCACCAGCCGATGCCTACATCTCAAAAATCAATGTGAGCGACAAGACACTGGTGTTCAAAAGCGAGGAGGTGATGGTTATCCAGCACACCGACTATGCAGACTGTCATCTGGGCGTAATCGCATACGTACCAAACGACATGGTGAAGTATATGGAAAGCCCTAACGATGCAGACATCATCATCAACAAAGACCTGGAACTGCAGGCTAAGTTGCAGATGGTAGGTCTGAGAGTAGAGGAAATACCAAAGCATCTGCAGAGCAACTTCTCGCATGATGCCAACGCAGTGGTTGCCGTCTTCACCCTGAACCCGAACCAGAGAGTTCCGGCATGGGTAATGAGCAACAGACTGCCGGTAAGAATAAGAGTGAACAAGATTGGTGCCATGCTCGATCCGAAGCCGCTGCCGATGTACACCATCCCAGTAGGCAAGAACGAAAACGTGAAGCGAAGCAACATGATTTCGAGCGACACCAATAATCATCAAGAACAAAAGAAATAAAGAATGATTGGACTTAGAAGAAACAAACGTGGAGACATGGTGCTCACCATCGATAGCTTTATAGATATCGACTCGACACCGGATATCCAGCCCGACTACTTCGATTGTATATACATCAATACGAAGAGTGAGCGCGCGTTCCATGCCATACTGTATGGAGCCAGTCCAATCTTATCGTGGAAATGTAGCTACAAACCGATATTCGTCAATACGGCAGTATCAGGAAAGGAACAGATCATCGACTATATCATCGATGCCTATGTGAGCGACATGAACAATGAAAAGGTATATGAGATTATAGACAGTATCAAGCTGGCAAGACAGAAGTATGGCGTGAAAAACGAAACTTCACGCCCTACACAAACCAACCAGCTCTTTGCCAACATCCTGAAATACCTGCTCTCAAGAGACCAGCGAATCATAGGACACCGACTGCTGGAGAAATCATCTTTGGGATATATCAACCCAATCTTCGAGCACTACCACAGTATGGGTATCTTCCATCTCAACGAGATGTTCATGTTCATCGACTCTATGGTGGAGTTCGGATCACTGCGCATTCACCGCTTCCTGCTCAAGGAGCACCTATGCCCTAAGTGTAACCACTCTCACCTGCTCTATACAGAGTGCTGTCCGAAGTGCGGAAGTTCGAACCTGAAGATTCAGAACATCATCCACCACTTCAGCTGCGCTAACGTATCGCCGGAAAGCAGCTATAATGTGGGCGGTATGCTCATCTGTCCGAAGTGTCACAAGAAACTGCGACACATTGGTGTTGACTATGACAGACCAGCCGTGGTATATACCTGCAACGACTGCGAGAACTCGTTTACCTCGCCTATCACCAAGGCAACCTGCTGCTACTGCCAGAGCACCTATCCGGTAAATGCCCTGGTGCCACGAGACGTAGAGGACTACGAGATAACGGAAGAAGGAATCAGAACACTGACCAGCGGCAACATCATGTTCAACAACATGGCGAACATCTATGATAACTTCATGGAATATTACCTGCTGATGAACCGACTGCGCCGCCAGCTGATGGAAACCTACCGCAAGGATGAACTCTCGGTCATGGTAGGCAAAATATGGATTATCGATGAAAACAAGGATACTGTAAAGATAAAGGAAAGCATACAGGGCAAGCTCTGTAGAATCTTCTCCAATCACAAGGTGTCTTACAACAACAATATCTTCTACGTATCCTCTACCCTCTATGAGCAGGGAGAAACGGTGGAAGAAGCCCAGCAGAAACTGAGCAAGGAGATGTCGGTAGCCATCAGAAAGCTGGCCAACTCGATAGAACCGGACGAGATTATCTGCAGCATGCTGGAAACCAAGACGAAGACCATCGCCAACAACTATGACGAGTTCTTCAACAAACTGCAATATGTGGATATGACTCCAGACGACTACTGCCGCTACTCAGAGGAACCTCTGATGCAGGAAGAAGAGAAAGAGGTGCAGCCGCAGGAAGAGCTGCTCGATACGGAGCCGAAGGAAGATGAAAACGACAAGATACAGAAGCGCATCGTGCTCTACAAGAAACTCGTTGCCATCCTCGTCACCATCGCAGGTATACTCATAATCATGGCCCTCTTGGCGCTCACCGTGCTGAGATAAGCCATCAAGAAGAAAGGGAAAAGCGTATGTTTAGCATAGCAGAACATCTGAACGATTTCTTCGACTGGATCAGCACGCTATCGTTTAGCAGTATCGTGAATACCTACTGGTTCCTCTTCTTCATCGAGATGCCAAGATATTATATCCTGGAATATCTCGTAATCGGAAACCGACTGATGAAGAGAAACCGGTTAGAAAAAGAGAAAGAATATGCCAAATACTTCCTGTACCGCGAGAATCCGCTTATCAGCATCCTCGTACCGGGAAAGAACGAAGGCAAACATATATTCAAAATGGTGAACTCGCTGGCTGAGCAAACCTACCGCAACTACGAAATCATCGTGGTAGACGATGGTAGCGACGACGACACCAAACTGATTTGCAACGACCTCTACCGAGCCGGGTATATCACCCACTACCTGAGGTTGGATACAAGAGGCGGTAAAGCTGCCGCCAGCAACTATGGAGCCCAGATGGCAAGAGGCAAATACATCGTATGTCTGGATGCCGACTCTTCGCTCGACCGTGATGCGCTGGAGAAAATCCTACTCCCCTTCTACATCGATGGAATGGTGAAGGGTGTAGGTGGATGCGTGAAGGTACGCAACTACAAGGAGACCATCTGCTCATCGCTGCAGGCTTTCGAATACCTGAAGCGAATACAGGTGGGACGTATCGTAACCAGCGAACTGGGTATCTACCACATCATTTCGGGAGCATTCGGAGCCTTCGAAAGACAGACGCTGAAGGAAGTGGGCTATTGGGACATAGGACCGGGACTGGACGGTGACCTGACACAGAAGATCCGCAAAGCCGGATATAAAGTGAAATTTGCCGAAGATGCCATCTGTATGACCAATGTTCCTACCAAATGGTACAAGCTGTATCATCAGCGCATCAGATGGTCGCGCTCGCTCGTGAGATTCCGTCTCCGCAAGCATGCCGACATTCTGCTGCCTACCAAGAACTGGAGTATCCTTAACTGGATATCCAACATGGAGAGTGTGGTTTTCGACTGCTTCCTCAATTTCCTGTGGTTGTGGTACATCATCAAGCTCGCCATCACGTTTAACACGCACATCATCGAGGTGCTGGCGCTGGGCTACTTTATCAGAGTATGCTTCTCGCAGCTTGCCTTCATCCTGGTGCTGATGGTTTCAGAAAGAAAGAAAGACGTGTGGTTTCTCTACAGATATCTGCCACTGATGTCGCCTTATACAGGTTATTTCCTGCGTATCGCCCGTCTGTCGGCTCATCTGCAAGAGCTCTTCTTCCGCCGTTCTTACAAGGATGCATGGAACCCTGAGAAGACTTCGCGCTATGCTCAGCTCGAAGGAATCTAAAAGACCCGAGTTACTTGCTGTAATGCACACAGCAGGGAGCTCCCAATAAAAGAAATAACATTATAAAACATAAACAATATAGTATATGATAAACAAGTCTTTTGAGTTTAAGATTGGAGTAATAGGATTGGGGTATGTAGGTACTCCACTAGCATGCTTATTCTCAAAGAAATATGATACATGGGGGTATGACATCAAAGCTGAAAAGGTAGCCAAGTTAGCCAAAAGTACAATGACAGACAACAAAATTGTATGCAAGGCATTGGAACAGGGACTGAAACTGACCAGCAGCATTGATGACCTGAAGAAGTGTAACGTGTATATCATCGCTGTACCAACACCGGTGAACAAATCGAACAAACCAGACATCAGCTGCGTGCGCAATGCAACTGCTGAGGTTGGCAAGATCCTGAAAGAAGGTGATATCGTGGTATACGAAAGTACCGTTTACCCAGGTCTGACAGAAGAGGTTTGTGCCCCATTACTGGCATCTACATCAGGATTGAAATTGAACCAGAGTTTCTTTGTAGGCTTCTCGCCAGAGCGCATCAACCCAGGCGATACGGTTCATACCATCGAGAACATCGTGAAGGTTACCAGCGGTTCTACACCCGAAGCAGCAGCTATCATCGACAGCCTCTATGCTTCAGTACTTACCCATGGCACCTACAAGGCAAAGAGCATCAAAATAGCTGAGGCATGCAAACTGATGGAGAACTGCCAGAGAGACGTACAGATAGCCTTCTTCAACGAGATGGAAAAGATTTTCGACAAGATGAACATCAACATCGAAGACGTAACGGCGGCAGCCAGCACAAAATGGAACTTCGTGCCAGCTACTCCAGGACTCGTTGGAGGCCACTGCATCGCAGTAGACCCATACTATCTGATCAACAAGGCACAGGAGGTAGACGTAGTACCATCGCTGCTCTCTACTGCCCGCGAGGTTAACGAGCAGATGGCGGTATGGATGGCTGGAAAAATAAAGAATGCATCTGAAAGCAGAAAGTTCAAGGCTCCGGAAACCAACGTGCTGATTCTCGGCTTCTCGTTCAAGCCAGACAGCGATGACCTGAGAAATACAAAAGTAGCCGATCTCTACATCAACCTGGTAGGTGCGGGATACAAGACTACACTCTACGATCCGCTGGTAGATACAGAAGAAGTGAAGAAAGAATATAACATCAAGGTGACAAATGATCCTAAAGTTCTAGAAAAAGAGTATCAGATTGTAGTCATCGGTACCCATCACAAGGTGTTTGACAACATCGATATGAACAAGATTATCACAGATAAAGGATTTATGTGCGACATCTACGGCATTCACAAGCCAAGAAACTAGATCTTGAAGATCAGAAAGAACCTATATAATAAACCAGTGAAAGATGGAAAAGAACAAAGTGCTAATCGTCGATGATATTCCAGAAAACATTGAAACGATTTCTGAAATGATAAAGGACTTTGACATCGACGTGAAAACTGCCAATGGCGGAAAAGAAGCCATTGAACTGATTGACTCATTCAAGCCGGACGTGATACTGCTCGACTTGATGATGCCACATGTAAATGGGTGGGACGTAATAGACCATGTACGCTCTAAATACTCGAAAAGTGAAATGGTCATCATCGTGGTTTCCCTGTTAAGCAACAAGGATAATGTGGATGAATGCTACGAGCTTGGAGTAAACGACTACATCACAAAGCCTATCATCAAAGCCCGTCTCACCAGTTCGCTAGATGCTCATCTAAGCAGTCTTGCAAGAGGCTAAAGTGCCTCTTGCAAGATTGTTTCTGCATGAGCAATGCGATCACTAGAAGGAGGATCTATGCCTTCAAGCGGGTAGACAATACCTAGTTTCTCATACTTGTAGATACCCATCGTATGATAAGGCAGAACATCTATACGCTCAATATTAGAGAGTGTTGAGAGGAAATCACGCAGCTGATAGAGGTATTCATCCTTGTCGGTAATACCTGGAATCAGGACGTGACGAATCCATACTGGTTTGTGTATCTCGCTTAAATATCGTGCACAATCCAGTATGTTTACATTAGAATGGCGGGTGAGTTTACGATGCTCTTCATCGTTGATATGCTTGATATCAAGAAGAACAGTATCTGTGACGGTCATCAGACGCTCGAATTTATCGAAGAAAGCACCCTCTTTTCGGAAGGGTTGCGCTGATGTATCAAGACAGGTATTGATGCCACGCTGATGGGCTTTCTCGAAAAGTTCGATGAGAAAGTCTATCTGCATCAGGGCTTCTCCGCCGCTCACGGTGATGCCGCCCTTGTCTCCCCAATAACTCTTGAATCGCTCTGCCTTATCCAGCAAGTCATCGGCACTCCACTCTTCTCCTACCCCCGTCTTCCAGGAATCCGGGTTGTGGCAGAACTGGCAGCGCATGGGACAACCTTGCAGAAAAATCAAAAATCGGATGCCTGGTCCATCTACTGAACCAAAGCTCTCTATGCTGTGAACAAAACCCTTATGCATTCTTTCGAAGATCATATACTCCCCACAATGCAAAAAGACTCATAAATAAGGCTATAACGCCCAAAAAAAGAAATACACCCATATTATTTTATCTTTTTGAAAAATGCCCGCTAAATATCCTCGGACAGAAAATCTAGCGGGCAATATTTATTCTTCTAATTGATTAGAGTCTCTCGTGAGC
>ERZ1034626.1728-NODE-1728-length-13979-cov-53.327205_pt1 | contig 13979 bp, 6 predicted proteins | sample MGYA00520652_ERZ1034626 | MGnify/ENA primary metagenome ERZ1034626 (study PRJEB33766, sample SAMN09781765) | gut metagenome | biome: gut microbiome | host: Homo sapiens | place: Madagascar | study: EMG produced TPA metagenomics assembly of the PRJNA485056 data... | reverse complement strand
CACCGTCATAAGCCGCAGCAAGGAGCAGTTCATCCCCGTCATGCACTGCCGCCAGACGATTCTCTACGGAGTATTCATAAGTCCTGTTCACCTTGTCCGTGCCGATCCGCCCGGTCTCACTGATCCGGTTGCCATCTGCATCATAGTTATAGGCAAGGCTGGTGGTCTTTTTGCCATTGTAGAGCTTTTCAGAGATCAGCTGGTTACTCTCATTATACTCATATCTGTGCCACTCCACAACCGTTCCGTTCAAAGTTTTCTCCATGTAGGTACGGTTACCCATAAGGTCATACTCGAACGTGTAGACGCAGGTGCCATAATTGTCCTCGGTCTCCGTAGCGGTCAGAAGCTTTCCGGCTGCATCATAGGTAAATGTCCGGTCGGTCTCCACGATCTGATTTCTTTGAGGGGATCAGCTACTGTAAACAGAATGGTTTTCTGTGTTTTACTTACATTACCGAAAAGCATAAGACTGTACAACACAAAAGCCAAAATGTTACCTTCTGCTTACTCAAATGTACTCTTCCTTTACGGATGGAGAGTGAATTAATAGACGGATAGGAGTTGTAGGTTGTTGGATGTCCGAAAGTATAGCCATAATAAGTACTATACTACACTAATCTCTGTTAACGAAATACCCGTAATATTTACCTTTTGAATTAAATCTTTAAACTTTTCAGATACAAATATTGGTATTTCTTGCCTATTTGACAGCTTAAAGACATCTGCGCTATCCGTTTTATCAGCATATATACCATATTTACTTACTGTATATATTGTTCCTATTCCCTCAATTTCTGTTTCAAAATACTCTGATTTATCCAAGCATAACGCATCTACAACTTTAATAATATTGGCAATATAATATTGTTTAAAATCCTCTCCATTATTTGTTTCCTTTATGCCAACTTTCAAAAATTGTATATCCGTATTGACTGACTCTAATAATGTCTTCAACCTGTTTGATACCAAAAACCATCCTTTATCATTGGCAAGATAATCAGTCCAAACATCTCCTTCTTCTTTTGTATAGAAAAACTCAAATCTATCATCCCAGTTTTCAAAAACTTTCCCAGTATTTAATGCATTTTGCTGAATTCCATAATCATTTTGAAAATGGCATATTATATCATTTTCTCTTTCCATATCCATAGATAATTTGTAATATTTCATCCATATTCTCCTTACTTCCAGTAATCCTTATACAACATGTCAGGTTTTGATTTTACGTTATTCTTTAAATTATCAAATAACTTAAGGAATATATCTTTGTCTCCTTGTGCAATGTTGTCAAATTGTTTCATACTATCAAGAACATATTCATGATAAGCATTTGGATGACGACCCTGATGTGGTAGCAAATCTTTATTCCATGCATCATCTAAATCTAATTCATACCTGTTTGCTATTTCCTCCAGCTGAGGGGTATATGTCTTGCTTTTATTTGTTGCATAGTGATGTACCTGATTAGGTTTAGTTACACTACCACTCTCCGCCACCTCACAGGCAGCACTCTCTCCCTTCATCAGGGCACCGCCTATCGCCACCAGAAGGTAATCCAGTGTTGCAGCTCCGGTTTTCCTGCCGAGTGCAGAATCATATTCCCCGTTCCATGCACCCTTTGCGGTTCTCTTTGCCGCTTCCAGTTTCTCCTGTGGTGAGAAGTTCCTGAAATACTCCACATATGTAAGGGGATTGGCAGCTGCGTTGAGTCCCTTTTGCGTTACGATCAGCAGGCTCAACTGGTAGTCTGCCTTGCTTATGATCTGGACATATTCCAGCCCCTGTCCCACAAAGCCTGCATAGAATCCTGCGGTGGCGGTTCTCTGCATTTCTTCGCTGTCAGAGTTTCCCTTGATTGCTTCTCTTATACCTACCAAAGACGAAGGCAGCGTTACCGGCGGCCCCACAATGACATCCCCATAGTCCAGGAATATCTGACCCGCCCTGTTGTTTAACAGTCCGCTTTCTATGGCATCTTCTAGGCTAAGTCGCTGGTTTTCATAATTTTCAATGGTCTTTTGTGCCTGTGTATCCGGATCAATTATCCAGCCTTTCAGGCTTTCAAGCACCTCAACCTCATTTCCGCTCGGATCCGTATAATTCAGATAACTGCTCACGCAGTAATTATACCTGTTGAGCGTCAGCGGTTCTGTCTGGTTGCCGAGGTAGCTGTCTTCGGTGAGGAAGGTCGCCGTTACCACGCAGTAGTACCTTGCTCTCAGATACTGGCTCTGGATATTCGGATTGTAGGATTCTCCGTTGTAGGTGTATTCGTTCTCATACTGCGGAGCACCGAAGGTGATCTCTCCGGTGACACTGTAACGGTAGGACTGGTAGACCTGTCCCTCTTCATTGGTGATGCCGGAGACACTTCCTCTGGCATCGTAGAGGTAGTAGCCGGTGCTGCCATCATTCCCAGAACTGCTTTCACCCTCAATATTTTATTTAACTACTCCAACTATTGTGTAATCACCATTTTTATTGCCTGAGGAATTTTTTCCTACCTTATCCCACGTATATATTTTCGGTTATTGTATTGAGTTTCATTATCAAAATAGTACAATATTACATCATTGTTGCATCATTTTCCTGATGAAACAAAAGAATCGGCTGACATTTTATTGTCTGCCGATTCTTTCTACAATTTCTATGTACATTGACTTAAAGGTTATATCCAAATGATGTACAAAACTCATTCTCTTCAATGGCTCTCCTTAGCCATTTTTCTGCCAGACGATCACTCTTTTTCTTTTCCAGCATAAACCATCTTTTAGCAACGCATTATTCGTTTTCACTATCCCAGACCAACTTAAATTTAAAACCTAATAAGTTATTCTTCTCCACAGTTTGCTTAAACTCATCTGAAACAAATGCATATCTTGTTTTTTCATCCAAAATTTTGAACATAGAAACATTCTCTATTACGGTTGGCAAAAAAACATACTTTTCAAATGCCATAATTCTTTTGCCATCCCTATAGGTTTTATAAATTGATTTTTCATAATCTATAGCATCCAAAACAGTAATAACATTTATCCCAAAATATTCTTTTTCATTAAAATCTAGTGGTAATATTTCTACATTTTTACTTATCAGTGGTTCTAAACATTCCCATGCTCTTCTACTAAATACCGGAATTGTAAATCCCGGAGCATCACTTAACTCAAGCCCTTTCTCAGGCTCCATTCTTTTAACTTGAACAGGTTTCCACTGCCTTAAATGACTTCTCCCATCAAAAGATTGAATTTCCTCAACTGTAAATTCATTTATAGGTACTAAATTATCGTAATCATCTAATTCGAAATTTAATTGCCATATCTTCATATTTTTCTCTCTCCTATTCCATAAATGATCCACTACTTAATTCATTACTAACAAATTCCAAAATATCAAGAACATCTTCTTTACAAGTTGCTCCGCCTAACAATTTGTTAATTTTATCATAGTATGCATTCGTATGTAAACTTGGATGGTATGCCCCTTCTGCTGCATCTCTTACTGTTGGCAAAAAAACTCCATTTGCTGAGTCATTAATATCTATACCATATCTTTGTAAAATTGCTCTTGCTTCTGCCGCTTTAGGTGAACTTCCTGCAACTATATGGTGAGCAGCGTTTGGATAATCAGGAACTTCTACTCCTGATTCAATCAAATTTTGGCGTAATACCTTTGAACTTGGTGTAGATAAAGTATCTGTACCACCCTTACTACCACTCTCTACCGCTTCGCAGGCAGTCCCCTTCCCTTTCAGCAGGACCCCGCCTATCGTCATTAGCAGATAATTAAATGTACCAGCACCTATTTTTCTTCCAATCGCTGAATCATAGGTCCCATTCCAGGCATCCTGTAAGCCTGCTTTTGCTGCATCTATAGTCTGAGTCAGCGAAAAATCCTTTATAAATAATAGATATGATAAAGGATTATTAATTGAATTAACCCCTTTCGCTGATGTAATTATCATGCTCAGCTGATAGTCTGCATTACTTATGATCTGGACATATTCCAGCCCCTGTCCCACAAAACCCGCATAAAATCCTGCGGTTGCAGTCCTCTGCATCTCTTTACTGTCAGAATTTCCCTTTACCGTTTCCCTTATGACTATGATATCTGCCGGGGTCTTCACCGCCGGTCCCATAACAATATCTCCATAATCCAGGAATATCTGACCCGCCCTGTTGTTTAACAGTCCGCTTTCTATGGCATCTTCTAGGCTAAGTCGCTGGTTTTCATAATTTTCAATGGTCTTTTGTGCCTGTGTATCCGGATCAATTATCCAGCCTTTCAGGCTTTCAAGCACCTCAACCTCATTTCCGCTGGGATCCGTATAATTCAGATAGCTGCTCACGCAGTAATTATACCTGTTAAGCGTCAGCGGTTCTGTCAGGCTGCCGAGGTAGCTGTCTTCGGTGAGGAAGGTCGCCGTTACCACGCAGTAGTACCTTGCTCTCAGATACTGGCTCTGGATATTCGGATTGTAGGATTCTCCGTTGTAGGTGTATTCGTTCTCATACTGCGGAGCACCGAAGGTGATCTCTCCGGTGACGCTGTAGCGGTAGGACTGGTAGACCTGTCCCTCTTCATTGGTGATACCGGAGACACTTCCTTTGGCATCGTAGAGGTAGTAGCCGGTGCTGCCATCGAAGCGGTCAAGGGAGATCCTGTCGAATCCGCCGTTTATCTCCGCTCCGTAGATATAAGAGGTATCCGTCTTACCATTGATGTTCTGCTCGACCAGTACCTCGGCATGCTCACGGTTGACGTCGTTTAAGTACTCGATCAGCTCATAGTTCTTTTCCTTACCGGTGGTCTTGATCCGGGCGATCAGATCTGCCTCTGTCGCGCTGACTTCCTCCTGTACCGGGAAGAGAATGCCGCACTGGTTCTGGCTGTTGTTCTCCTCCGCATTGGTTGCATTGCCGTAGCCGGCGTCATCCGTGCCCCCGGACTTGCTGTTCTTCTTATTGTTGCCCTTCCCCTTACCGTTGCCGTTTCCATTGCCGTTATTGCCGGAATTTCCTTTTCCATTATTTCCACTGCCGGAGTTGTCCTTGTTGTTCCCGTTGCCGTTGCCGGAATTGCCCTTCCAGTCGTCATCGGTATGGAGATTGTAGTTCAGTAAGAATACCCGGTTGCCGTCACCGTCATAAGCCGCAGCAAGGAGCAGTTCATCCCCGTCATGCACTGCCGCCAGACGATTCTCTACGGAGTATTCATAAGTCCTGTTCACCTTGTCCGTGCCGATCCGCCCGGTCTCACTGATCCGGTTGCCATCTGCATCATAGTTATAGGCAAGGCTGGTGGTCTTTTTGCCATTGTAGAGCTTTTCAGAGATCAGCTGGTTACTCTCATTATACTCATATCTGTGCCACTCCACAACCGTTCCGTTCAGGGTTTTCTCCATGTAGGTACGGTTGCCCATAAGGTCATACTCGAACGTATAGACGCAGGTGCCATAATTGTCCTCGGTCTCCGTAGCGGTCAGGAGCTTTCCGGCTGCATCATAGGTAAATGTCCGGTCGGTCTCCACGATCTGGTACGCGAAAGTGGCGTCCTTGTCATGCTTGCCATTATGGCGGTTGCCATGAGGATAGAGGTCGTCATGTCTGCCGTCCTCATGCCGTCCGTTATGCTTGTCATCGTAGGCATAACCTGCCAGAGATTCGATGGCGGTCTCCCCTGTGATGAATCCCCTGTCGTCATAAGTATAGAGATAGTCACTTACCACCCACTCACAGGTATCGCAGACATTCTTAAGCTCCACGATCTGATTCCTTGCATTGTAAGTGTTATAGGTGCTGATGCCGTTCGGGCGGTGGATCCGGGTCACCCGGTTAATGGCATCATAAGTATAGGTGGTAACTTTTCCCTCCCTGTCGGTCACTTTGATGAGATTGTCGTTCTTGTCATACTCATAGCTTACTTTTGTGCCATCCGCATAAGTAATGGCAGCGAGATGATCCGCTTCGTCATAGGTATAGCCTATGGTGTCACCCTTTGCCTCCTCATGGGAGAAGCCGTCCTCTCCCGGTGCACGGTAAGTGGTCACGGAAGTGATCCGGCGGAGTCCGTCATAGGTGTACTCCGTGTCCCCTGTGGTATCCTGCATGGCTACCCGCTCTCCCAGAGCATTGTAGGCATAGGTAACACCTTCTGCACTCTGCTCTCCGGTGCTGTCGCTGTAGCTTTTTTCTACCAGATCATCCAGCTTGTCATAATCATAGCTGATCCGGTTTCCTCCGTTGGAGGTATAGGATGTGATCCGTCCTGCGATATCGTAGGTACACACTTCCTTTCGTCCTGCGGCATCGGTCACGCTTGTCAGATTTCCTTCGCGGTCGTAAGTAAATTCCGTTCCTCTTCCCAGATAATCAGTCACACCCGTCACACGGTCCATCACATCGTAGGTATAATATGCCACACTTCCCATCGGGTCAGTCACAGAGGTCAGACGGTTCTTGGCATCATAGGTATAGTCTGTGACCCGGCCGTCTGTTGCGGTCTTTTCCAGCACATTGCCATGGGCATCATACAGATAGCTTTCTGTTAATCCCATCTTGTCCCGGTATGCAGTAACGCGGTTCACAGCATCGTAGGTATAGCCGGTGGTCTGCTCCAGAGGATCGGTCGTTAACGTCAGACGGTCATCCTTATCATAGCCGTAGTTATAGACATATCCCTTCGGATCTGTCACAGCAGTCGTATTGTAGTTGCCGTCATACGCATAGGCTGTGGTACGTTCTCCGGGTCTTTTGATGCTTACGATATTTCCGACCTTATCATAGAGAATGTCTGTTACTTTCTCCTCCGGGTCTGTCACAGTGGTCATCCGGTCTACCTTGTCATAAGCATAATTCCAGGAATAGCCCAGTGCATCCGTGACTTCAGACTGGTTGCCACGCTCATCATAGCCGTAGGTGGTCACTCCGCCTTCGGGATCTGTCACGGAAGTGAGACGGTGCATGATGTCATAGGTATATTCCGTGATCCGGTCCAGATTATCCTGTTTTACGAGAATATCATTGCCGTTGCTGTAGGTAAAGGCAGTCTCATAGCCCAGAGGTGTCGTAATACCCGTAAGCCGCTGTACGGCATCATAGGTATAGAGATAGCTTTCGCCGTCCGGCTGTCTCTTTTTCGTTACCTGTCCGTTGGCATCTACGGTATAGAGCGTAACGTTCCCCAGTGCATCGGTGACGCTGGTGACTACATCATGCCTGTCATAGGTGTATTTCTCCACGGCTCCCATGGGAGAGGTCGTTGTGATCATACGGTACAGCTTGTCATAACCGTAGGTCGTGGTCTGCCCCAGGGCATCGGTAACGCCGGTCAGGTTGCCTGCCGCATCATACGCATAGCTTTCCGTCAGCCCTTCCGGTGTGGTAATGGCAGTCAGACGACTCAGGGCATCATAGGTATAGGCAGTCGTGCCTCCGTTGCCGTCCCTGTATGCAGCCAGCCGGTTCAGGGCGTCATAGGTGTAATCTGTGGCCACACCGTTGCCGTCCTTTAAGGTAGTCAGATTACTGTTCCTGTCATAGAAAAATTCCGTGGCAGCTCCTTCCGGATCTACTTTCTGTGTCAGCCGGTTCAGAGCATCATAAGTATAGGCATATTCTGCCTTGCCCGGCTCTGTGGTATGGATCAGATTCCCCTCCGCATCGTAAGCGTAGGATGTTACCTTTCCTTCCCCGTCCGTGACAGTAAGCAGTCTGTCGGAAGCATCGTAGGTATAACGGGTGGTCACGCCGTCTATGCCTGTCACAGCGACTGCTCTGCCGAAAGCATCATACGTTACAGCGGCTGTTCTGCCCAGCACATCGGTCTGGGTGGTCAGATTGCCTGCCGCATCATAGGTATAGGTCATCTCGTTGCCTGCCGTATCGGAAGCTTTCACGATTCTGCCACAGGCATCCAGGGTAAATGTGGTCACGACACCGTAACGATCGGTAAAGGTTGCCACATTTCCGTTCTTATCATAGGTATAGCGTTCTGTCTCCCCGTCAGGATAGGTCTCCTTTAAGAGATTCCCCTCTGCATCCACGGTATAGGCATGGGCATTCCCCAGGGGATCCTTCGTAAGCGTAAGGTTGCTGTCCGCATCGTAGGTGTAGCCGGTCTCACCCTTCAGGGCATCCGTCACAGTCTGCAATCGGCTGATCCGGTCATAGCTGTAGGCCGTCACATTTCCCAGAGCATCGGTCTGTGCTGTCAGCTGGCCGATGGCATCATAGGTATTTTTCAGCGTATCTCCCTCCGGTGCCGTCACCGTGAGGACTCTGCCCTCTTTGTCATAGGTGTATGCCGTAGTACCGTCGCAGGCATCGGTCACAGTCGTCAGTCTCGCCAGTGCATCATAAGCATAAGCGGTGGTATTTCCCCGTCCATCCGTCACGCCGGTCAGGCTGCCACAGGCATCATAGGTATAATGGACAGTGTTCCCCAGCGGATCCGTACTCTCTGTCAGAAGATTTCTTGCATCATAGGCATAGGTGTACTCTCTCGCCAGTTCCTCACCACCGGTCTGACGGATCTTCGTGACATTGCCGTTGCCATCGTAGGTGTATGTGGTTACGGCTCCCAGCGCATCGGCCGTCTCCGTGAGTCTGGACAGATGATCATAACGATAAGTCTCCGTGGCACCATCCGCATAGGTGATTTTCGTGATCCTTCCGTTAACGTCACTTTCATAGGAAGTCACGTTACCCTCTCTGTCAGCAGCCGAAACCATGCTCTGCTTCACCGGGTCATAGGTATAAGTCTCTGCATTGCCCAGACGGTCCGTGACGGTAAGGATCCGGTCTGCTCCGTCGTAAGTATTCTTCTGTACCGCACCCTTTGCATCCGCAGTTTCCGTTACCCGGTTCATGGCATCGTAGGTATACTGTATGGTCTGCTGCTCCGCATCGGTCTGTGTAAGGCGGTTCCCGTTACTGTCATAGGTATAAGTCAGGGTATTGCCCAGCGGATCCGTACCGGACAGCATCCGGTTCATGGCATCATAAGTAAAGGTGCTGGTCTGCCCCTCTTTGTCGGTAATGGCTGTCACTGCGCCTGCCGGATCATAGGTATAGACGGTCACTGCACCGGCGGCATCCGTCTCCTTTATTACCCTGCCCAGGGCATCGTAGGTATTGGCGGTGGTCCCTCCGGTGGGATCCGTGACTGTTAACAGCCGGTTCATGGCATCATAGGTATAGTTCCATGTATTACCGGCACCGTCCGTCATGGATGTGACGCAGGCACCGTCATAGGTATAGGATGTGGTGTTGCCGTTCGCATCCTTTACCGCCACAAGCCGGTTTTTCTCATCGTAAGTGTAAGAGGTCTGTCCTCCCTCCGCATCGGTCACAGAAGTCAGGCGGTTCTGTCCGTCATAGGTATAGCCGGTCTTTCCTCCGTCATAGTCCGTAGACTGCGTCATTTTGCCTGCGGTATTGTACGCATAGGTCCTGGTGGCGCCGTCCTGTCTTTTTTCCTGTGTTACCCTGCCTTTCCCGTCATAGGTATAAATCGTCTCCACGCCGGTGCGGTCCAGACGGCCTGCCAGATACCCGGCGGTATTATAGCTTCTCTCTTCGAATGTGCCGTCCGGATATTCGATCTTCGTGGTACGGTAATTGTCATCATAGGTATAGACCGTCACATTGCCTTCCGCATCCGTGGCAGTGGTCTGTCCTCCTCCGGCCGTCTGTTCATAAGCCAGCGTGACCACGCCACCTTCCGCATCCGTCTGCTGTATCACACGGCCTTCCCCGTCGTACTCATTGGCTACGACTCTGTGTCCGTTTTCATCGTACCATGCGGTCATGCGGTGGCTGTCATCGTAAACATAACGAACGACACCGCCTGCGGGATTCGTCACCTGCGCCAGATTACCGGCTTCATCGTAGGTATAGGTCACACCGTGGCCGTCCGGCAGAGTAATGCTGCTTAAGCGGTTCTTTTCATCCAGTGCGATCCGGAATTCCTTTCCGGAGGGTGTGGTAATGCTTTTCAGGTACAGATCCACATCATAAGCCAGTTCTGTCCGGTTACCGCAGCTGTCTTCCACCGCACGGAGCAGACCGAAGCTGTCGAATTCATGACGGCTTCCGTCATCCAGGATCTCTACCACATATCCGTTCTCTGTCTCTGAAAGTCCATAGTCGCATCCGACCGGTGCAAGGTATCCCTCTCCCGCCGGGGTAAACGTGATGATGCCGCCGTTATTTCTAAGCCACAGGACCGATCCGTCGGCCAGTTCTCCCATACGTTCATCATAGGCAAAGGTCCAGCCGAAGCCCAGGCTTCCCTCATACGCCGCACCCTTTGCATTGTACTGTCTGGTCAGGGCAAAATCACCGCCGATGTCAGAGATCGTGGCATCGGCCTGTTCCATGTAGAAATTACCGGTATTCAGGTTAACCGGCTCATAGCCGAACTCACAGTTCTCCGCTCTGCCTAACAGCAGTCCGTCGATGATCGCCTTATAATATTCACTTAACACGCCGGAACTGTAAGCTGTGGTATTCTTCGGCTCCCTGATGAAAATACGGTTGCCCTGTCTGGTCAGGCAGTCCTGCATCCGCATGTCGGCAAGGATCGTATTCAGTTCCACACCGTAATGCTGTGCGATCCTGGGCATCAGGTCGAAAGCACCTTCCTCATAGATCAGGAAGCGGTCGGATTCTACGGTCTTGCCGCTTTTGCCCCCAAAGGAAGCAGTCGCCGTCACATAGTAGACCTGTCCGGGCTGTAATCCGGAAAACACCTCGCTCTGCCAATTGGAAAGCCTCCGCTTATAGGCGGTTGCCTCCGGATATTCCCCTGCATAAGCATCGGAATCCGGATAGAGAAGCTTTGTCTGCGCTTCGGTCTCTCCGGTAGTGCCGTTGACCAGTTCGTAGGTCACGGTACTGCCGGGCTTGGCCAGTCCATGGGCTGCCACTCCCAGTGTATCACAGGATTTGTCCCCATTTCTTCTTACGACCGGGTAAACATCCACTGTAGTATCATCCAGCGTAAGCTTCGCCAGATCCGTCAGATCTCCTGTCCATGAGACGATCAGCTTCGGTGCATAGGATGCGGAGGAATTGTTGTAGAATACCTCACACTGCATGGAGGCACCGGCATCGCCCGCTGTCTCGTTTGGTGCTTCCACCAGTGCTTTCATGACCAGTCCGTGATTCTCTGCGGTTCCGTTGATCCATGCACTGACTTCTTCCATTACATCGAAGGATAATGCCTCTCCGCGGGTAGTGGAAGCCGTTCTGCTATCCAGAAAATAATGGTTGTAATTTAACTGATTGTTCCAGGTAAGGCTTCCCACCTGCCAGGGCTCTTCCACTCCGAAAAGTCCGAATTCAGAACTGCCCTTGCTCCAGCGGGTCTTCTGGGTCACCTGAAATGCCGCACTGACGATCTCCGGCTCCTCCGCCAGCGCTGAGAAATCATAATCAATGGCAAAATAAGATCTGCAATTTAAATGTTTGCTGTGGAATCCTGCCAGATTTCCGGAGGTGATACCGTCATCATAGCCCACATAAGGATATGCATTATCTCCGATCACGGAATTCGGGCTGCCCTGCTCAGCGCAGGCCACATGGATCGCACTTTTACCTACCTGAATAGCGGTAGGATCGATCCGTACCGGATAGACGCGGTCATCTGCATCCAGCCAGTCACTGTCCGCGGAAACGGTAACCGCATAGGTGGATTCTTCACCGCTTTCCTCCAGCTGAAGTTCCACGCCGAAAGAGATCTCTCCCGCCGCGTCCTCCATCTCCGGAGCCTCCAGAACGAATACTGCGTCCTGTTCGGGATCTGTTCCCTCTTCATAGAGGTACAGCGTGTTGCCGCTCAGGGTGGCTTTCAGTCCATAGGTGTTCAACAGATAACGGAAACTGTGGGCAGTGTCTCTCTGCAACAGGATGATGTCCTCTTTCACACTGTTTCCGAATATCGTGTACTGATAATCCACATCCGGCAGTACATTGTTGTAACGAATAGCATTGTCCTTTACGATACCGTCAGTGAAATCTCCCCAGGCAGGAGTCAGTGTCAGCAGATGGTCGTCACTTGCAATGGTCAGTAGCTCTGTACCTTCCTCCGCTCCGACTGTAAGCATCGCCTGATAGCTTCCGGCACTGTTCACGTAGCTTTTTGCATCTCCATACAGGGAATAGGTGGAGACCTCACTCTCTACCAGAGTATTGTCTGCCTGCTGCAGATTGCCGTCCTCATCAAGATAGCTGTTACCATCGTAGCCGATCACTGTCACATACCGGTCACCGTCTACATGGTAGGTTCGGCTGTACGCATCATAAGCTGCCAGCGTACCATAATTTTCCGGTTCCGGATCCTGATAATAGTTCTCCGGCTGTCTGGGCGGAACGTTCCCGGATACGCTAGCCGGTGTCGGCACAGGCTGCGGAGTCGGTGTCTGCTCCGGCGTCTGTTCCGGTTCCATGGTCTGTTCCGGCTCCGCCGACTGTTCCGGTCCTGCCGATTGTTCTGGTTCTGCCGATTGTTCCGGTTCTGCCGATTGTTCCGGTTCCGATGTCCGTTCCGGGTCACCGCCGGATACGGACACCTCTGTTTCCACCCGGTGCTCTGTTATTTGGGTCTCTGCTGTCCCGGTCTCTGCCGCCATGACGTGCTGCAATGAGCTGTCTCCAAAAAGCAGTACCAAAACAAGCAGAAAGCTCAGCCTTCTGTTCCACTTCTTTCCTTTTACACTATGCATTTGTCCTCCCTCATTTGTGCTTCTGCACCGCAATTAAAGTTTGTTCCGGTTGCTTCTTTAACACGTTGTTCCTCTGCCGTGATAAAGTGTTTTGAAATATTTTATGTTATTGATTATCAGTTGTCAATAAAAAGTTTGTTTTTTCGATAAGTCGAGATGTGTATTTCGATTTATCGAAATATTAAAAAACGTTTAGCATTTTGGGGCTGAACGTTTCTTAGGTATCTCCCGGATCCGATACCTTTCTATAAAAATACCTTTATTAAAAAATTTCTCCGACTGCAGTCTGTAGCAGTCTGCGCATCCGGTCGTGCTGCACATACATTTTCTACACTTCATTTTCCAGTATATAATAATGACGTATGTATGGAACAAGTAAGATCAGAATTACCACCGGAAGAACTAATGTGAAAAAACTGTCCGAAATTACGCTTAAGACAATTGCCAACATTTCTAACAGTGCAAAGGTCACCGTAACGATCAGATGGATCAGGCGCTCATGCTGGAAAAATCCCACCTGCACCAGATGCTCCTTAAGCTTGTTCCTGACAAGTTCCTGTGTGATCTGCTCTGCGCTGTCCGCATTCTTCGCCTGTGTCTGCGTGACAGATTCCCCATTGCCGTCGTCCCGGAACGGCATGTGCTGCTCTGCGTTACCGCCTTCCTGCGACTGTGCCTGCATGCTCTGTTCCATTTCCGCCAGCCATTCATCGATCTGTTTCCGATATTTCAAAATCCGCTGTTCCATGGTGTACCCAGCCTTTCCGCTTCCTGTATTACTTCATCATACCTATCTTTCCACTGTTCGTCAATGCGACACGGGAACTAAAAAAACGCCTCTATGCATACGCATAAAGACGATTTAAGAATTCCGGACATAAAAATGGGGCCTATAGGGCTCGAACCTATGACCCTCTGCTTGTAAGGCAGATGCTCTCCCAGCTGAGCTAAGACCCCACAAGGATTAAACAATCCTTTAACGACCCAGATCGGACTCGAACCGACGACCTTCGCCGTGACAGGGCGACGCTCTAACCAACTGAGCCACTGGGCCATATTTATTATTTATCTTATGAAATGGAACTGCTTTCAGTGGACCTTCGGGGACTCGAACCCAGGACCGACCGGTTATGAGCCGGTTGCTCTAACCAACTGAGCTAAAGGTCCGCAACCCTTTCGGGACTGATCTGTGATCAGATGACTCCAACGGGAATCGAACCCGTGTTACCGCCGTGAAAGGGCGATGTCTTAA
>ERZ1034626.1716-NODE-1716-length-14076-cov-5.481278_pt1 | contig 14076 bp, 9 predicted proteins | sample MGYA00520652_ERZ1034626 | MGnify/ENA primary metagenome ERZ1034626 (study PRJEB33766, sample SAMN09781765) | gut metagenome | biome: gut microbiome | host: Homo sapiens | place: Madagascar | study: EMG produced TPA metagenomics assembly of the PRJNA485056 data... | reverse complement strand
GGTTTATACCGATTAAACTGAAAGATAATTTGAGTTGGGATGAGGTATCTAAAATTTTGTTACGCGCTCCTGATTTGCCAGGGGTAGAAATTGATGAAGGCTTGAGCCGATACTATCCATATGCAGATATTTATGCGCATGTTTTGGGGTATGTCGGTCCAATCTCGGATAAAGATAAAAAAGACAATCCATTGTATATGGTTCCGGGGTTCAAAATCGGTAAGTCGGGGTTAGAGAGATATTTTGATTATAAATTGCAAGGCAAAGGTGGAACCATAAAGCTTGAAGTTAATGCCTATGGACGGGTGATGAACGAGATAGAACGCAACAGCGGCGAAGAAGGGGAAAGTCTGCATTTGACGCTGGACGCTCGGTTGCAGCGCGCGGCGTATGAGGCCTTTGGCGAAGAAAGCGGGGCAGCGGTGGTTTTGAATGTTAAAACAGGAGAAATTTTGGCTTTGGTTTCTACGCCGTCGTTTGACCCTAATCTGTTTACAAACGGAATAAGCTATAAACACTGGAACGCTTTGCTGAATAATGAACGTACGCCTTTGGTCAATAAGGCTGTTTCCGGACAATATTCTCCGGGGTCGACGTTTAAGGTGGTGGTGGCACTGGCGGCGCTGGAAGCCGGCGTGATTGATTTGAATACCAGATTTACCTGCAGCGGCGGTTTAGATGTTGGTAATATCCGTTTTCACTGTTGGCGTCATTCCGGACACGGAAGTTTGAATGTGGTTGAAGCGCTTAAACATTCATGTGATATTTTCTTTTATGAAACCGCGATGAAACTTGGTATAGACAAGATTCATGATATGGCGGTTAAATTGGGTATGGGAAATATTTTGGAAGTAGGTTTGGATAATGAAAAAGGCGGTATTATTCCTACAAAATCGTGGAAAAAAGCCCGTTATGGCACAGCGTGGACTTATGGTGACGCGGCAAATGCCGGAATCGGACAGGGATATGTTTTGACAACTCCGCTGCAATTGGTGACAATGCTGGCGCGGGTTGTTAACGGCGGGTACGCAGTGCAGCCAACGTTTATTAAACCCACAGAAAAAGAATTGGCAAAGGTAAAACGTTTGGATATTTCTACCAAAAATATAGAGATTGTAAAACGCGGTATGTTTGAAGTGGTTAACGGTGTTGGGGGAACAGCCGGAAGAGCGCGCTTTAACATTAACGGAGCGATGATGGGGGGAAAAACCGGCACCACGCAGGTACGCCGTATTTCTATGAAAGAACGCAGCAGCGGTATTCTGCGTGATGAACAGCTGCCATGGCGTTTGCGTAATCATGCTCTGTTTATTGGTTTTACACCGGTTGATAATCCTCGTTATGCAGTGGCAGTGGTTGTTGAACACGGTTCATCCGGCTCAGGCGTTGCGGCGCCGATTGCCAGTAAAATTTTGCAAACGGCTTTAAAGCTTGATATAAAATAGGTGACAAGATGTATGAGTTTGGATATGGCAGTAGACATTTGGGCTTGAAAGATAAATTTTGCCGGCTTAGCTTTAGCTATATTTTATTGATTATGATTTTGGCTTGTGTCGGCACAATGACTTTATATTCGGCGGCTAACGGCAGTTGGGAGCCTTGGGCAATTAAGCATATATCTCGTTTTGGTGTGACGTTGCTGCTGATGATTGGTTTGGCGATGGTTGATATTCGCTATTATTATCACGGAGCTTATTTGTTTTATTTTGCCACCCTGTTTTTGTTGGTGGTAGTAGAAATTACGGGGCATATCGGTATGGGGGCGCAGCGCTGGATAAATTTGGGATTGTTTAAAATTCAGCCGTCGGAGTTGATGAAAATCGGGATGGTTTTATTTTTGGCCCGCTATTTCAGTTTTACGACAATGCAGAATATCCGAACAATCCGCGGTATTTTGATTCCAGTGGTTTTGACAATTATTCCGGTGGGGCTGATTTGCCTGCAGCCGGATTTAGGCACAGCTTTGATGCTGCTGTTTACGGCAACGATAATGATGTTTGTGGTGGGCGTACAGTGGTGGAAATTCGCTTTGGTTGGAGCTGCTGGAGCGGCTTTGCTGCCGATAGCTTGGAATTTTTTGCATGAATATCAGCAAAACCGAGTGTTGACTTTTTTGGATCCGGAACGTGATCCGCTAGGGGCTGGCTATCATATTATTCAGTCTAAAATTGCTTTTGGTTCCGGCGGAATTTTCGGCAAAGGCTTTTTGCACGGCACGCAGACTCATTTAAACTTTTTGCCGGAAAAACATACGGATTTTATTTTTACAATGTTTTCGGAAGAATTTGGCATGATAGGCAGTGTGATGTTGGTTTTGCTGAATATTCTGGTTATTGCCATGGGCTATATTTTTGCTTTTAGAATCCGCAACTATTTTGCTAAATTAGTGGTTATTGGTTTGAACACAAACTATTTTTTGTATGTGTTTATCAATATTGCCATGGTAATGGGCGTTTTGCCGGTTGTGGGAATCCCGCTGCCGCTGATTTCATATGGAGGCACTGTGATGTTTTCAATTATGTCGAGCTTTGGCATAATTCTTTGTATGAAAGTCAATCAGGATAACAACATTAATTTTAACGAAGATGATTAAGCGTTTTCTCTAACGTTTTGACGGCGCAGAACAGACGGTAGGGAAAGTTCCATACATTTATGATCTCTCTCTCCGGTCAGGTCAATCATATTTTCTTTAGCTAAACGAATATCGCGTGAGATTACCAGCGCTTTTATATCTTCCGGCAGCTGTTTAACCATTTCGGAGTTTGGATTAATACGTTCGCCATTGGGGTTGCGATATGAAACATCGTGAATGCAGCAGGCTATCATAAACATCTGGCGAAGTTCAGCAGACATTGGATGGTGCGAATCGGCGGTGTAGTTGCTAAAATCAAGCCCGATTTTGTTCTTTTCAGCCTGTTCGACAATATTATTTACGGCTTGTGCTAGATTGGCGCTGTTGCCGGAATTATCCTTATCTATCAGGCGGCGCATTTGGATTTTGAGCGGAATACTGGCGCGCAGATAGTCATCACGTTCGCTAACAGGAATATCATGCAAAATTGTTTGCGATAAAGTATCCAGTACATCTTCTTTGAAATGAGCTAGCTTGGCTTGTATTGGTCTGGTCTTTAAATAAGCCAACAAATGTTCGCGGTGATTAGACGCTTCAATTTTGTGCATAAGGTCAACAACTTGCGGCAAAAAGGCGTCTTTATCAATTTTACCCTGATTGTATTTACCAAACAAATGAATTAACATTTTTTCGTGTTGGCAGTTGCCCCAGTCTTTTTTGATGGTATCGGCGTCGTCTTGACGAGATTGCAGCCAAGCTTTTCTTTCGGTTTCGTTCAAGACGCCGGCAACAGCTTTATCCCTTAAAGAATCACGGAACAAACGATGTGCAGACAACTCGTAAGAGGCTTGCTGGCTGTATCCGGCGGCCAAAGCAACGGCAAATAATTCGGCGGCCATAACTTTTTCAGGCGTTGGAGGAGGCGGAAGCATATTTTCTTCTTCCGGTTTCGGCGGCTTGCGACCGGCGGCGATATCGCGCAGGATTTGCTCTTTTCCGGTAGCGGCTAAATACATAATTTCTTGCGGAACTTTGCCGTCAAAAGTATCGCGTATTACCGACGGAATTTTCATCCAAATTTTAAAAGTGTCGCTGTAATCATTATAGATGCGGCGCAGGCTTTCGGGTTTTACATCATTGGAGCAAGCCAAAATGTAGTCAGTCGGGTGATTGGCTCTGAGAAAGTATAAGAAATCATCGTCGAATCCATTCATGGCTTGTCTCCTTAGGGTTAAAAGTTATTTTTCGGCGCCTTTGAATTTTTGCGTCAATCTAGCCATTGTTTCTTTAGAAAGCTTAGACTGATAGCTATTCAAATTTTCGCCGGTTTTGGCAGTTACCTCATTGCCTTTATGGTCGGTAACTTTGGTATCTTTCGGAGCAATGCCCAAGCGAGCAGCCATAACCAAATCCCGAGCGTCTTGCTTATCTTGATGAACTTTAGTTTGTTCTGGCGACATTCTTGCGCGCAAGTTTTCAATTTGTTGTTGACGATATTGCTCGTTATTATTGCCGTTTGCTTTAAGAGCAGCTTCTTGTGCTGATTTTATATTTGCTGTCAAAAGAAGAGCTTTTTTCAAATCTTGTTGATTATCAGCTGTTATTTCAACTTTACCGGTTTTTTCATCTTTAGCTAATAAAACTTTTCCATCTTTTATCATTTGATGTAATTCTTCTTTAGCTTGACTTTGCTCTTTGATAGCTCTGGTTGCTATTGTTTGTTTTAATTCTTCAATAATAACTTTCTGTTCAGCAGTTGGATTAGTTAATGGTCTTGTTTTTTCTAAAGCTTCGCTCAATAATTTAATAGGCGTACTTTCTAAGAAAGCTTTGCGCTCTTCTCCTTCTAGTGGTTTAATATCATTAGGTCTATCTATTTCAACAAGCTGGCCGTCTTCTAGGATTGCACCATATTTTTCCGGTGCAATTCCTAATTTTGCTGCATTTTCCATATCTTGTTTCAAAGGCTCAACTTGTTCTTTGATTCTGCAGATTCCTTCAAGTTCCTTTTTCAAATCATGATTGACTAGTTTAGAAACAATAAGCAGGCGTTCTGAAGATAAGCTATCAATTAATTTTCGACGTTCAGCACCCTCTAAAGGTTTCATTTCTTCATCGGTGAAGCCGAGTTTTTGTTTATAAAAATCAGCATTTTTAGGCTGATAACCAAGGGCAAATGCAATTTTAAAGACTTCATTTTGTCTGGTCTGACAAAGATCTTTAGTTTCTTTTATTTGTTTTAATTCATTTGCTAGGTCTTTTGTTAAAATTGCATTTTCCAAAACATCAGATAATTGTTGAGTTGATAATTTTTCTATAAATTCTTCTCTTTCTTTTCCTGTTAAAGGTTTAACATCTTCATCTGGTTTGATTTCTATTGGCTCTGTACCATCTACAACATAACCAGCCATATGTACAGGTGGAGTTGCGCCCAAACGCACAGCATTATTTAAGCTTTCTTTTATTTTTTGTTTCCTTTTTTCTGGATTTTCTTTTTGTTCGGAATTTTCTTCGCCGTTTTTCTGCTGTTCATTATTTTGCTGTTGCTGGCTTTTTTCGTAAAAGTTTTTAACTTGATTATATTTCTCGATATCCTTAGGGTTAGGGAAGCATTTTTTTAATTCTTCCAGATCAATTTCTTTAGGTACGGCGCCTTGCATTGGGTTGCCGTTTAAAACACAGGCAGCATACATACGTGTTGCAACTTCTTTGGAGGCGTTTTCCGGAAATTCAACCGGTCGGCCTTTGTTGTCTTCTTCTTTTAGCATGACGTCAAAAACTTCGAAACCAGCGTCTTCGGAAACGGTCACTTCAGTTTCCGAAGTATAGTGAATTTCCGCATTATTAAATTCTGCGGCAAAGCCTTGTTTTGATGTATCTTGTTTATAGTCGGTAATTTCATGTTTGTCGGCCAATCCTTGATAGTACTCGGCTTTTCTCTTTACCCAATCAGGTATTTCATCATTGGTTTTATCCTCAGCGTTTGGTTCTCCGACATGGACTTTAATAGCTTCTTTCTTTTTGTTTTCTTCGTTTTCATCTTCTTTTTCAGATTTTTCTGAAGTTTCTTTTTTATTGTCTTTTTTATCTTCTTTTTCTTCGGAATTTTCCGCATTTTCTATTTCAGCTTTTCTGGTCTCAAAAGCTTCTCTTGAAGTGATTTCTTCAGGATTGATTCCATGAGCAGTACAAAACTCCAAATCTTCTCCTTCAAGCTTAAATGTATTTTCATCACTCATGGTTTTTTCCTTTCTGTTATCTTTATTTTGTTTTTTCTTTGATTTAGTTTCAAATTTTTGATAGTCCTCGCGTTTGCTGATGTTGCTAAATTTTCTTTTAATGTCTTTTTTGAATTTAGCAATTTCGTCCTCATTTCGAGGGTTACGGATAAATTCGCCGTAATTGCCAAGTGCGCGCAACACGTTGCGTTCGGCTTTTGATGGCTGATATCTGCCGTCAACTATTTTACCGCTTTCCAATTTATCCAGATTTTCGTTTATTCTTTTCAGAATATCTTCTGCACTGATATCTTCGCCGCTGTCCAAATTTATCTCCGGCTTAAAACCGGCGGTGTTGTAGAGATGGGCGGCTTGAACTTTTTTCCAAAGTTCTTTGTTATTGCGAATCTGACTTTCGGCGGCGTCCAGAGAACCTCTTTCATAGTTGTGCAATTCTGCGCCAAAAGTAATTAACCCATTAGCACGGGCGGCGTCCCACTTGTTTGTTTCTCCAACTTCGGTCTGAAATGTTTCTTTAGAAAATTCCGCAACAACTTTTTCAAACTCTTCTTTGCTGTCATAAAAGCGCCAAGGCTGGTGCAATTCTTTTAAAGCAGCGGCTTCAAACGGATTGGGAATATATTTTTCAGTTTTTTTAGAAGATTCAGCCATCTTTGTAACTCCTAGATTAGTTTAATAATAACATGTATTTTGTCTTTTGTCTAGAGTTTTGTGCATATTTTAAGCGCTTTCACGTTTGAAGTTTGGGTTAGGAATCCCTATATAGTCAATTAGTATTTTATCTATTTGTTCGCGGGCGTCTTTATATTTTTGCAAGGCGTCGCGATAAAAACGTCCGGTTTTGGTTTTTTGATAATCTATTTGGCGGCAAGATTCCACAATGTTTCGGATTTTACCGATTTCTTCGTTTGGCGATACCGAGGGCAGCTGCGGATTTTGCGGTGCCGGACAAGTGTCTAGAAATTTAACTTCAAAAGCTTTGCGCACACCTTCCAAATAACAAAGTTTGGTAAACTCATCAAACATTACCTGGGCGGCTTTTTTTATGGCGAGAATGTCGTCTAAATTAGGAGCGTGGCGTTGGTTGCAAAAATCTTTGAACGCTGTTTTATATTGCCGCGGCGAGGTCAAATATAATCTTGCCAAATCAAGCAGACTTTGATTGTTTGAAAAATTTTTCAGTTTGTCGATAAGAGTGAGCATATCGCTGCGGTAATGGTTGGCATAGCTCTTGCTCCATTTATAATTTGCGCCCATAAAAGGGTGCTGTAATTCAAATTTCGGCAAAACCGAGTTACCCTCGGCGATGATATCTAACGCATCAATAAGGGCTTGGTGCAGTCGCTTTTTATTGGCAAAAAAGAAGATGTCTTGCCAATGAAAAGAAAAGATGGCTTTGCGAAAAGTGTCGGTAAAGTCTGTGATTTGGGCAATTTCAACCGCGTCCAAATTTTCTTGCTCACAGATTTTTATTTTTTTTAGGGCGTCACGATAGCCTTTTTCCATTTCGGCAATGGTTTCTTTGAAACGCGGCGGCATAAGCGCGGCGATAACTCGTTTTTTTTGTGCAGCTTGGCGGCTGACTGAGGTTAAATCGAGCCATAAACGCAAAGATTGAATGGTGTGATTGTCTTCTGGAATTATGATATTCTCTTCAAAATAATGACGGAATTTTTCGTATTCGCGGTTGAGTTCAGAAGAATGGCGAATATCGTACCATGAAGTGTTGATATAGTCTTTTATTTCTGATGAAGAAATAAGGCAGGGTGCAAAATGACATTCACTTTTGTCACCCATGATAAAGCTGCCGCTGGAATCGCGGCAAAAAACAAAATCAATGTTGTTGTAGTCGGTCATCAACGGTTTTTGAAATGATTGTTCTAATGCTTTTTGTAAAAAAGTCTGTCCATTCATGGGTGTTTTCCTCTGTTTTTGCTAAAGATTAGCAATCAAGCGTTATGATTTAGTTAATTTAGCGCGCGGCGCTGCGTATAAACTGAAAAAAACTTTGAAATTTGGGAAACAGTGTGATAATTTGAGCACAGTTTAAAGTTTTTATTACGGAGAAAATTAACAATGTCGGGTAACGCCAGATATAATGGAAAAGAAACCTTTGCCGAATGGCAAAAAGAATGGCAGCTGGAAGATAGATATAATTTCCGCTCCATTGAAGCTAAATGGCAAAAAATTTGGAATGATGAAAAAGCTTATAAAGTAGAAATAGACCATTCAAAACCAAAATTTTATGCTTTGGTTGAATTTCCGTATCCGTCAGGCGCCGGCTTGCATGTGGGACACCCGCGTTCTTATACGGCGTTAGATGTGGTTTCACGCAAAAAGAGAATGCAAGGCTTTAATGTTTTGTATCCAATGGGTTTTGACGCATTTGGTCTGCCGGCCGAAAATTATGCTATCAAAACCGGCGTACATCCGGCAATTTCAACCAAACAAAATATAGAAAATTTTACCCGCCAACTAAAATCAATCGGTTTTAGTTTTGACTGGGACAGAAGTTTTGCTACTTGCGATCCGGAATATTATAAATGGACACAATGGATGTTTATTCAATTGTGGAAACACGGCTTAGCCTATAAATCAAAAATGGCGATTAACTGGTGTCCTTCTTGCAAAGTGGGTTTGGCTAATGAAGAAGTTGTCAACGGCTGCTGTGAGCGCTGCGGCGCGCCGGTGGTTCGCCGTGATAAAGAGCAATGGATGGTGGCTATTACCAAATATGCCGACAGACTTATTGACGATTTGAAAGAAGTTGATTTTATTGACCGTGTGCGTTCTACCCAAATTAACTGGATTGGCCGTTCTGAAGGTGCAGAGCTTAGTTTTGAACTGACCGATAATAATGGTAATTCTTTAGGCAAAAATATGGTGGTTTATACCACACGCCCGGATACAACTTTTGGCGTGACCTATACGGTTATGGCTCCGGAGCATGAATTTGTCAAAGAACTGATGAATCGTTTCGAAAATGCTGCCGAAGTACAGAACTATATTGATGAAGCGGCTAAAAAGTCTGAATTACAGCGTACGGCTGACACCACCAAAACCGGTGTGGAATTAAAAGGAATTAAAGCGAAAAATCCGTTTACCGGCAAATTGATTCCGGTGTTTATTTCGGACTATGTTTTGACTGGTTACGGTACCGGCGCCATTATGGCGGTTCCTGCGCACGACCAGCGCGACTATGATTTTGCCAAAGTCTTTAATTTGCCGATTATTCAGGTTTTGGACGGCGGCGACATCAGCGAAAAAGCTTGGGAAGAAGACGGTAAACATATCAATTCCGGTTTCTTGGATGGTATGGATAAAAAAGAGGCTATGGCGGCAGCGATTAAATATGCCGAAGAAAAAGGTTTTGGAAAATCTAAGGTTAATTTCAAGCTGCGTGATTGGGTGTTCTCTCGCCAACGTTATTGGGGTGAGCCTATTCCAATGGTTTATTGCGAACATTGTGGCTGGCAGCCGATTCCAGAAGACCAATTACCGCTGAAATTGCCTGATGTACCGGATTATCGTCCAAATGATGACGGCGATTCTCCGCTGGCTAATGCGACAGAATGGGTAAAAACCACTTGTCCGTGCTGCGGCGGTCCGGCTCGCCGTGAGACCGACGTAATGCCAAACTGGGCGGGCTCTTCTTGGTATTTCTTACGTTATTGCGACCCACATAATGACAAAGAATTCGCCTCTAAAGAAGCTTTGGACTATTGGATGAATGTTGATTGGTATAACGGCGGTATGGAGCACACCACACTGCACTTGCTGTATTCTCGTTTTTGGCATAAATTTTTGTATGACTGCGGTTATGTGCCGATGTCGGAACCATATCACAAACGTACGTCACATGGTATGATTTTGGCGTCTAACGGCGAAAAGATGTCTAAATCACGCGGTAATGTCGTAAATCCTGATGATATTGTTTCTACTTATGGAGCTGATACATTCCGTTTGTATGAAATGTTTATCGGACCGTTTGATCAAGTGGCAATGTGGTCGGAAGAAAGTCTGAACGGTGTTTATCGTTTTGTCAGCAAAGTGTATGCTTTGTTTAAGAAAGTGTCAAAAGACGCTAAACCGACTGCGGACGATTTGCGGGCTATGCACAAATGCATTTTGGAAGTTTCAGAGCGTGTTGATACCATGAAATTTAATACCGCTGTTTCTTCGCTGATGATTTATGTTAACTACTTATCAGATATGGCGCAAATTCCGGCGGAAATGTATGAAACTTTGATTAAGCTGCTTAGTCCGTTTACTCCGCATTTAGCCGAAGAAATGTGGGCTCGTTTGGGACATAATACTTTGGTTATTACCGAAACTTGGCCTACCGGCGACGCTAAATTGGCCGAAGACAACATGGTGACAATGGGCGTGCAGATGAACGGTAAAATGCGCGGCACTATTTCGGTTGCCAAAGACGCTGCCCGCGAAGACGTAGAAAAAGCCGCGTTGGCTTTGGAAAATGTGGCTCGTCAAATAGAGGGACAGGCTGTTAAAAAGATTATTGTTGTACCAAATAGGATTGTGAACATTGTTGTATAAAACAAAAATAGCTATGATACTGGCGGCAGTTTGCGGACTTGCCGCCTGCGGGTTTGAGCCTCTGTATGTAGAAAAAACAGCAGGCAATGATTTGTGGTATTATAATAATAAATTTGATACCGACATTGTGCGCGAAATGGCGCAGATAAAAGTTGAAACGGTGAGTGACCGCATTGGGCAGATGATAAAAAATGAGTTGATGGACACGTTTAACCCATATGGAACGCCTAAATGCGCTAAATATTTCTTAAAACTTCAACCGGTTTCGGCGCATACTGTGCAACAGGCTTTGCGTGACGATATCACTGCTACTCGTGAAAAGGTGAAATACACGGTTAAATATTCTTTGTGGGATAAGGAAAACGGTCAACTGGTGAGCGGCAAAAGCTGGGTTTATTTAAGCTATGATTTGCTGGATAATCCGTATTCTACCACTATGGATAAGAAGAAAGTGGAAAAAGACGGGGCAAAGATTATCGCTAACGATATTTCTTTGCGTATTGGTGCTTATTTCCATTCGGTTAAAACAAAACGCGGTAATCCTAATGAATTTTAAGCAAGCACAGCTCGAGAGTTTTTGCAAAAATCCGAATCCGGATGTGAAGTGTGTTATTCTTTTTGGCAGCAATGAGGGAACAATATCTTTGCTGCAAAAAAAGTGCGCCGAAGCCGTGTGCGGTGATGTGCGGGACGCTTTTCGCTATGCTTTGCTGGAAATGAGTGAAATTTCTAAAGAAGGGCAAGAAATCTATGCCGAATATTATGCTCAGTCGCTAATGGGTGGCCGGCGCGCGGTTGTGATTAAAAACGCCGATAATAATCTGGCCGCGGTTTTGAAAAATCTGATACCTGAAACAAAGTCTGATAATTTGCTGGTTGTTTGTTCGTCTTCGCTTAATACTAAATCATCTTTGATAACTTGGGCTAAAGATAGAGCTGATGTGATTATTGTCGGATGCTATGACGACAGAGAAGAAAATATAGCCGAATCAACAGCGGCTTTGCTGCGAGAGCAAGGTTTGCTCTGCGACGCGGCAACTTTACAGGTTTTGTGTGCGCGCCTATCTCCGGATAGAAAAGTCAATCAAAGTGAAATAGAAAAATTGGCCATGTATTTAGGAGAGCGTAAAAATGTGACAATTGCCGATGTCAAAGCAGCTGTCAGTGATGTTGCCGGCGCCAATTATGATGATTTTTGCTATTATGTTGCCGGTGGTGAAGTTGCAAAGTCTGAAGCAATGTTTGAGCGTTTATTAAAAGAAGGCGAAGAACCGTCGACAATTATTCGGCAGCTGACTTATCATTTTAACAAGCTTCTAAGTTGCGCCGCATTGCTAGAGAGTGGAAATTCAGCAGATGAGGCTATCAAATCATTACGTCCGCAGTTGATGTTTTATCGTAAAGATGCTTTCAAAAATCAGCTCAAAATTTGGCAACGGGAGCGTTTGCTGGGTGCTATATCTATGCTTTATGATTGTGAGCGTGATTGTAAAACTACCAATTTGCCGGCGGAGCAGGTGGCATCGTATTGTGTTATGCGTATTTCCGGCGCCGCCAGAAAACTTAGATAATGGCTTTCTACTAGGAATTTTTGCGCTCGTGTACCTTTAGTACTCGTCGCTTAAAAATCCCGTCGCATTAAGCTCATTCTCTAAGTTTTTTTTAAATAATGTAGTATAATGAATTGGAGTTTTTGAGTTTCGCTCTTTGATATTTTTGGGCGGCAGCTTAATAGAAAAATCCCTTAACAAGCTAGGCTTAAATTAAGGGATTTTGGTACAAACTAGAAAATTTTTCTTTGCTTAACCAGATATTCTATCAGGTTGTTAATGTCATAGGTTTTGCCAAGCAAATGCATATTATTTTCGTGTCCATAGCATTCGCGATAGACAAGTCCGTCAAATTGATTGAGAATAGAAGTGTTGAAAGGGGTATAAAGCACAAAATCATTTTTGTTATAAAACAGAAAACGTACTTTACCGCTTGCATTCTCATCTTTAAATATCTGCCAAAGGGTATGAAAAAGACGATAAATTTTATGAATTGCCCATTCATCAATATCCTCAAATTTTTCATCATCTTTGACAATGAGCAAGTATAAAACACGAGTACCGCTCAGAGGAATTTCTTTGACAGAAAGTTCCAAATCTTCAGGACAAGCTGATTGGACTTTAAGCAAGAGGCTTTCAATAATTTCCTTTGTCATAACATAATTATTTTAGATGAAACATAAATATAAATTTTATGCCTCAAATAATGCGCTTTAATCTGATTTTTGTCAAGTTATTTAGATAACTTTATTTTCCAGCTAAAATATTTGTAAACAGCTCGTGTACGCTCGGAATATGTCCGTCGGCATAAAGTGGATCACTGCCAAAACGATAAACATTGTGTCCGGCAAAAGCCAAGTTGTTTTGCACATCTCCACCATGGCCGATTTCCATCAGGGTGTGGTGTATACAATAAGTGCGTGGGTCCGGTATTTTGCCGGTTGTCCCATTGGCACGCGACCAGCACGAAAATTGACATTGTGACAAGCAGCCGACGCAACGTGCGCGTTGTTGTTGCATTTCTTGCCATTCGCTAGGTGTCAAAAATACCAAAGTAGAATCCGGAGTTTCTTTAATGACCGTATAACCAGCTTGTTGTTGCTCTTTTATATGCTTTAGCGAATCTGCGGCCACGTAGACGGTTTTAACTTCGGAAATAGCCAAAGGTGTGTTTAATTCGGCTGTAGATTGTAAACTATAAGTTATTTCTGCAGCTTTACGGCGCATTAAATTGGCTAAAAAATCGTTTTTTATGGCCGAAGAATAGAAGCCGGTCGGGCTAAACTTTTGCAAAATAACATCGCCTTTCTTGGTATTCAGCATCAGCTTTTTCCAAGCGTCGCTAATCGGGCTTTCCTTTGTAATCATCGGACGTGTACCAAATTGAAAAGCCACATTGCCCAATTCAGGATTATTGATGTAATCTTGCCAATCTGCCAAACTCCAAACACCGCCGGCAATAATTATTGGCAATTCAGGCAAGCCCAAATCAATCAGAGCTTTACGCAAAGCAACCAATCTTTCATACGGCCGCTGCGGTTCAAGTGGATTTTCGGCATTAGACAAGCCGTTGTGTCCGCCGGCAAGCCAAGGATCTTCATAAACTACACCGCCTAAAAATTCAGCATAATTTTTAAATGAACGTTTCCATAAAATTTGCATAGCCCTAGCCGATGACACAATCGGATAATAATAGACGCCGTGCGCTGAAGCAATTGCGCCCAGATTGTATGGCAGACCGGCACCACAGGTTACACCGTGAATAAGGCCTTTTGCACCTTCTAAAACACGGGTGATAACTTCTTCGGAGTCTGCCATTTCCCACAGCATATTGATGTGAATTCTGCCGTTGCCGCCGGCAATTTCGTGGGCAATCTGCGCCTGTGAAATACCTCCCTTTACGGCATATTCAACCATCTCACGATGACGCTTTTCCCGAATCTTTTCATTAAACAATTCTGGAATTTCAATACCGTCTTTATCCAGAGCCGTCGGGCTGACCATAGAAATGGTGCCGACGCCGCCTTCTTTGGCCCAAGCACCCGAACTTTTGCCGTCGGTGCCGTTAATACCTTTTCCGCCTTCTACTAAAGGAAAAACTTCGGCGTTGGATAACTTTATTTTGTGGAGTTCTTTCATCAGTTCCTCTATTTATAAA
>ERZ1034626.1715-NODE-1715-length-14077-cov-20.212452_pt1 | contig 14077 bp, 6 predicted proteins | sample MGYA00520652_ERZ1034626 | MGnify/ENA primary metagenome ERZ1034626 (study PRJEB33766, sample SAMN09781765) | gut metagenome | biome: gut microbiome | host: Homo sapiens | place: Madagascar | study: EMG produced TPA metagenomics assembly of the PRJNA485056 data... | reverse complement strand
CTGAATATATATATTGTCGCTTTTCTGTCGTTTAGAGCGTAGGGTGTTGATAATCAACGAGTAATAAGTACTCTCAATGTTTACATTTAACAAACATTACAATCCCTTCTTCAGTTACTTTTATTGATGATGGTTGCTTTCAGGAGTGTTCAAGCTTAACAAGCATCACAATCCCTTCTTCAGTTACTTCTTTGGGTGGAAATTGCTTCTCAAATTGTACCAAACTTGAAAAAGCCACATTCCAAGGCGAGCTCCCCAAAAACACCATAGGTTGTGGCTTGCAATCTACTTGCATCATCTACGTTCCCAAGGCTTATCTCCAGGAGTACAAGGATGTATTGGGTAGCAAGTATTCTTATATTTATGCTTTAAAGGATGAGGAGTCTGGCGATCAGAATCCTAACAAGCAATGTGCAGTACCTGCCATTTTGTATGCCGATGGCAAGCTGACATTTGCCAGCTCTACACCCAACGCCGAGTATCACTACACCATTACCGACACAGATATGGCATCGAATGCGTATAGCCAGGACGGAACAGTAAAGCTTTCGGCTGCTTACAACATTTCGGCTTACGCCACAGCCGACGGTTACAAGCCTTCTGACAAGGCTACGGCAACCCTCTATTGGGTGGAAGCCAATCTGCAGAACAACCCTACCAATATCAATCAGACAGCCACTCGTGGCATCATCGTTACTTCAAACGACGGTATCGTAACGCTCTCAGGTCTCAACAATGACGAGACTGTACGCTTCTATACTGTTGACGGCAAGCAGCTGGGTGCTGCCAAGGCTGTCAATGGCGCAGCATCGCAAGCCGTGTCAGAATCTGTTGTTATCGCCAAAATGGGCAATCAGACCATCAAGATTGCTGTAAAGTAAAAAATAAAATATAACGAAATACCAATCCCGAAGATGTTCCATGTAGGAATGTCTTCGGGATTTTTTATATAAACACAATAAACACCCCTCATTTGCGTTATAAAAGTTGTAATATTACATAATTATATAACGTTTAAACTGAAATGATTGAATATATAAAGGGTGAGCTTGCCGAGCTCACCCCAGCACAGGCTATTGTAGAAGCCTATGGCGTGGGTTATGCGCTCAATATATCGCTCAACACTTACGAGAACATACAGGGCAAGAAGGATGTGAAGCTGTATGTACACGAGAGCCTTGTCACGGGTGGTCGTGACGACTCCTATACATTCTTCGGCTTTGCCACAAAGCAGGAGCGCGACCTCTATCGTCTGCTCATTACCGTGTCGGGAGTGGGAGCCAATACGGCACGTATGATTCTTTCGGCAGCTCCACCTGCCGAACTTGCTGGTGCTATATCGTCGGGCAACGAACGCCTGCTTAAGGGTGTTAAGGGCATCGGACTGAAGACAGCTCAGCGAATCATCGTCGACCTTAAGGACAAGATTCTGTCGCTCGGTATTGCGCAGGAGGTATCGGCTGGCACAGCTGCCGACTCAACCATACCATCCGACGTGCGCGATGAGGCTGTTGCAGCACTCACTATGCTTGGATTCTCGCCAGCTCCTACAGCTAAGGTTGTCACGGCTATTCTTACCGACGACCCGTCATTGCCTGTCGAGCAGGTGGTGAAGCTGGCACTGAAACAGATAAAGTAATATCCAACGACTTTTGAAAATTCTTAACACCATATTCTTATTCTTGCGCAAGCGACTGACAATGACCTTGTCAGCCCGAACGGTAGTCGTCATACTCGTTATGGCGGCAATGGCTGCTTTTGCCATGTCGCAACGTCCGCAACGTCGCAATATACGTCAGGCGCATGCCGACACCATAGCCATCAAGGCGCAGCCGCTCATTGCCGACGACGACACCATACCCGACTCGCTGCTGCATCCGCGCTGGCGCATACAGCGCACGCTGCCTATCACGCTCGACGACCTCAATCAGGGTGCTGCCGACCTGCAACGCCCCGACAACATGAAGCAGCAGGTGGAGTACGACGACTCGCTTGGGCAGTATGTGGTAGGCCAGAAAATAGGCGGAACATATATAGCTGCGCCCGTTGTGCTGACTGCACAGGAGTATATGCAATGGAGTGAGCGACAGCTTATGCGCAACTTCTTCCGCAAGAAGAACGACGAGATATATCAGGCTAAGGGCAAGGAGAAGTTCGACTTCAGCGACATGCACTTCGACCTGGGTCCGGCTGAGAAGATATTCGGTCCCGGCGGTGTGCGCATACGTACACAAGGTACAGCCGAACTGAAGTTTGGCGCCACGATGAAGAACATCGACAACCCGTCGCTTCCCATACGCAACCGCAAGACCACGACCATGGACTTCGACGAGAAGATAAACGTCAACGTCAACGGACGTGTGGGCGACAAGGTGAACATGAACCTCAACTACAACACCGACGCTACGTTCGACTTCGATGCCCAAAACATGAAGTTGAAGTATGAGGGCAAGGAAGACGAGATAGTGAAGCTCGTTGAGGCTGGCAATGTGTCGTTCCCATCCAACTCGTCGTTGGTGAAAGGAGCCTCGTCGCTATTCGGATTGCGTACCGACTTGCAGTTCGGCAGGTTGAAACTGCAACTCGTGGCTTCGCAGAAGAAGTCGTCTACTACGAGCGTATCGTCGAAGGGAGGCAAGCAGCTCACGCCGTTTGAAATAGGAGCGGCTAACTATGAGGAGAACCGCCACTTCTTCCTTGCACAGTTCTTCCACGACAAGTATGACGACTGGATGCGCTCTCTGCCCAACATCACGTCGGGCATAAAGATTAACCGCATAGAAGTGTGGGCAACCAACAAGACCGGAACTACAGCCAACACCCGCAACATCATAGCCCTTGCCGACCTCGGCGAGAACACCCGTGTATCCAATACGTCGTGGACTGTGACCGGACAGCCCGTGCCGTCGAACGCTGCCAATACCGAGTATCAGAGTATGGTGAATCAGTATGCTGCCGCACGCGACATCGACCAGACATCGGCTACGCTCGACGCCATACCGGGATTTGAAGGCGGAGCCGACTATGAGAAACTGGAGAAGGCACGATTGCTCAATTCGTCGGAATATACCGTAAATACGGCTCTCGGATATATATCGCTCAAGACACAATTGCAGACCGACCAGGTGCTTGCCGTTGCCTATGAGTACACATACGGAGGCGTGACCTATCAGGTGGGCGAGTTTGCCGCTGACAATACCGATGCTTCGAAGGCGCTGTTCGTGAAGTCGCTCAAGAATACGAGCAACAATCCGCAGCAGGCCAACTGGGGACTGATGATGAAGAACGTGTATTATCTGGCTTCGTCGGTAGAGCGCGACAAGTTCCGCCTCGATGTCAAGTTCCAGAGCGATACGGCAGGCGTCTACCTTACTTATATACCCGAACCGCAGGTGAAGGGACAGACCATCATTAAGATGCTTGGTGCCGACCGCCTCGACAATAACAACAAGGCACACTCCAACGGATTCTTCGACTTCGTTGACGGCTATACCGTCACCAACGGTCGAGTGTTCTTCCCCGTTGCCGAACCCTTCGGCAAGTATATGTACAACTATCTTGTGCAGAAAGGAGTGGCTACAGACCAGGCTTCCAAATATGCCTTCACCGAACTCTACGATTCTACAAAGACCGTGGCGCGGCAGATAGCCGAGAAGGACAAGTATATGCTTACGGGACAGTTTCGCGGCACGTCAGCCAATGTTATTCAGACCGGTGCCTACAACATTCCGCAAGGCTCGGTAGTGGTAACGGCTGGTGGCATAGTGCTGGCTGAGGGTACCGACTACTCGGTTGACTATAATGCGGGAGAGGTGACCATTCTCAATCAAAGCATTATCGATGCCGGCACGCAGGTGAATGTGTCGCTCGAGAGCAACACCGACTATGGCATGCAGCGCAAGACCATGTTCGGAATGAACTGGGAGTACGACTTCTCCAAGAACTTCCAGCTGTCGGGTACCATACAGCATCTCTCCGAACAGTCGCTCACTAATAAGGTGGCTATGGGAGCCGAACCGCTCAACAATACCCTTTGGGGCATAAACATCAACTGGAAGCGCGAGAGCCAGTGGCTCACCAATATGCTCGACAAGCTGCCATTGCTTCATCTCACGCAGCCGTCGCACATATCATTCACGGGCGAGTTTGCCCAGCTCATAGCCGGACAGAGCCGAGGCACGCAGGACAATGCGTCGTATATCGACGACTTCGAGAACTCGAAAAACGCCATCGATGTGTCTACACCTACGTCGTGGGTTATCTCGTCTGTACCGTCGATGTTTCCCGAACAGGCCGACATTACCACATTGCGTTCGGGCTTCAACCGTTCGCGACTGGCGTGGTACACTATTGACCCATTGTTCACACGCCGCTCGTCGTCGCTCACGCCAAGCCACATCAAGAGCGACCTCGAACAGCTCAGCAACCATTATGTACGCGAGTTTTACGTCAACGAGCTTTTCCCCAACCGCGACCAGAGTTCGTACAACGGAGCCACATCGACGCTGTCGATACTCAATCTTGCCTACTATCCCAACGAGCGCGGACCGTACAACTTCAATCCCGACCTCGCGCAGGACGGAACGCTCAACAATCCGCAGCAGCACTGGGGCGGCATGATGCGCAAGCTCGACACCAACGACTTCGAGGCTGCCAACGTGGAGTACATAGAGTTCTGGATGCTCGACCCATTCATCTACACCCGTCGTGAGGGTAAGGCTTCTGAATATGGAGGCGACTTCTACATCAACCTTGGCGAGGTGAGCGAGGACATACTTCGCGACGGCAAGAAGTTCTACGAGAGCGGAATGCCTATCGACGGATCGCAGGCTTACACCACAACGCAATGGGGCAAGGTGCCCAATCAAGCCACTACCACCTATGCCTTTGCTACATCGAAGGGCGCACGTGCCTTGCAGGACGTAGGAATGAACGGACTCAACGATATAGAGGAGCAGAAGTGGGAACCGTATCAGCAGTTCTTGCGCGAGATTCAGGGCAAAGTCAGCCCCGCCGTGTTCGACTCGATATGGGCAGACCCTGCCGGCGACAACTACCACTATTATCGTGGATCAGACCTCGACCGCATCCAGGCACCCATATTGCGCCGCTATAAGTACATCAACAACCCACAGGGCAACTCGCCCGACAACGATTCGCGCACCGAGAGTTACGATACGTCATACAAGTCTACGCCCGATGTTGAGGACATCAATCAGGACTACACGCTGGGCGAATACGAGAAATACTTCCAGTATAAGGTGTCGATACGTCCTGAAGACCTTGAAATAGGTCGCAACTATATTGTCGACAAGCGCACCACAACACGCAAGTTGCGCAACGACCAGAAGGAGTCGGTCGACTGGTATCAGTTCCGCATACCCCTACGTGAGTACGAGCGTAGGGTGGGGGGCATCACCGACCTCACATCGGTTCGCTTCATGCGTATGTTCCTTACCGGATTCAAGCACCCAATAGTGCTGCGCTTCGGTACGCTCGACCTCGTGCGAGGCGAATGGCGTGTCTACGAGCAGAACCTCGACAATACATCTTCATCTACCGGAACTCTTCAGGTGAGTGCTGTCAATATCGAGGAGAACAACGACAAGACACCTGTCAACTACGTTTTGCCTCCTGGCATATCGCGCGAACAGGACCCCACGCAGCCGCAGCTTGTAGAGAACAACGAGCAGGCGCTGTCTATGACAGTCAACAATCTCGCTTCGGGCGAGTCGAAGGCTGTGTATAAGAACACGTCTATCGACATGCGTCAGTACAAGCGTCTGCAGATGTTCGTGCATGCCAACTCGTTCGAGCAGAACATGACAAATCTTGAAAACGGACAGCTTTCGGTATTCATACGCCTCGGTTCCGACTACAAGAACAACTTCTACGAGTATGAGATTCCGCTGAAGCTCACACCTCATCGCAACGACTACAACAAATACTCTACTGCCGACCGTCTGCAGGTGTGGCCCAAGGACAATATGCTCGACATTCCGCTCTCGCTCCTCACCGGACTGAAGCGTGAGCGCAACAAGGCAAAGGCAATAGGACAGGCGTCGTACAATCGTCCGTACTCGGCTTACGATACCGATAATCCGCAGAACCGTATCACTATTGTCGGCAACCCGACGCTTGGCGATGTGAAGACTATGATTATAGGTGTGCGCAACAATTCGGCAAGCACAAAGAGTGGTGAGGTGTGGGTCAACGAGCTGCGCCTTAAGGACTACAACAGTTCCGGAGGTTGGGCTGCGCAGGGCAACCTCAACGTTCAGCTGTCCGACCTTGGCAATGTCAATGTGCAGGGACGCTATACATCGGCTGGCTTTGGCGGGCTGGAGGACGGTGTGGCACAACGCTCCACAGACGACTATTCCAACTACTCGGTTACGACAAACGTAGAGCTTGGCAAGTTCTTCCCCGACAAAGCCAAGGTTTCTGCCCCGCTCTACTACTCGATAACCAAGGAGAAGACGTCGCCCAAGTACAATCCGCTCGACAACGACATGCTGCTTGATGAGGCTCTCGATGCCGCTGCCAACAAGCATGAGCGCGATTCTATAGAGAGCATAGCCGTTACAAAGGTGACGCAGACCAATCTTTCGCTATCGAACGTAAGGGTTGGCATACAGACCAAGCGCCACCCTATGCCTTACGATCCTGCCAACTTCTCGTTCTCCTACTCGCATAGCCACAGCTACACTACGGGCGAGACTACGGTTTATGAGCGCGAGGACAACTGGCGTGGTGCAATGAACTATCAATGGAGTCCGGTGTACAAACCGCTCGAACCGTTCAAGAAGATAAAGTCGAAATCGAAGTGGCTCGATCTGCCACGCCGATTCGGATTAAACTGGCTGCCGCAGAACATAGGCTTCAATACCGAGATAACTCGCAACTACTACGAATTGCAGGAGCGCGACATGGAGGCTACTGAGAATCAGAACCTGCCGCTGACGTTTGCGTCGCAGTTCTTGTGGAACCGTGAGTTCAATCTGCGTTGGGACCTTACGAAGAATCTGCACATGAACTTCCAGAGTGCTACCAATGCCGAGATTGAAGAGCCATATATGCCCGTCAATAAGGATTTGTATCCCGACCGCTATGAGGTGTGGAAAGACTCGGTGTGGACATCAATCAAGCACATGGGCACACCGCTCAACTACAACCAGCAGTTCCAGGCTTCGTATAAGTTGCCTATCAATCTGCTGCCCGTGTTCGACTGGATTACATCAGATGCCAGCTATACGGCTTCGTACAATTGGGTGCGCGGTACCGACCTTGAAGACGGCACGTCGCTTGGCAACAACATAGCCAACAACCGTCAGGCCAACATCAACGCCCAGTTCAATATGGAGAAATTGTACAATCATATACCGTTCCTCAAGAAGACCAATGAGCGTTTCCGTCGCGACAGTTCGCGCAGCAATAAATCATCACAGAGTCGCAACAAGACATCGGGCAAGGATGCCAAGAAAGATCGTCAGGCAGCACGCGATGAAAAACTGCGCCGACAGTTGCCTAAGAACAAGCGGGCTTACGAGAAGGAGATAACCCTCTTGCCCGACACTACTCTTAAGGTTACGCATAGCCGTAAGACGCGCCGCCTTATTGTAAGCGCCAAGACCGAAGACGGCAAGCCGTTCCGCTTGCGCTATCGTCGCCTCGACGACAATAACATACGCATAATGAATAAGGTGGACTCGGCGCTGAAGCTTAAGATAGCCGTGTCGGCCAAAGAGCCGCTTGACGAGAAACGCTGGTATCGCACAGCACAGTCGGTGGCACGCGTGCTCATGATGGTGCGTAATGTCAGTCTGAGCTATCGCAACCAGTATGCCATGTCGCTGCCTGGATTCAAGCCTATGATAGGTGATGTGTTCGGACAGCGTTCGGGTATGGGTGCCATGTCGCCGGGTCTCGACTTCGCCTTCGGATTCATAGGCGACGGATATATCGAGAAGGCACGTCGCAACGGATGGCTATTGATGAACGATTCGCTCGCTACGCCAGCTACTACCAATCGTACCGAGGAGCTGCAGCTGCGTGCTACGCTTGAGCCTGTGCGCAATCTTAAGATCGACCTTACTGCCACACGTACCGTTACCACGGCTCGTTCGGTGCAGTATATGTACGAAGGCAATCCAACCACGCAGAGCGGTACGTTCACAATGACTACTACATCGCTTCGTAGTGCGTTTGAAGGTTCGGGCAATGCCAACAATGGCTATCGTTCAAAGTCGTTCGATAGGTTCTGCTCGTCGCTCGATAGGATACGCGATCGTGTTGAGGCTCGTTATGCAGGAGCCGTCTATCCTGCCGGAACAGCATTGGCAGGCAAGCCTTTCAATGCCGAGAATGGTGGAGTGAGCCGTTACAGCGCCGATGTCATGGTGCCGGCATTCCTATCGGCTTACACCGAGATGGGCGACGGCGGACTGTCGATATTCCCTTCGCTCTCGCATCTGCTGCCCAACTGGACCTTAAGATATAGCGGACTGTCGAAGCTGCCATGGCTGCGCGACGTGTTCAAGAGTGTCAACATAAGCCATGCTTACAAGAGCGTCTACGCCGTTGGCTCGTATGCTTCGTACAGTACATATATGGAGTATATGAACGGATTGGGATTCATCAACGATGCCACAACCGGAATGCCCGTGCCCAACTCGATGTTCAACGTGTCGACCGTAAGCATCAACGAGGCTTTCTCGCCATTGCTCGGCATCGACGTGACACTGCAGAACAATATGACCATCAAGGCTGAGTATCGCACCACACGTGTGATGAGTCTCAGCATGACATCAGTACAGATAAATGAAGCGTCGTCGCACGACTGGGTTGTAGGTGCAGCCTATACGCTCAACAACTTCAATCCGTTCGGTGGCAATCGCCATCGTCGTGTGCGCCAGCGTGGTCGTTCAACGGCAGCTGGTGCGTCGCAGCAGAAAACAGGCTATAATAGTCGCAACACTTCGTCTGCAGGAGTCAACAACGACCTCAAGCTGCGCCTCGATCTCAGTCTGCGTAAGCAGGCATCCATTACTCGTGACATAGCCACACGAACGTCGGCAGCCAACAGCGGCAATACGGCATTCAAGCTGTCGTTCTCAGCCGACTACACCTTGTCACGTCTGCTCACTATGAGCTTCTATTATGATCGTCAGACCAACACCCCGTTGCTTTCGTCGAGCAGTTATCCTACTACGACGCAAGACTTCGGACTTAGTATGAAGTTCTCGCTTACGAGATAAACCAAACAATAAAGGCGGATGCCCAAGACCCATAGTCTTGCGCATCCGCCTTTGCTTATATGCAATAGAGGTTATAATCGTGATACTAATGTCTGTATCGTGATATATAGCTCTGACCAGTGCCTTGATATGGTCGTATCATGCCATGATATGACCGTTTCATGCCTTGAAATGATCGTATCATGCCTTGATACGAAGGTTTTCCATTCAACCTCCAATCCTCTTTATTATTCGCTTGTTTGCCTTGTTGATTCTTGATGTGTCGATAGAATTGAGGTACACTTGCGTGGTCTTTATGGAGTTGTGCCCCATGCCCTCACTTATGATGGAGATAGGAATGTTCATATCTCTGGCTACGCTTGCCCAGGTGTGGCGAGCTACATAGGTGGTGAGTGGCATTTTCAATCCAGCCATCTTTCCTAACCTCTTCAATGCACGGTTTATGTTGATTTGCATACGTTGGTATTGTTGGTATTCTGTACCGTCCTCCTTCAAGATGATGGGAAACAGATATGGACTGTCGGCTGTTTGACGGGAATATCGGTCGATAATATTTTGTTGTGCCTTTTCCCATTCCACCTTCAGGCATTGGTTGGTCTTTCGGCGGCAATAGGTCCACATACCGTTCTTCAAGTCGGTCTTTCGCAGATAGGCTATATCCACGAAAGGCATACCACGCATATAGAAGCTGAACATGAAAATGTCGCGTGCGAGAGCTATTGACGAGTTTTCAGGCAGACGGATGTTTGCTATGAGTTTCAGTTCCTTCTCGCTGATGGCACGTTTGGTAGTCTTGACATACGACAGATGCACATGGCTGAACAGATTACGATTGTTCAACAGACCTTCTTCAGCCGCCTTGTACAGCAAGGTGTTGAGTGTGCGCAGATAGCAGCGGATGCTGTTCTGCTTCAATCGGCGGTTGATGAGCCATGCCTCATATTGCTCTATCATGTCGGGTGTGAGTTTCTTGAATGGCAAATCCATATCCTCACGAAAATCCTTGAAACGCCGATAGGCATTGTCGTATGTGCGGGCTGTGCCTTGTCGTTTCATCAGCGTCTTCTTGGTGACTTGTTCTTGCAGGAACATGAATACGGTCTTGTAGCGTTGCTTATGGTAGAAGGCTTTGCGTAAGTCTTCCGCTGTGTAATTCTTGTGGGTTTTCATAAATTGTTATTTTTATAAAACCAAAAAAAGAGGTAACTATCTAAACATTAGATAATTACCTCTTTGTGGAGCTGGTGGGATTCGAACCCACGTCCAAACAGGGAAACCATACGCTTTCTACATGCTTATTCTGGCCTTCGGTTTTCGTGACGCGACAAGACCCAGACCACCAATCGCGCCCTTATCCTCTAAAACTTCACCCGTGCGGCGAGGCACACACTGGCTATTTCCGATTTACCTGCACCGCTTGACCCTCAGATTCGGAACAACATCCTTGGAGCGATGTCTCGTTCCGCCAACCTTGTGGCGGAATAAAGCTAATCTACTGTACTTCGATTAAGCAGCGAGAGCGTAGTTGTTTTCGCCAATTAAATTGTTGATCACTCAGATTAAGGAGCTAGCCATCGAGGCTCCGCATGCTTACATACCATTTCATCCCGCTGTCAAATCCAGTCAACCCCGAGATGTTATACCACACTGAAATTCAGTGCTTTGCGTACTAAGAAACCCCATCGTGTGGACAATGTGTGGACATAATTCATTGATTATCATCCCCATTTCAAGCGATTTCCTATTGCAAAATTAGTACAAATGCACGAAACTGCAAAATAAAACTGCAATATTTTGCATGTAACAACTCTCTATATCAGTTTTATTTTGCTGCATCAGCATATAATATGTCTATCATTTCATCTGCTATTTTATTGTCATCGATTCGCATAATATTACTCGTTTCTGAATTATAACCAAAGAAGTTCATATTTCCATACCAGACTATGTGTTTATCGATGATGGCACATTGTAGAGTTTGTACATTGTTACATACTACATCTATTCCTGCATTTGCCAATTCCATCTCATTAGCTCCCTCCTCTTTGATACGTATTGCCACATCAATACCATTATGAAGAATATTGGAAAGTGTAGACATAATGGCTGGTCTATATTTAAACTTCACTTTGGAAACTGCTATTATGACAGAATGCTTAGCATTTGCCAAATCGTTTCGGAATGCCATTTCATAATTATTTCGTTCATATATTAGATTCCGCGGCTTGTTGTCTGATTCAATCATAATGGCATCTTTCCCATAGCCGGCAGCTGCGTATCCCTTTAGACGCTTGCGATACATCGAGTCGCAGAGTGGAATATGGATATCTACATAGTCATAGATTACCACTTCACTTTTTCCTTCATATTCCCGATGCAAACGACCCGCGTATTGTTCTACGTTCCCTTTCCATGCAATAGGCATGGTAAGAAATAATGTGTTAAGACGAGGATAATCGAAACCTTCGCCCACATACTTTCCCGTAGCTACAATTACAAGTGACGCTGTTGAAGGTATTTCCTGAAGCTTTTGTAACGCTATACGCTTTTCCTTTGTGGATTCGGCTCCAATGAGTTGCACTACATAGTCAACATGTGGCGTTAGCATTTCTGCCAATAATTTTACATGTGCTGTACGTGTAGTTAAAACCAACGGAGTGTATCCCTTTAGAATGGCTGTTTTTACATCTTCAATGATAAATTCGTTTCTATTCACATCTTCAGACAAGGCTTGTGTAATTTGAACATAAGTCTTGTCTGAAGAAGTTATATTGCGGAAAGAAGTGAATCTCGGAATCAAAATGCGTTTGAAAACTTGGTTTGCGATCTGTGCTTTCGCATCGGAAGTGTATCTTATTTTTCCACATTGCATAAAGATGATAGGTTGATGTCCATCTTTTCTGATAGGAGTCGCTGTTAAACCATAAACATAAGCAGCTGACACCTGCCTAAGTACCTGTTCAAAACTAACAGACGAGACATGATGACATTCGTCGACAACAACCATGCCGTAATCTCTGACAAAAGGTTTCACTTCGCCATCGGTCAAACAAGACTGTATCAAGGCAATGTCAATTATACCATGCAAGGAATTCTTGCCAGAACATAAACAACCAATGATAGATGATTGCTTCTTTCGTCCTCGTCTTCTTTCCGGTTCTTTTATAGTTTCGTTTACTTCAAGAAAGTTTTCCAATCGCTCTTTCCATTGTTCAAGCAAAGCTTTGTTATGGACAAGTATCAGAGTGTTGACCTTTCTCTTGGCAATCATGCCAATGGCAAATACGGTCTTTCCAAATGCTGTCGTGGCAGACAATGTGCCAATGTTATGCTTCGCAAAAGCTTCAATTGCCTTTTGCTGTTCTTCTCGGAGTTTGCCTTTAAACTTCACATTGATGCTTCGCCCTGGATTTGTTTTGTCAGAAATCGTAACATTGACATTATGTTGGCTTAAGACATCATAAACAGCATCTTCACATCCACGTGGAAGTGCGAGATAATCATCTGTCATTTCAGAACAAGAAATGATGCGTGGAATATTGTAAGTGGAAAGACGCATGCCTTGCTTTTCATAAAATTCAGGATTGCGGAAGGCCGCTATGCGCTTGAAAGCGTTCACACATTTAGCGGATAAGTTAGCTAAAGGTATATAAAGCATGTTTGCTCTTATCAGAACTATTTGTTTTGGATAGCAATCTGCTAAAGGAGTTCCTATTTGAGGAGTTTCCCAAGGCTTTGTCTCGCTGGACTTTGAAAGTTCGCCTAAGGTAGGCACCGTATGTTGTCGTAATAACAAATCAATTTCTGCCTCTGAGAACTTATGTATTTGTGACAAAAACGTCCATTGATCTTCATATGCGTTGAACTTGTTATCTACAAACACACTATTTCCTTTGCGACGAGCCATACCTTGCAACGGCAAAGCTACAAGATTTCCAAGACCACCTTCTGGTAAAGCGTCTTGATTGGGAAAGAAACGGTCATAAGACTTGAAAGACAATCGTGCCTCACGATCCATAGCTTCTGTCAAGATGGCATTTCCTAATTTGCGTGCCTTCAATGCTGTTATTGGTTTATTAAAGAATATCCAAACGTGTGCTCCGTTGCCAGAACGAGAACGTTCGATATAACATGGTACGTTCCAACTATTGCAGACATTAATGAACGCAAGAACATCATTCTTATAGCCATGTTCACAATTCTTGTCATCAAAATCAGTACATAAAAAGTAACAGGTATTATCTTTGCATATTGGATAAAGACCGATAACGTCACGTCCAAATTGATCTTTTCCAGCAAGATGGTTGAAGAAATCATTGTATGACAAATGTGCAAACATCCTGTTTGGGCAATCTGCACATTTGTATTTTCGCTTGTCACAATACTCTCGGTTCCATTCTCTTTCACACACAGGCTGATATCCTGCTTTTTGAGAAGATGGGCTATACCATCGTTTTGCGAATACGTCATCTCTACCTTTAAATAGGTTTTGAAATATTGCAACCTTTTCTTGTAAACTAAGCCGAATAGTATGGTCCGTAACAATATGAGTTGGTTGTTCTATAGTGCTGCTTTCTACAGAAACAGAATAAGAAATGCCATGCTGATCAAGTATTCTCTTTAACATAGCATTCTCTTTTTCCAATTCTTGCAGTCGCATGGCTAACGAATCATTGCTGCGTTCTTCGGCTTGTTCCATAATCGTTTTTACTTTGATTGTCTGATTGTTTTTCCTGCCACACCAATAGCGTCAAGTGCTAAAGAGTCTTCACCTTCAAGCGCATCCAATATCTTGTCAGCAAGCCACAATGTTAGCATTT
>ERZ1034626.1714-NODE-1714-length-14078-cov-6.755188_pt1 | contig 14078 bp, 15 predicted proteins | sample MGYA00520652_ERZ1034626 | MGnify/ENA primary metagenome ERZ1034626 (study PRJEB33766, sample SAMN09781765) | gut metagenome | biome: gut microbiome | host: Homo sapiens | place: Madagascar | study: EMG produced TPA metagenomics assembly of the PRJNA485056 data... | reverse complement strand
GTATTTATTTTTAAAGTTTTAGAATTTATAATATCTCATCTGTGGGATAAACATCCAATGTCAGAAGGATGGTCAGGCTGTTATGGATCTCAGTCTTGGTATTTGGTTTTGAGTTATTCTATAGTGGGAGTATGTATTCCTATTTTGTTTCATAATATTATTAAAACGTGTAAAAAATGAAAACATTATTGTTATTGACAGGTTGTATTAAGCCTAATTGTACAGATAAGATTGTATGTAGTGACTGGCAAAAACGCCAGGAAATGTATGTTAATGCTATTAATTGGTATCTCGAGAATACCAATTATGATTTAACTTTCTGTGAAAATTCTGGTACAGATATTTCTCCTTTCTTTGAAAAGTGTGGGGGGGCAGAATTGAGTTCTTAACTTATTATAGTGCTCCTACAGTTCCTGATCGTACAAGAAGTTATAAAGAGATGGAAATCTTAGAATATGCTTTAGAGCATTCAGAAAAAATGAAAAAGGCAGAAATGATCGTTAAGGTTACTGGTAGATTACAGTTACTTAATATTGTAAAACTGACAGAAAAGATAGCTTGTCAGGTTTCTAAAAATAAGAATGGTTTTATTTCTGCATATAAGCATAGCGTTAAACCAAGTTCAGATTGTAAGTTTGTGTGGTTTAGTCCGAACTTTTTGCCGTATTTGACAAAACAGAAAGAAAAATGTAGTAAGTCTTTTCCGTTTGAATGTGCTGCAGCCGATGCAATTAAAGAAGCTACAGCTGAAGGTCTAAAGTTTATATATCCTCCTTATTGGGATAGAGTACATGGACAGGGTATGAATGGTGGAATCTATGACAAGACTCCTTGGCAGTATTTCTTGGGCAATCTGAAAAATCGACTTCGTGTATTTCTTTTTGAAATAGGATATTTCCCTAAGGCTTAATTGTTTTTAGGAGAGTCTTGTGATTAAACAATGATGTGCAAATATAATATGTCTCAGATTTCTAATGCTCTCAAAGTTCCAATGATTATTCTTGTGATTTTCGTTCACGAGAATTTGAATTTGACTAGTGACGGATATTTAGGATTGATGCTGGCGGCAATATCTAATGTGGCTGTTCCTGTTTTTTTCTTGATCTCTGGATATTATTTCTTTTATGGTCATCAATTCTGTAAAGAGGAATATTTCAGAAAACTTATAAAACGAAGCAGAACTTTACTGTTACCATATTTGATTTGGAATTTACTTCCTATGATGAATATTGTAGCAGGAAATTTGTTTTCCATTATTTTTGAAGGAAAGAGTACCGAGGCATTGCAAACTTATCTCGCTGATTTATGGAATAATGGTATCTGGCATGTCTGGTGGGATATAACTGGAGGAACCATGCCATACGATTCTCCTTTATGGTATGTGAGAGACCTGATGGTAATGTGTATTTTAAGTCCAATAGCTTACCTTTATATAAAAAGGCTAAAAAGCTGGGGAGTAGGCATTCTTGCTATACTATACTTAGCTGGAGTTAATACGGGTGTTGTTGGATTGAGTATGTCAGCTATCGTGTTTTTTATCTTGGGGGGGTATTTCTCAATCAATGCTGCTATAACCGGAAGTCCATGTGATTTTGCATTGAAATGGAGATGGGCAGTTGTGCCAATGGCAGTTTTAAGCTTGGTGCTCTATTTATTATTTCATGATCAGTCATACGCTCATATATGTCAAATGTCCTATATCCTTTCTGGGGCGTTTGCCTGTTATTATCTGATGAACTTGATGCCAGAAAATATGTTGAAGAAAATGAGTGTCATGGCTTCATCCGTGTTCTTCATTTATGCGCTTCATAATACTTGTGTCTTAGCTTGGTGTGCTGGTATGATAAATAGATTGCCATTGCCTCATTATTTCGTAATTGTCATATTACCTTTTGTGACATTTGCTATTTGCTATGCACTTTATTATTTATTGAAAAAAGCCTTACCTCAGGTATTAGCTGTACTTTGTGGAGGTAGAACTTAAAATGTGTTTAGAAAAATATGATTCCAAAAATTATTCATTACTCATGGTTTAGTGGTGAACCCTATCCAGCAGAATTAAAAGCTTGTATGGATACATGGAAGAAGGTGTTGCCAGACTATGAGTTTATACTGTGGGATGCCAAGAAGTTGGCTGAATGTAATAATGTGTTTGCTAACGAGGCTGTGAGTGTGAAGAAGTGGGCTTTTGCTGCTGATTTTGTGCGCCTGTATGCAGTCTATCATTATGGTGGCATTTGGCTTGACACAGATATAGAGATGTTTAAGTCATTTGATCCATTCTTGAATGACGGTATGTTCATTGGTAGGGAATATTACGTACATCATCATCCTAAGACCGGAAAGGATTATACCATGCTGACTTCTCATTGCTTTGGAGCAGAGAAGGAGCATCCTTTTATAGGGGAATGTCTGGAGTTCTATGAAAATCGTCATTTCATCCGTTCGCATAATGAACAATTGGAGCAGCGTCTTCGCTATGATATGACCATCATTCCTGATCTCCAAATGAGTTTAGCTCAGAACTATGGCTTCGACAATAGTAATAGCAATAATAAAAAGCAGTTGTTAAAGAATGGAGTTCATGTATATCCTTATCAGTATTTTGACCAGCCAGGATATACCAGTATGAAGGATGTTGTTTGTATCCATCGTGTAGCACAGAGCTGGAATCCTAATGCTAAGGGTGGTGTTGTTTTCAAAACAACTGACGTGAAAAAGAAAACGTTGGGCTATTATAAGATGAAAGCGCAGCAAAGATTGGCGAAATTTATATTGAATCTTTAGATTTATATTTCATGAGAATATTATATGTATTGAAACATAATCCCTGGGGAATAGGAGGTGGGTGCTATGCTTGCCGTAATTATCTCCAGTTATTTTCTGAGGTATTTCAAGGGACAGAAATGGATGTTTGCATCTGCAAGGAATATTTAACTCCTGAACGCAAGAAAGAATATCCAATAGCTCATTTTTATCCTGTAGCTCCTCGTGGTTTTATCGGTAAGGTGATGACGGCTTTTACTGGGGTTATGCATCGACACCAAGAGACAGTGAAGGCTTTACTCAAAAGCAATCATTATGATTATTGTGTATTTGATCACAACAGTATTGCGGGTTCTTTGGTTCGTTCTTGTAAAAATAGCGGTGTAAAGACTATTGTGCTCAATCATAATTGCGAGTATGATTATTTTAAGGATAATAATAGTTTGCTAAAACGTTTGTTATTCTTGCATCAGGTGAAGAAGAATGAGCGAAAATCATATTTGAATTGTGCCTACAATATCTTCTTGACGGAAGAAGACAAGGAGCAATTTGCAGAGATGTATGGTGCGTCGAATACTAATGCTGTAGTTGGCGGGTGCTTTTATCCTAAAAATGATGATCATCATTCTCTATCTGAAATAAAACCATTCAGAAAAGAACACCTTAAGATGGTGATTAGCGGTACAATGGGTAATGTGCAGAATATGGATGGTATCAACTATTTTCTGGATGAACTTCTTCCTCTTGTGCCCAAGGATATTCATATAGTATTAGCTGGTAAAAATCCTCCTGCTTCTTTATTAGAACGTATAAAGCCAATGTCTCCAAGAGTAATTGTCATACCTAATCCTAAGAACATGGATTCTATTGTGCAAGATTGTGATATCTTCTTGTGTCCTGCAAGATTGGGAGGAGGAATGAAACTCCGAGTAATGGACGGTTTCCGTAATGGTCTGCCTGTTTTGACTCACGCAGTTTCTGCAAGGGGGTATAGGAATTTTGAAAAAAGTGGCATGATGTGGGAATTTAGTACTGCTGAAGAATTTCTTAAGAATCTTCAATCATTGATACAGGATATCAAACAAGAGAAGATAACAAGAGAAATGATAATGAATGAAGCTTGTCGTATGTTAGCTTTCGGTCAAGCTGTAGAAAGAATGAAGAAAACAATCAACAAATAAACTATGTTTAAGCAAATAAAATTTTTCATCAAACAGCATAAGTTTGAGTATCTTATCACATTTTTTGTTTTTACCAACTTATTTCCTGCTTGGTTTCCTCAGTTTGCATACTATATCGCTTTTGCTCTGATATTATATAAAATGAGTAAATTCAAAATGCGATCATGTAGTAAGACAACTCTGTTTTATGTTTTTATAGCCTTTTTGTGGCTATCTACAACAATCAACATGGTATTAGACTTTCGTTTGGTTCTATTTTCTATTGTACTATTCATGGCTGCGCCAAGACTATCCATTAAATGGCATCTATACAAAATCAAGCTCATGTATTGCATATTTTCTGGATTCGGAATAGCAACATTAGCTAATTTATATGCGAAGTTTGCTGGTATCAATTTGGTATATATAGATGAATATGGTATAGCCATGGGACGCGTAGCGGAGTTTGCGGGTTTTTGTAGTCACCCAATGTGGACGAGTTGTGCTGCAGCCTTCTCTACATTGTTTTTTGTAAGCATGGCTTTTAGAGATAATTTGAAGAAAAAATCTTTGAGATATTTTTATTTTGCAATGGTTTTAGCGAGTCTATATGTTACAATGATTGGTGCTTCACGTTCTGCATTTTTCCTTTCGTTAGCATGCTCTGTACTAATAATATGGATGCAGTCTAAAAAAATCGCAGTAGTTAAAAATTTGGTAATCGTGGGAGTCGCAGCAGTAATCTTTGCACCATTCTTAATGAAAAATTCTCAGGCTATGATGAACAAAAAGAATGGTCTTGAAATAACAACAGAAAATACTTCACGTGATGAACTGTGGAGTCAGCGAATGGAAGAATTCAAGTCTTCTCCGATTTGGGGTATCGGCTTTGCTGCTCATGGTGTTGGAGCAAATAAGCAGGTTGGTCGTACTGAATCAGGTGGTAGCTTTATTTCTGTGTTGGCTCAAGCTGGTATTATCGGTATTATATTTATCATAGCCATTTGGATTGCTGCAATAGTAATGCCACGTCAGATAGGTAAGGATTACAATACAATTTTATTCTATGTAGCATTCGTCTTTATGTCTATTCACTCTATTCTGGAAGGTTATATGTTCCAGGCTGGATGGTATCTTTGTCTGATTATTTGGTTTATTATTGGTATCATGATAGAACATAAAATGATGTATCGTAAGTATCCGATGCTTATGCATTTACATAAGGTATAATATTCTATTAAGATATTAGAAATAAGATGAAAATTTTAATTCATACTGTCTCTTTTAAGTTTAAATGTCTTAGCATATTTCTGATTTCTTTCTCAATTTTTGAAATTATTCTCCGCTATGTCTTTGGCTTCTGTGATGCGGTATTATATCAGTCATCGCCTGCCTATGAGTATATTGCTCAGCCGAATCAGCATCGCTATCGCTTTTTCTCTCATATTGATTACAATTCTTATTCTCAGAGAAGTGATGAGCCAGATTCTACGAAAACGATTGTCCTTGGGTTGGGTGATTCGGTTATCTTTGGTGGAACCATGCTTGATCAGGATAGTGTAGCCACAACCTTGTTCTCGAAAGAAACTGGGATGCAGATGTTGAATATTTCGTCGGGTAGTTGGGGACCAGACAACTGCGCTGCTTATCTGAAAGAGAAAGGTACTTTTGGTGCCAAGGCTATGGTGCTTGTGTGCAGCAGTCATGACGCTTTTGATATCATGAGCCATGTGCCGGTGGTCGGTATCTATCCTAATTATCCTGATAAACAATATAAGTTGGCTATATGGGAAGTGATAGATAGATATCTGATGCCTCGTATCAAGGTTTATTTTAGAGGTAAGCAACTCTTAGATCCTGATGCACAAGTGGTAGAGAAAGTGAAGAGTGATGAGGGTGTTGCGAATAAGGCTTTGAATTTTGATCCTGGTTTTGACCAGCTCCTTCAGATCTCTGAGGGAAAGCATATTCCTTTCTTTATTTATCTTCATCCTGAGGTGGGTGAGGTCATGAGCCGGAAATATAAGGAAGGTGGATTGATGATTATGGAATGGGCTAAAACTCATCACGTAAAATTGATAAATGGATTGGATGAGGGTGTCACTGTAGATATGTATCGCGATGTCATCCACCTGAATGAGAAAGGTCAGAGAAATCTGGCTAATTCTTTGAAAAAAATGATAAATAGATGAAGAAACTGATTCACTTACAACCATTTATTCCTCATTATCGTGAGGAATTCTTTGACTTGTTAGGGAAGCGACTGAAACAGGGTGCCGTCAATGATATATCTCTGGATCAGGAAATTTATACTTATGAAAAGACGAAAGATGTGAAGTCTGCTTCTTTTCAGATGAGTCATATTGTATGTAAACATATACCAAGCAAGCTTATCAAGGGGAAACTGCTGTTCTACAATCCATTCTCTCTGTTGGGCAAAGAGAATAAAGTCCTGATACTGATGCTCCATTTTGCTCATCTTGGTACATGGATTCTCTTGTTAACTAAATGGTTGCATCACAAGAAAATCATTCTATGGGGGCAGGGGATTTCTGTTCGTCGCTATCTGCAAGAAGAGAAAAAGCCGGATTGGAAACTGAAATGGATGATTGCCTTAGCGGATGGTCTGTGGTTTTATATGGACAAGGAGAAAGAACAATGGCAGAAGTATTTTCCTGATAAACCTATGGTGGCTCTCTGTAATACTTTGTCTGGCGTTGATGAAATGACTAAGTATCAGCCTGATTTGACAAAAGATGAATTAAAGGCTAAATATGGAGTCAAGCAAGATGTTATCTTTATCTTCTGTGCCAGGTTTACTGCTGACCGCCGAGTAGATTTGCTTTTGGAAACAATCAAGCGATTGGATGATAAAAAGTATGGCTTTGTGATTATTGGTTCTGGAAAGTGCAAGCCTGACTTTTCTTCTTATGGCAATGTGTATGATTTTGGAGCTGTATATGATACGGCGGTTAAAAGAGAACTCTTTGCTTTATCAGATGTATATTTTCAGCCTGGTTGGGTTGGGCTGTCCATCGTTGAAGCTATGGCGTATGGCAAACCTATCTTTACTTTTGAACGCTCTCATGAGACTCTGCAATGTGTGGAATACTCGTATATTCAATCAGGAGAAAATGGATTGATATTCAAAGATATTGATGACTGCATTAGTAAGATCAATTCGCTTTATGCTGAAGATATAAAACGAATGGGAGATAATGCAAGAGATTATGTTTCAAAGCATCTGACTATCGAACAGATGGTTGATCATGCAATGATTATCATAGATAAAGTATCTAACAATAAATAAAAAACGATATGAAAGATTTCAAAGATATAAAAATAGCAGTAGCTGGAACAGGCTACGTTGGTCTGAGTATAGCAACCCTGTTGTCTCAGCACCATCATGTAACAGCTGTAGATGTAATCCCAGAGAAGGTGGAGAAACTCAATAATAAGATTTCTCCAATCCAGGACGATTATATTGAGAAGTATTTGGCAGAAAAGCCATTGAACTTGACTGCAACTCTTGATGGCAAGACAGCCTATAAGGATGCTGACTTTGTTGTGATTGCAGCACCAACAAACTACGACCAAGTAAAGAACTACTTTGATACGACCCATGTGGAAGAGGTTATCGACCTGGTATTATCGGTGAATCCAGATGCTGTGATGGTTATCAAGAGTACTATCCCTGTAGGTTATACCCGCAGTCTTTACCTAAAGTATGCCAAGAAAGGAGTCAAGAAGTTCAATCTCCTTTTCTCCCCAGAGTTCCTTCGTGAAAGTAAGGCGCTCTATGATAATCTTTACCCAAGCCGTATTATCGTAGGTTATCCAAAGATAATCGATCGTCCTGAGTTTGCAAAAGAGAACGAGGCAATCAATGCTGTAACAGATGTAGAGATGTTGAAAGAAGCTGCCAAGACTTTCGCTGCACTCTTGCAGGAAGGTGCCATCAAGGAGAATATCGATACACTCTTTATGGGTATGAAGGAAGCTGAAGCTGTGAAGCTCTTCGCCAATACCTATTTGGCTTTGCGTGTAAGCTACTTCAATGAGCTTGATACCTATGCAGAGGTCAAAGGTCTTGATACCAAGGCAATCATAGAAGGTGTAGGACTTGATCCACGTATCGGCACACACTATAACAATCCAAGCTTCGGTTATGGCGGCTATTGCTTGCCCAAGGATACCAAACAGCTCTTGGCAAACTATGCTGACGTTCCAGAGAACCTGATTGAGGCTATTGTAGAGAGCAATCGTACTCGCAAGGACTATATTGCAGATGCTGTTCTTCAGAAGGCTGGTTATTATAGTTATGCTGATGATAACAGCTATGATGCAAGCAAAGAGCACAACTGCGTGATTGGTGTCTATCGCTTGACAATGAAGTCTAATAGCGATAACTTCCGCCAGTCTGCCATCCAGGGCATCATGAAACGTATCAAGGCAAAGGGTGCAGAGGTCATCATCTATGAGCCAACATTGGAGGAGGGTAGTACTTTCTTCGGAAGTAGAGTAGAGAACAATCTTGAAGCCTTTAAGGCACAGAGTCATGCCATCATCGCAAACCGCTATGATGCTTGTCTGGATGATGTAAAGGATAAGGTATATACACGAGATATTTTTAGAAGAGACTGATGAAAATTATTCATTATATTCCGAGTATCGACCGAACATGGGGTGGTACTTCTACTTATATGCAGGTGCTGGCAAAGCCATTGGGTGAACTGGCTGATGTGCATATCCTGACTCATGCTTCGGAGAATCCATTGCCAATGGAGAACTGTAAGGTGCATGATATTCCTCGTTTTCGTCCATTCTCTGGCACTTGGAAGAAAACGGTTGTCGGCTTGCTGAATAGTATAAAACCTGATGTCGTGCATATCAACTGTTGCTGGACTCCTGACTGTGCTATGATTCAACGTTTGGCGCAGAAACAGGGATATAAGGTGGTGCTGACACCGCATGGTATGCTGGAGCCTTGGATTATCAAGCGTCATTACTGGACTCGGAAGGTTCCTGCGCTATGGCTCTATCAAAGAGCTGCAATACAAAAGGCCGACTGCATCCAAGCTACGGCTGAAAGTGAACGCGATAACCTCTTGAAGTTGGGTTATAACTCCAATATCAAGGTGGTTAAACTCGGTATTGATGCTGACGGCATTGAAATGAAGAAGTCTTGGAAGAAAACTCGTCAGATACTGTTCCTTTCTCGTGTGCATGTTAAGAAGGGAATCAATTTCCTCATTGAGGCTGCTGCTGAACTTCGCTCTGAACTGCAGGGGTATAAGATTATAGTAGCAGGTGAGGGTGATGCTGCCTATGTTGCGGAAATGCAACAGATGATTTCTGATCGTGGTCTGCAGGATATCGTGCAGCTTATCGGTGGTGTGTATGGTGATGAGAAGTGGCATCTGTTCCAGACTTCCGATTTCTTTGTATTGCCTACTCATTCTGAGAATTTCGGTCTTGCCATTGCTGAGAGCTTGGCATCTGGTACTCCTGTCATTACCACCATGGGTACTCCATGGAATGATCTCAACTCATCAAACGCTGGTGCGTGGATAGAAATAGGTACTCAGCCATTAGTAGAAACATTGAGAAGATTTCTCTCATTTTCTGATGAGGAATTGGAGATCATGGGAAAGAACGGGCGTAAGCTCATTGAAAACAAGTACTCGGCTAAGGTTATGGCAGAGGAAATGATGGGGGTGTATGGATCTCTGTAAGCATATTATATTGTTCTAAAAAAAATAGGGATGGCTGTTTTGTTTGATCTTTTTAGTTATCGAGTGAAGAATTCTTCTGATGGTCTATATTTTGATCGTTGGCATGGGAATACGTTTCCTGAAATATCTATGCCCGAAAAACTATATTTTTTGAGTAGAATTATTTCGGCGCTTTTAACGCATAATAAATTATTCATTAGGACAGATTCTGTAGAAGAACTAATTGAATGTATAGGATTTGATGCATTTAGGATGCTTTATGAAAGAGGAGAACTTGTTGTTTTAGATAACTGGTGGGTTCCTACTTTTATGATTAATGGAAATTTATGTACCTATCTTAATATGCATTCTACACAATATCAAGATAGGGTTTGTTCTCGTCTTTTACAACGCAAAGGCTTAGAAGAGTCTCGTTTTATGAATTCTGTTTTTAAAGACGTATGTAATGATTCTGATTCTGTTACGTATGATTATTGGGATAATACGTCGAAAAATAATATGTATGAAGATTTTTCTTTTAATGCCAGAATACGTGCTCTTTTGCAGATTCAATCAGATTCAATCATTTCCATTTCAAAAGAACAAGACACCTGGTCTGCTGTTAGACTCTGTTTGTTTGAGCGAAGTTTGGAATGGGCAAAACAGCTAAAGACGGATGAAATTATATTTGAAGATGAAGCAAAACGATATTTATTATATAAAAGCGATATTATCGACAATGATAGCATAAATCATTTCTTTGAGCAGGTTAGATATTCTAGGGGAATACCAAACTTATCTCTTTTATATTATAATAATGTGATTTCTATGAAAGACATTATTAGAGTGAGAGATAATGTTGCTTTTGGTAAATTTACTTCATGGTTAGAAAGTCACAATTATAGTGTTCGTGATTTACAATTAGCTCTTTTAGATACTCATTCCAACAATAGAAAAATTGAAAAATGGTTCAGATGGTCTATAGTAAGTTTAGTCCCATCATTATTACTATCGGGTATGGCCTCAACACTTGCTGGTATTGGAATGAGCTTTATAGAGCAATTATTACCACAATTTTCTGGTCAAGAAATTCCAAGTTTATTTTTTGATGAGATTTTATCAAAACAGTTCAATGCTGCTAATATGAGTAAAAAATTGCAGGCTAAGTTCGGATTTTAACGGCTACTAATATTTAGATCTTTGATAATCAATGGAAAATAATAATTGGAATGAATTTATTGGGAAGAATACTAAGAATTTAACGATATTTTTATCAGAAATAGAATAAAAGAAATAATGAAAGTATAATAACAGATAGAGGAAAATATATGGTTGATGTGAAATTAGCAGCTTTTGATGGCTCTGGCTTTGAGAAAGGTGCCGGATTTGTAAAGACTACCTTATGGTATTTCGTGAATGCTCTGATAGTTAGGGCTTCATGGAATCCATTTATGGGTATCAAGATTGCTATGCTTCGTTTGTTCGGAGCAAAGATTGGTAAAGGTCTGGTGATTAAAAACGAGGTGAGAATCAAGTCGCCTTGGAATTTGGTAGTTGGTGATGATTGCTGGTTAGGAGAGGGCTGCTGGATAGACAATTTGGATAAGGTTGTTATTGGCAGCAATGTATGTATCTCGCAAGGTGCTTTGCTCCTTACTGGTAATCATGACTATACCATATCATCCATGCCTTATCGTAATGCTCCTATCTCTATTGAGGATGGGGCATGGATTGGGGCAAAGACTTCTGTGTGCCCCGCTGTAACAGTTCATCGCAATGCTATACTGACAGTAGGCAGTGTGGCTACTAAAGATATGGAGGAGAATGGTATCTACCAAGGGAATCCTGCGGTGAAGATAAGAGAAAGAAAAATAAAGGGATAAATCAGATAATGAAGGTTTCGTTAGGGATGTTTGAGTTGTGATTGACTTGGAAGGAAGGTACTTGAGTAAGATTGTTCTTCTGGTTAATTGCTATTGATTATCACTTTGTGTTTTGATAAGTGTGGGAAAAAGAAAAGCCCCAAGAACATGATTCCTTGAGGCATTTCTAATACAACATTAGAGATTGCTTGGTACTGGTACCAAAGTCTCATTTACATAAAATTCATCGATGCGATTATTGCATCTCCTACAAAGTGGAACAATATACCAGTTCTGATCAATACTGTTCACCTTTCTTACATGGGCACCTACTAGATTCGACCTTCCAATCTCGTGGCAATCGGTTGCAGAACAACTCCATGCAGATCTGCCAGTTTGTGCCTCCCAATAGTCCAGCCAAGTATTGTAACCTGCTGGGCTTGCAAAACGACTTGAGCCGTTAATGTTTTTTACTTTATTCATATTTTAAATTTTTTAGTGAGCATTCTTCGTTGAACACTCACCTTTATACCAAAACCGTTAGTCAAAATAGAAATTATGGATAAAAATGAAGAAATATCCACTGATGGTGTAGAACTTATACGTATTATAGCAAAAAAGAATGAAGATAAAGAAGCTGCTGATAAGGCTTTACGTTTGTTTGTCGGAATTTTTGAAAGTAAGATAATTAAGCAAGTCGATGTTATTGCAAGAAATTTAGGGTATAGTGAAAATGTGGCATTACATGCTATTCAATGTGCTTTTAATAAAGTATGGCTTTATCCTACATTTGATATGCGTAAGTCTCATGCAAAAAATAAAGAGCGTGCGATCATAATATGGCTTGTTCAAATAGCTGTATCTCAGATGAATCAGTTTACGAAATATGGTGAGTGTGCGCAACTAAAACCGGAAGAAGATTTGTCTGTTATAGAAAATGCTAAAGATTTTGTAGAATCTTTTCATCCAACAGATTTATCTCTTGAGAAAAAGTTAGAATGTATCGCTTTTCTAAATAAGAAGATATCAGCTCTCGATGAGAAGCATCGTATTGTCTATTTAACATATAAAGCTTATCAAACAAGTGGAAAGAAGCTTCCTAGAAAACTATTGGATAAATTACGTAAGCGTTTGGGTCTAACTCAGAGTACAATCAGAGTGTATAAAAACGAAGCTTTTAATGCTCTTAATGATTTAAGTATTTAACAATTATGGATACAATGACTATAGAAGAATGGGATGTATTACTATGTTCTACAGGCTATCTTCCTCCTCGTAATGAAGAGGAATTGACGTTTTTTGACGAATTGTATGAAAACTACAAGTCTCGTCTTGATGGTAAACATGTGGATGTTGATGCAATATTAAATGGAACGTGCAGGTTTGTTTCTAATTCCTCTTGTAATGATAGTATAAATAGTTCTGATATTCTTAAGGATACCAATAGTGCTGACAATAAGTATTCTATGGCTGCGCGCAATTATCGTAAATTACCAAAGGATATTTTGGATAAAATGAGAAGACAACATAATCAAGACGGCGATTACGATGAATAAATCTTATTGTACAATGGCAAATGCTATCGCTTCTCTTTACACAATTCCTGTTCCATTACAAGATATAGCTAAAGATGAAGGTATTCGTGTTATATATGATGACTATGGGACTGATACTTTTGATGGGATGACTTGGTATGAACCCAAACAAGATAAGTTTTTCATTCATATTAATACGAAAAGAAATAATGCCATCGCTAATTCGAAAGGGCGTTTTACGTTAGCTCATGAACTAGGACATTATTTTATAGACCATCATAGATTAGCTTTAGAAAGTGGAAAGATGCAACCTCATTTTCATCGCTATGTTCAATTTGGAAAGAACGAACAATGGGAAATAGAAAGAGAAGCTGATGATTTCGCAGCAAATCTTCTTATGCCTACATCGCTGTTTAAGTCTGAATTTGATGGTCAGCTTTTATCTGGTGCATTAATTAAAGCTATTGCTGAAAAATATCAAGTTAGTTTTTCTGCATGTGCTATAAGATATATGAAACTTAAGCTTACGCCAATCATTCTTGTGTTCTCTCAAAACGGAAAAATAAAGTGGCAGATGCGAAGTGAGGACTTTCCTTTTTATAGGTTGAAATATGGAAAGGATAAAGTTCCTGAGAATACCGTGATGGGTGATTATTTCTACAAAAAAGATTCTAATTGCTGCTATCATGATGAGATTGTGTATGCAGGCGACTGTTTTGATACGTATAATGAAGAACAAAATAGCATAGAGTTCTTTGAATACTGCATGTGTTATAAGGAATACACGTTTAGTATGTTATGGGAAAAATGAAGAGTTTGCATTCTAATGTATTATTGTCAAATTATGGATATTGAAAAAATAATAATAGATGATGGTCGTGGATTATTTGTAGTCTTATAGTGTGATGATTTTGTTACTCCTAAGCCATATGTTATTAATCATATTTATATTAAAAACTATGAATTTAGAATTTGGATGAATTGTAGTTTTACCATCAAAATAAAATTTAAGTTCTTTTACTAATGGTCTTATTTTAAGTT
>ERZ1034626.1710-NODE-1710-length-14090-cov-5.733381_pt1 | contig 14090 bp, 8 predicted proteins | sample MGYA00520652_ERZ1034626 | MGnify/ENA primary metagenome ERZ1034626 (study PRJEB33766, sample SAMN09781765) | gut metagenome | biome: gut microbiome | host: Homo sapiens | place: Madagascar | study: EMG produced TPA metagenomics assembly of the PRJNA485056 data... | reverse complement strand
CAGACATTCTTTAAAGATAAACTTGCCATTTGAAAATACTCCTTTCATATTTACCAATGTTATTTTCTCTCATTGTGAAACGATATGTCTCGTTTGAATCTGAATTCAGTATAACGAAAATCACGAAAATGTGCCATACCACTATTTCACAAAGATTTTGAATCCTATTGTAAGAATTGCTTATAAAGTTTGTTTTTTTTCGAAATGCTTGTCAGATTGAACAAATCCGCCCGCATTTCTTGGACATATTCCACAAGAATCGCCCTACTTTGTCTCATTTTCTGGCTTTTTATAGAAGCTAAGCTGGTTTTTGCCATGTCTTTTTGACACATACAGCGCATTATCTGCGGCTTTGTACAGTTCCTCGAAAGACTTGCCGTCCCCGGGGAAGACCGCTGCTCCCACGCTGGCCGTTACGGAATATTTTACATATTCTCCCACTTCAAACTGATGGAAGAACTGTTCGATCTTCTTGCCTTCCCGTTCGATCATACTGATCTCGCGGATATCCTTCAGAAACACCATGAACTCATCGCCACCGGTACGACCCACGATATCCGTAGCCCGGAACATGGATTGCAGACGTACTGCCAGGCTGCGGAGCACTTCATCTCCGAAGGCATGTCCCATAGTATCATTGATCTTCTTAAAGTTATCAACATCCAGTACGAACAATACGCCCTGCTTGTCCGGGTACTTTTCCATGTATTCCCGGATCTTACGCTCTGTGGCCATCTTATTGTTCAGATCCGTCAATAGGTCGGTATCCGCTTTATCCTCCAACACCTTACTGTGTTCAGAGGCTTTGATGCGTACCAGAATATTGATTGCGGTGATAATAATAAGCGCTACTGCAATGGAAATACTGATCTTGACGGTCAGATTCACAATCGGGCCGCGGAAGGACTGCTGGATTCCAGACAGATAGGATTCATCAATACCGACCACCAGATTCCACTCGGTACCGCGGATTGGAAAATGACAGATGATCTTGCCTACACCGTCTTCCTTAACATGTAAAATGCCGCTGTTGCCCTTCTGCTGCTGTCTTTCAAACAGGGTCCAGCTTCCCAGGCTTTCCGAAATATCTTTCAGAGAATTCCAGAAATCATTCTGCAAAATATCCGTTCCGTCAGTGGCACCGTAGCATGCCATAATGGTTCCATTCCGGTTGACCAGAGAGAAAAATGCCTTGTCACCATATACAGAATTGTCGAAGAACTCCTTCATGTCATCCGGGTTCATATAACTGAGCAGATATCCGGTGACATTTCCGGATATCGCAATCGGACACACATAGATAAAGGCAGTCTGTCCGTTGATCCCATCCGTGCCGGCATAAATATAATGGGCGGAGGTTCCGCTGATGCTGCCGTAATAGTTTAACTCCGACATATCGAACTCCCGGCGGTCACTCAGCATTCCTTTTCCGTTCACAGCACAATAAGCAGACATATAGGCGTTGCTGGCTTTTACAATGGTGTCCAGCTTCTCATATACAAAAGCATCACTTCTGTCCGGCCGGCTCGCCATAATGTTTGCCATGGCACTCGTGATATCTCCCAATGCCCCCAGCTTGTCATCTACTCCCGCGGAATAGTAATAGCCGATCTGCTCTGCCTGATCATCCACCACCGTCTGTATGGCTGAATTCATTTTATTATTAAATTCGTAAATACTCAGAACCAGTGCAACAACCAGCAATGCGCAGGGAAAGACCCACTGGAAAACAATTTCCCAAAATTTTCTCTTTTGCATACTCCGAACACCTCTCGTCTGATGCTCCCGCAGGACATTTTTGTTACTTCACGTCTGTTTTCAGGCTTTCATCCAGTTCATCATGGAATACTCTCTCATCCTCTTCCGGCGAGATTTCCGGTGCAGGCTCCTGTTCTGACAACAACTGATCTTCCAGCTTCTGGAAGAATTTATTGTACAGCATGGCAGAGGCATAAGCCGGCAGCGAAAAACCAAACAGGAAAATAATGGGTATCAGTCTTAAAGATACCAGATAAATAATCAACGGGAAAAATGCCATTACGAACATTACAACGGTCTTGGGCAGCTGTAAAATACTCATGATAAATGCATTTCGAATGGTTCCCATGATTGTATTGTCAAATTTGGCAAGTACCGGAAATACATATAAAGAAGTGCAGATCACCAGCACTCCTGCTGCCATGATCAGTACCACCAACACCTGGCTGAACTGCATTCCGGATTTGGTAATAATGTAGTAATCTCCGCCAAGGATCGCCGCTACCAGCATAAGCAGCAACCAGATCAGGGTTGCCTGGCGGAAATTGGTCTTAAAGGATTTAAAAAAGCTTCTTGTAATATAACTCTCCTCGTTACGCACGATCTTCAATGCCACATAATGCATGGAAGTCAGCGCAGCTCCAGCGGTAATGACAGGGATGCAGCAGATCAGTGTCAGAATATTGAGCCACATCAGATCTGCCATTTTGTTCAGTACATTCATTAAAGGGCTATCCAGGTCAAAAATTTTCATTTACATCTTATCCTTTTCTGTTTTATAAAAATTTTTCCATGGGGGTCACACGTATTCCGGAAAATGCCTCCTCTTCATGTACCGCATGAAACCCCAGTTTTCGATAGAACTCTACGGCATACGGAGCTGCTTTCAGCGACATATACCGTTCCCCTTCCTCTTTTTTCAGATATTCACACATTCTTCTCATCAGATCCCGTCCGATTCCCCGATGATGATACTCCTCATCAACAAAAAGAAGTGATAAATGATTATAATTCCGCACGGAAGCCGCTCCGATGACTCTCTCACCGTCCAGCGCCACCATCATCTGGTATCTTCCCTGCAGGAACGACTTATAGAGGTGTTCATCCGTAATAAAATCATAAAAGTTACGGATTCCCTCCTCTGTATAATCCACCGCCTCAAATTTTAAAAATGTCTTCCAGATCATATGCATGGCAGGAATCCAGTCTTTGTCTTCCGCCCATCTGATCTCGTAAGTGCCCGCTGCCGTATCCGACATGATGCACCGCCTCTCTGATCCGAAAGCTTTCCGGTCTTAATCCAGTCCCGGAATCTCCCTGCGGATCCATTGATAGATGTCCTCCATGGCCTGTTCACCGTCTTCCTCATTCAAAAGCTCATGTCTGTCATTCTCGTACAGTTTGACGGTAATATTTTTCACACCAGCCTTCTTCAGAGAATCACATGCCTTCCGGACACCCTTACCGTAATTTCCCACCGGGTCCTCGGCACCGGATACCATAAGGATTGGCAGGTTCTGCGGTACCTTCTCCAGATTCTCCTGCTTCTGCAGTCTGCGGATCAGTTCAAACAGCGTCTGGAACCCATTCACAGTGAAGGTAAATCCACACAGCTCATCCGCTATATAGCGGTCTACATTCTCCGGATTCCGGCTCAGCCAGTCACTGGATGTCCTCGGAGCATCGATCCGCTTGTTATAGCCGCCGAAAGCAGCCTTGTCAATAAAACGGCTGATATGCTTTGAACCACAGAACAGCTTCTGTATGCCTGCCATGGCTTTGGAACAAAGGATCAATCCCCCGGACTGCATTCCCGTTCCGACAATTACCGCCCCGTCGACTCCCTTACCGTAACGACACAGATAATTCCTCGTAATAAAGGAACCCATACTGTGTCCCAAAATAACATAGGGCACCTCCGGATAGCTTTCCTCTGTGATCTTCTTCAGCCGATGTACATCCCTTACCACTACCGTTGCCGGATCCTGTTCGCAGAAGTAACCGTAAGTGCCGCCTTCCGCCACAGATTTTCCATGTCCGAGATGGTCTTCTCCGGTAACAAGGATTCCTCTGGCAGTCAGAAATTCAGCCAGGTTCTCATAACGCTCCACATACTCTGCCATTCCGTGCACTACCTGCACAATGCCTTTTACATTGCCGTCATCGGGAGTATATCTCACTGCATGGATACGGCTTTCGCCGTCCCGGGAATCAAAGTAAAATTCTTCCTTAATCATAGGACCTCCTTGGTTACGGGAAAATCATAGGACGCACAAAACAAATGTCAATTTTACAATCATCTGCTTTGGCATCCTATTCATTATATATCATTTCTTATAAAATTTTAAGCCCTATATTGCTTTTTTTGTAAAATAGTAACAGTTCATCCCGCCTCATTCGTAAAGTTGCGTTGTCATATACTATTTAACAGATCTCTGCTCCGGCAGGCATATTCTTCTCCGGGGTGACCAGAGCCAGATTGCCTTCCGCGTCTTCTGCGCACAGGATCATGCCCTCGGACATTACTCCTGCCAGTTTCGCAGGCTTCAGGTTCACCAGTACCATAACCTTCTTGCCCACCATTTCCTCCGGGCTGTAATGTGCTTTGATGCCAGAGACGATCTGACGTACCTGGCTGCCGATCTTCACCTGGCTGCACAGCAGCTTCTTGGACTTGGGCACTGCCTCACAGGAAATGATCTCACCTACCTGGAACTGCATTTTTGCGAAGTCGTCATATTCGATCTCTGTCTTGGGCTCAATATCGATGGCTTCCTGCTCTGCCTTTTCTGCCTCGGCATTTGCCTCTTCCGCTTCATGCTCCGCTGCCGCCTTGATCATGGCTTCTTCCAGCTCTGCCTCTTTTTTTGCTACATCCTTCATATCCAGACGGGCGAAGAGGATCTCAGGCTGGTCAGTCACCCTGTTGCCGCTCTCATACAGGCCGAACTGCTCTAACTGATCGAAGTCACGCAGGGAGGTATTCAGCTGTTTTGCGATCTTCTCTGCGGTTTCGGGCATATAAGGCTCTAACAGGGATGCGCCAATGATAATACCTTCCACCAGATTGTACAGAACGGTAGCCAGACGATCTGCCTTGGCTTCGTCCTTGGCCAGTACCCAGGGTTCGGTCTCATCGATGTATTTATTACAGCGTTTGAAGATGCCGAAGATCTCGGTCAGGGCATCTGCTACTCGCAGTTCTTCCATTTTGGCTACTACTTTTGCATAAGTGCCGGTCACAGTCTGTTTCAGATCGGCATCCACTGCTGCATCGTTCTCGGTCAGCTGTACATTCCTATTCTCTACTACACCGCCAAAATACTTGTTGCTCATGGAAATGGTACGGTTCACCAGGTTGCCCAGGGTGTTGGCCAGATCGGAATTGGTACGCTCTGCTACCAGTTCCCAGGTCAGATTACCGTCATTTTCAAAAGGCATCTCATGCAGTACATAGTAACGTACTGCATCTACGCCGAAATAATCTACCAGATCATCCGCATAGACCACATTTCCCTTGGATTTGCTCATCTTGCCACCGCCCATAAGAAGCCAGGGATGTCCGAATACCTGCTTCGGCAGGGGCTCACCCAGTGCCATCAGGAAAATAGGCCAGTAGATCGTATGGAACCGGATGATATCCTTGCCGATCAGGTGCAGGTCTGCGGGCCACAGCTTCTTATACTGTTCGGTGCTGTTGCCGTCTGCATCGTAGCCGATACCGGTGATGTAGTTGGTCAGCGCATCCAGCCATACATAGATGACATGCTTGGGATCGAAGGTCACCGGAATCCCCCAGGTGAAGGAAGTACGGGATACGCACAGATCCTGCAGTCCGGGGAGCAGGAAGTTGTTCATCATCTCGTTCTTACGGGAAACGGGCTGAATGAACTCGGGATGCTCATTAATGTGCTTGATCAGTTTGTCTGCATATTTGCTCATGCGGAAGAAATAAGCCTCCTCCTTGGCAGGCTTTACGACACCGCCGCAGTCCGGACACTTGCCGTCTACCAGCTGGGACTCCGTCCAGAAAGATTCACATGGGGTACAGTACATTCCCTCATAGGCCCCCTTGTAAATATCTCCCTGATCATAGAGACGCTTGAAGATCTTCTGTACCTGCTTCTCATGATCCTCATCCGTGGTACGGATGAACTTATCATAGGAAATGTTCAGCAGATCACACAGTCCGCGGATCACACCGGCGATCTTGTCCACATGCTCCTTGGGTGTGATGCCGGCTGCCTCAGCCTTCAGTTCGATCTTCTGTCCATGCTCGTCAGTACCGGTCTGGAAGAAGACATCATAGCCCTCCTTTCTCTTGAAACGTGCGATGCTGTCAGCCAGTACGATCTCGTAGTTGTTGCCGATATGAGGCTTCGCAGATGTATAGGCAATCGCTGTGGTAAGATAATATTTTCCTTTGCTTTCCATTGTGTCTGTTCTCCTTTTCTACTCCTATAACACTATCTAATGCCACACGGATTGCTCCGCGCTTTGCGCTCCCGCAATCCTACCCGCCATTCGCATATCGAAAGGCTTACGCCTCTCTTCTATGCTCATATCGGGGCAGGTCATCAAGACAGAAAATTACTCTCGTGCAAGCACATCGTAATTTCTGTCTTGTGACCTTGTTGGCATTAAAAAAGTCTCCTCAAAGAACCTTATGTTCTTCAAGAAGACGAGCGTTATCTCGTGTTACCACTTCTCTTCGTCTGTACCTCACAGTACAGACCTCTTCGGGTCCGTAACCCTATCCGCTGTAACAGGCGGATCCTGTCGCAGCCTTGCTTTCACCGTTTGTTCTGTCCCGGTGTCCGTTCGGTGCGCCGCTCAGAAGCCATCTTCTCCATCTGTCCGTTTCATTCCTCTCAGCCTGCCGGAATGTTCTCTGTAAAACTTCTATAAAATAGATACTCTCTTCCTCATTGCATTTGTGTATTCTTACAGTAGCACAGGAAATCCGGACTGTCAATGCAGTTTTTGTTGCCATGCAATCGTAAAGGTGTATAATAGTATATTATATAAGGTTATTTTTATAACATACATAAGAGGATATAAAATGAAACAAAGTAAATTGCCAAAGCAGGCCTTGATCATTCTGGGCATTGCTCTGGTACTGGTAATTTCCACCGTCATGTGGAGTTCTGCCCAGATCACACAGGATACAGAGGAAGAAGTACAGTCCACTCTCCGGGATGTTGCCACGCAGAACGCCCTGATCGTACAGCAGGAGATCCGTGAAAACTTCAACTTATTATACAGCCTTGCCGATGCGATCAGTGTTTCCCCGGGTACAGCCAATGCCAGCTCCATTGCCGCACAGTTGGAATCTTTCGTCTCCACCTATGGGTTTAAGCGGATTGGCTTCATCTCACCGGATGGTCAGGCAGTGGCCACTGACGGCTATGTACAAGATCTGTCCAGCAGAGATTTTTTCAAAGATGGTATGCAGGGGCTTCCCGGTATTACCAATACTCTTCAGGATCGAATGGGTACTCCGGAGCCCATCAATGTATTCAGCATTCCCGTATATGATCAGAGTGATTCCATTATCGGTGTTTTATTTGCCACCTATCGGAACCAGCATTTTGAAGAAATTTTAGGCGTGCAATCCTTTAATAATCAGGGATTCAGTTGTCTGGTAAATCAGGACGGTGACCTGATCGCCGCATCTTCCAATGCACCGGCTTCCCTGCAGGAAGCCGACCGTATGTCCGATTATCTGACTCAGAATGCCCGTAACGACCAGCCTTTGCAGGATCTGCATACGCTGCTTCAGAGTACTTCCTCCAACGGTGGTTATTTCTATGAAGGCAGTCAGAAGTATTATTACTATGCGGCTGCAATGGACAATCTCCGCAGCGACAGACAGTGGTTCGCCCTGACTATTGTTCCCGATCAGGTACTTTCCAGTCGTTCCGCTCCGATATTGTTTCAGGTGCGGCTGCTGATCCTGCTGATCATTGTGATCGCCGGAGTCGGTACTTTTGCTTTTGTGCACAGTATCCGTACACGGCGCAGGCAGTTATATCGTCTGGCTTATGTGGATCCTCTGACAAATGGTGATAATTTTGCCTGCTTCAAGGAGAAATTATCCCACCGAGGCGGAGACAGCGGCTTCTATGTTGCCCTGGATCTTCAGGATTTCAAGCTGATCAATAATACCTGTGGTGTGGCCAAGGGTGACGAAACACTGTTGGAAGTATGGAAGCTCCTGCAAACCGGTACACATCTGGGTGAATTTTCTGCCCACATCAATGCAGACCGGTTCATCCTGTTCCTGCGGGATAATGACCGGTGTACCTTAGAACCCAGATTGGAGTGCCTGTGTCAGGATATTTCCAATTTGTCCACAAAGCTTAATATTCCGAAACTGTTCCCACTGTGCGGCATCTATGAGACCGCCGATCATAAGGAAATCGAGCAGAATTACGGCAAGGCTGTACAGGCTAAGTATCCGATAAAGGGAAAACGTACCAGACATTATGCTTTTTATGAAGATCTGGATATCAAACAGCTCTCCGAGGATCGTCTGATGGAAGATGTCTTCGAAGACGCCCTGAAGAACGGAGAATTCCAGCTGTGGTATCAGCCGAAAGTAGACCCCGTCACCGGAAACATTCTGGGAGCGGAGGCTCTGATCCGTTGGAAGCGCCCCGACGGCACCATGCTCTCCCCCGGGAAGTTCATTCCATTATTTGAGAAAAACGGTAATATCACAACACTGGATGAATATGTGTTCCGCACAGTGTGCGCACAACAGCAGAGATGGCTGCAGGCCGGAGCAACATTGTATCCGATTTCTGTAAATATTTCCAGAGTCAGCCTATACTACAGCAATGTGGTAGATAAGTACCGGGAGATTTTGAATTCTTTCCAGCTGGATCCGAAATATGTTCCGTTAGAGATCACTGAGAGTGCTACCATTGATAACAGTGATATTTCCTCCCTGATCGAGCAGTTCCATGAAGCAGGATTTACTTTACTGCTGGATGATTTCGGAAGCGGTTATTCTTCTCTGTCTTCGCTGAATGTCATGCATTTCGATACGATCAAGCTGGATAAGAGTCTGATCGATTACATTGGTGACCGGAACGGTGAAAAGCTGCTGTTGCACATCACACAGCTGCTGCAGAGCTTCGGTATGACTATTACCGCAGAGGGTGTAGAAACTTCGGATCAGGTAGAGTTTCTGAAGAATCTTCACTGTGATGATATTCAGGGTTACTACTTCTCGAAGCCGTTACCGGTAAACGAATTTGAAGATTTTGTAAGAAAGCATACAGGTCTGTAGGGTTCGCCCACAGACCTGTTTTTGTTCCTGTATTCTGTTTTGCTCGTCTTATTCTTCTCCCAGGATCAGGATCGAATAAGCCGGAAGCGTAACTACAGTACCGGCACGCTCCGCAGTCTCTTCTCCGGTATAAAGTTCCCCCAGCAGTACCAGTTCCTCCGCTGTGGTGCCTCCTACGGTAAGTCCGGTCAGATCCACGCTCACAGCCTCCGCAGAGGTATTTCCCAACAATAATAAGTTACTGCCTTCATAGCTTCTTGTCAGGGCAAAGCATTGTTCACCGGAATACTGCTCCAGATAAGCGGTGGTGCCTCTGGCGATCACTGGGTTCTGGTTGCGGACACGGATCACCTGTTTCACATAATTATAGATGGAATCGGGATCCTCCTGCTGTTCTTCCAGACTGTCAAATTTCATCCGGAAATCATCCATATCTGCCGGGCCCTTACACATGCCTTCCGCATTGCCGTCCTTGCTCCAGTACATGGGGGCCCGTTTGTTCTCGTCTTTGCCGGAGCCCTTCATGCCCAGTTCTTCCCCATAATAGAGGAATACATTGCCATTCATTAAGAGATTAAGGGCATTGCCCATTTTCGTCTGAGCTTCGCTATTCTCCCCGGCATAGTAGCCTGCACTGCGTCCCATATCATGATTGGTGTAGAAGGGAGCATTGATATAATCCGGATTGTACTGCGCATACATGCCCTGCTCTGTTTCCAGATTCTTTGCATAAGATGTTGCCGATGCCTTACCGTTCATCACATTGGCAATGATACCGGACTTGTCGGCAAAAGCAAAATCAAACATGCTGTCCACGCCGCTCTCATAATATTTGGCATAGGTATTCTGATCCGTCCAGCATTCACACACCAGATAATTCTCTGGATCTTTGCCATGAACATAATCCGCGAACCAGCTTAGAATTTCCACATTGTCCTCTGTGGATCCGGTAACATACTCTTTCACCGCATCCAGTCGGAAGCCATCCACACCCATATCCAGCCAGAAGTCCGCGATCTGCTCAAATTCCCGGCGTACCGCCTCATTCTCCAGATTCAGATCCGGCATTCCGTCCCAGAATCTCGCTTCATAATACCAGGCCGTTCCATCCAGCTGTGCATACCCGCCCTGGTATTCTCTGGAAAAATGGTAATAATCCACGTACGGGCATTCGGAACTATCCGGTTCCGCCCCTTCCGGCAGGCTCTTCAGATACTCCGCAGCCTGTTGGAACCAGGGATGGCTGCTGGAAGAATGATTCATTGCCAGATCCAGGATCACACGGATCCCACGGTCATGACAGGCCGTCAGCAACTCCTGAAATGTTTCCAGAGTGCCGTACTGCGGATCGATATTCTCATAATCCGTGGTATCGTATTTATGATAGGTGACGGAGGGCATCACCGGCATGAGCCAGATACCATTGATTCCCAGATCCATATCTGTGGTATCATCACCGTCATTCAGGTAATCCAGCTTTTCCAGTACGCCCTGTAGATCTCCAATGCCATCACCGTCGCTGTCATAGAAGGAATATACGAAAAGCTCATAGTAGGTACGGTAGTTGTCGTCCGAGATCTGCAGTACCCGGTTGTCCTGCACCAGAGACGTGGCACTGCCGGTGCTGTCAGTGTTACTGTCCGTGCTCTCATCCTGTACGGTGGCAGTCTCATTCTGTGTACCGGCAGCAGACGCATTGCTGTTTTCTCCTTTGCTGCCTCCACAGGCAGTCAGAGACGCTGTCATTCCCACCGCCAGTATTGCTGCCCATATTTTTCTGTTCCATTTGCTCATAGTTATCGCTTACTCCTCATATCTGCTTTTTTCAAACCGGAACCATTTGAAATCAAAATTGCATCCCGGCAGGAAAACGAAGGTCACATTCTGCTCTCCCGTCACTCTTTCCAGAGGGAAACGCAGTTCCCTATATTCCTCGCTGTGTGGGAAGGGAAGTACCTGTGTAGCTCCATCGGTAAACCTAAGCTGGATCGTATTCTGCTGTAAAGGAGTTCTTCCGCAGATGACAATGCTATCGGTTCCCGCTTCTCCAAAGTTCATATCCGTAAATTCGAGAGAGACATTATTGCCGATCTGTTCAACGGCATCCCCGGTTCTCACAAAGCTGTCACCATAGGTAACTCCGTCCGTGAGAGCACTCAGTCTTGCATAAGCTTTTTCCTGTCTGGTGAAATGGAACTCTTTCAGGAAAATTTTATCTTCTGACACTATTGTCAGTTTTGTTACACCCTTTAATCTCCGGGGCAATACGAAGGTATCCGGCTGGAAGACTTCCCAGATGCCCGGCTTCTGATAGGTTATTTCACCCACCAGTGTTCCCTGTGTCCCGGAACCGCTCTCTTCGGGCTCTCCCTTCCATATCTGAATCCGGTGGGGATCATTATCGTTGGCAAAAATGGACAGCGTGATCTCGTCACTTCCGAATTCACCAAAGTCTAACGCTTCATAGACCAGTCCGGTAGGCTGTGCCTTGTCCGTTCCGGCACTGTTCTCCACTCCGCGGCTTACGTCTCCGCCAAAACTTCCGACATAAGAAATACCCGTCACCGGCTCATACGGAGAATGGAACGTCTGTCCCATGCCCTCCACTGCAAAGTCAAGTTGGGAAATCATTTTAATATTGGTTGTTCCGTTACAGGTCATACACCTTACCTGAAAACTGCCATCACTGACGCCTGTGATCCGGATGCTCTCGCCGTCTTCCAGTTCCTCCAGTTTTGCCACAGGGCTGGGGATACCGGAAGCGTCAGTAATGCTCCAGAGAAGCTTACGGTCTGTGGCTTCCATGGGATAGATACGGGTATGTAGCAATACATACGGCTTCTCCGGTGTCAATCTCATATAGGGAGCGCTCATTTCCAGTTTCCGTACCGGAACAAATCCGGGATCCACAAAGGCGGGCGGATATTCTCTGTTTTCTTCTGTTGCGCAGACACCGGGACGAATCGGTGCTTCGACTGCCTGTAACGTCACTGTCGCCGTGCGGTGCCCGGCAGCTGCCTTTGCTGTTCCAGTGCCGGTTTCATTGGTCATGCTGTTCACTGTGGCTGCCCATGCATCCTTCACAGTCACACGAATCTCCCCCGGCGTAGTTTTTGCTGCGATCATAGCCAGTAATTTCCCCTGGAACAACTTACGTACGGTTCCCTTGTAGGCATCGTAATCGGCGCTGTCACCATTGTCCAGTCCCACCAGTCTTCCAGCACCTTCCACGGTCACTCTCACATAATCGGAGGCATTTTCCACAGGATATCCGTCCCGGTCCTCCGCTGAGATCTCCACAAAGATCATGTCCTCGCCGTCAGCATGCAAGGCTGATTTATTTGCTTTTAATACATAATGATCTGTGTTGCCGAAGGAATGTCTCTCCTGTCTGGCTATCTCCCTACCCGTTTCGTCGTATGCCACGGCACAGATACTGCCGGGCGCATACGGTACTTTCCAGGAAGGCTGCAATACCGTTCCTTTCTGATGATCGATCTGCTGTTTTCCCTGTGACACTCCGTTTACGAACAGTTCCACCTCCGGAGCATTGCTGGTGATCCGCACGTCCACCTGCTGTCCCGGATTAAAATCCCAGTAGGGATATACATGGATCATGGGATCTTTTTTTCCATCCGTCCATTCCGAACGGAAGACGTAGTAGGAGTCTTTGGAAAATCCCGCCGTATCCATCTGTCCGAAATAGCTGTTTTTCGTCTGATAAGGGGTCGGCTCACCGATATAGTCAATGGCTGTCCAGATGAACTGACCACAGGAATAAGGGGTATCTCTGTCCATAGTGATACAGTATTCCGTATTTTTCGCCGCCCAGCTGGTAGTACTGTTGCCCAACGCAGAACACTGTTCGTCCGCTTCGATCAGATTCGCCCTCTCCAACGGAAAATGATACACCCCTCGGCTCTGTACCACAGAGGAAGTCTCACTTCCGTAGATGATCCAGTCCGGATGCTTTTCATGGTGTTCCGCATAATATTTTTCCGCGTAGTTATAGCCCGCCACTTTCACGATATCCGCACATTTCTGGGCATTTTCCCAGGGCATGTAATTGGAACCGATCGTCACCGGTGCCACCTTCCGGTAATCCCACTTTCTGACTGCTGCAAGGAGGCTACGGGTGATCTCCTGTCCATGGGCATCCGCATGGGTATCCGGAATCTCGTTGCCAATGCTCCACATGATAACGGAAGGATGATTGCGGTCTCTGCGGATCCAGCTGCGTACATCCTTCTCCATCCATTCCTTGAAAAATCTGGCATAATCATAAGGATTCTTTGCCATCTCCCACATATCGAACGCTTCGGATACGATCAGAAATCCCATCTCATCCGCCAGTTCCATCAGTTCCACAGCTGGCATATTGTGGGAAGTCCGCAGGGCATTGACGCCCATGGATCGCATGAGTTCAAATTTGCGGCGCATGGCTTCTTTGTGAAAAGCCGCGCCCAGTGCTCCGAGGTCATGATGGTCACAGGCACCGTTCAGGCGGATTTTCCTGCCATTTAATAAAAAACCACGGTTGGGATCAAATTGCATGGTGCGGAAACCGATGCGAAGATGTTCTTCCTGTGTGATTTCCGTCTTCTGTAAGGCTTCACCTGCTCCGTTCTCCCCGTCGTTCATTGGAAGTTTGCATAGACGAACTGTAAGATCATACAGATAAGGATCTGTGATGTCCCATTTCCGGGGATTATCCACAGGAATCGCCACAGATATCTTCTTCTGTCCACCGGCGAGGGGCTGTTTTACCCGGAAAATCTCCCTGTTTTCCGTTTCTGCAGAGTTTTTACTGTCCCCGGCATAATGCAAGCAATATTCCAGTTCATAATTCTCAGTGATTGCTCCCCATTCCAGCTCCGTATCGATGGTCAGATCGTAGCCGTTTTCCGTCTCCACGGAGGAGGTATAGATACCGTCCAGCGGAATATGTGTCTCAGGCAGACGGATCATCCAGACATCACGGTAGATTCCGGCACCGCTGTACCATCTGCTGTTGGGCGCCTGAAATACGACACGC
>ERZ1034626.1707-NODE-1707-length-14108-cov-5.916388_pt1 | contig 14108 bp, 8 predicted proteins | sample MGYA00520652_ERZ1034626 | MGnify/ENA primary metagenome ERZ1034626 (study PRJEB33766, sample SAMN09781765) | gut metagenome | biome: gut microbiome | host: Homo sapiens | place: Madagascar | study: EMG produced TPA metagenomics assembly of the PRJNA485056 data... | reverse complement strand
GAATTGCAGCAGCAGGAATTGCAAAAAAGCTGGAACGCAATAGACAAGCTTAATTTACAGATGGCGGCAATGATTGACTCGTCGCCGTTCCCGATTGTGATATCCAAAATCACGGGCGACAAACTTTTATTGATAAATAACAAAGCCGGGGAATTGTTTGGAATCACCAAAAAAGAGTGCGGATATTTTAAGCTGAAAGACTTTTTTGTTGATGAAGAGAATCGCAATAATTTTTTTGAACAGCTCGAAAAAAATCATGAAGTGCAGGATTTTGATTTGATGGTGTGCAATTTGATTAATTCTTCGCCGTTTTGGCTTTCGGTTTCGGCAAAGGCCATAGAATATAACAACGAAATGGCGCTTTATATGGCTTTTCAAAACATAACTTTACGCAAAGCGCGCGAAACGTCTTTACAATTTCAAGCAGAAAGAGATCCTTTGACTTTGGCTTGGAATCGCCGTCATTTTGAAAAAATTGTGCCGGAGCGCATAAAAGAAACAATCAAAAGGTCGCAGAATTTCAGTTTGTTGATGCTCGATGCCGACAAGTTTAAAAATGTAAATGACACTTACGGACACAAAACAGGTGATAAAGTTTTGATAGAATTGGTTGCTTGCTGTCAGAATGATTTGCGCGAAGATGATATTGTCTGCAGGTTTGGCGGCGAGGAGTTTATGGTCTATTTGGACAATACCAACACTCATTCGGCGCTGGTGGTGGCAGAGCGTTTGCGCCAGAGTATCGCCAACTTGGAAGTGGAAGGTGAAAATGGTGAAAAAGTTCATTTTACGGTTAGTATCGGCGTGGTGTCGTCTGAGCAAACAGTCAGCCTAGATGTTTTGCTGCGGCAGGTTGATGATGCTATGTATTTGGCTAAAAACAACGGCCGCAATCGGGTAGAAATTTATGATGAACAAAAAGTAAAGCAGATTATGAAAAAGAAAACTTCCAGCAAAAGCCGAAATATTCACCCTGTTTTTCAAAATGAAGAAACAGAAGAAATTTCTTTGTTGGATAATTATGAAAATAAAATTTTGTGAGGAAAAAAATGAGTTGTCAATACCAGCAAATTTGCGGCGGCTGCCCTTATCGCAATTTGGATTTTGCAGATTATAAAAAACTGAAAATAGAACAATTTGAAAGAGTTTTGAAACAGATAAATCAAGACAAGATAGCGGCCGGCGAGGCGGTTTTTGTGGCTGATGGAACAAGACGCCGTGCTGAATTGGCTTTTAAGCACAACCGCGGCAATTTGGTGCTGGGTTTTAATGAAAGCAAAAGCCATGAGCTGATAAATGTGGAGGAATGTCCGTTGCTGACCGCAAAAATAAACAGCCTTATTCCGCAGCTGCGCTCGTTTTTGACTGAATTTTGCAATATCAAAGTTTCGGAAAAACTCAAGAATAAAAAGTTTCGCACTTATAACATTGGCAGCGGTGATATTTGGCTGACTGAGGCGGTGAACGGCGTTGATATGCTGCTGGAGATCAATGAATCCTTGGGTTTGGAACATCGCATGGCTTTGTGCGATTTTGCCAATGGCACGGCGGATATAGCCAGAATTTCGGTGCAAATCGGCGCAGGTAAGCCGGAAACGGTGATTGAAAAAAGCCGTCCGTATTTGAATATTGGCGGCTATCAAGTGTTTATACCGGCAGGGACGTTTTTGCAAGCTTCAAACGCCGGTGAGCAGGCATTGATAAACTTGGTGCTGAAATATATTGGCGATACGCAGGGCAATATAGCCGATTTGTTTTGCGGAGTGGGAACATTTTCTTATCCGTTGGCGGCGAATCCTAAAAATAAGATTACGGCGATTGATTCTTCAGAAGAACTTTTGGCTGGTTTTCAAAAATCGGTTAATCACAACACTATTCCAAATATTAAAATTTGCCGTAAAAATTTGTTTAAATATCCGCTGGATAGTAATGAGTTAAAAGGTTTTGATATTGTGGTGTTTGACCCTCCGCGCGCCGGAGCTGCCTCCCAAACTGCGCAGATAGCCGCGATGTCTGATGAAAATAAGCCGCAAAAAGTCATTGCCGTGTCATGTAATCCGCACACGTTTGTAAATGATGCAAACACATTGATTTCCGGCGGATATCGTATTATAGAGGTAACACTCGTTGACCAATTTGTGTATTCAACTCACAGTGAATTGGTTGCTTTATTTGAAAAACTATAGGAGAAAAAAATGAATACAGAACAGCATAAATTACAGCAAATGGCAAACGCTATTCGCTTTTTGAGCGCTGAAGCCATAGAAAAAGCAAAATCCGGACATCCCGGAATGCCACTTGGCATGGCCGATGTTGCCGCCGTTTTATTTGGCAGATATATAAAAATTAATCCGGCTGCTCCGCGTTGGTTTGACCGCGACCGTTTTGTTTTGTCGGCGGGGCATGGCTCTATGCTTTTGTATTCATTGTTTTATTTGTTGGGCTATAGCGACATTACTTTAGACGATATCAAAAACTTCCGTCAATTGGGTTCTAAAACCGCCGGACATCCGGAATACGGACATTTGGCCGGTATTGATATGACAACCGGACCTTTGGGACAAGGTATTTCTTCTGCTGTCGGCATGGCTTTGGCCGAGCGCCGTATCAACGCCGAATTTGGCGATGATTTGTGCAATCACTACACCTATGTTATGTGCGGTGACGGCTGCTTGATGGAAGGTATTTCCGAAGAGGCTATTTCGCTTGCCGGCTTATGGAAATTGAACAAGCTGATTGTATTTTGGGATAACAACAACATCACGATTGACGGCACTGTCGATATGACCAACGGCACTGACCAAATCGCGCGTTTCAAAGCGGTGGGCTGGAACACCATTAGCGTGGACGGCCGCAACTATGAAGAAATTGCCGCCGCTATTGAACAGGCGCAAAAATCTGACAAGCCGACTTTGATTGCCTGCAAAACAACCATTGGTTTTGGCGCTCCGCATAAGCAAGGAACTTCAAAAGTTCACGGTTCGCCGTTGGGTGCTGAGGAATTGGAAGCTATGCGGCAAAATTTGGGCTGGACGGCGGCTCCGTTTGAAGTCCCTACCGAAATTATGGCGGCTTGGCGCGCTGCCGGTCAGCGTTCGGCAGCTCAATATGCCGAATGGCAGAAAAAAGCTGAAAACAATCAAAAATTTGCGGACTATGTTAATGACAGACTGCCGGAAAATTGGAATAAAGATTTAAATGAGCTGAAAAAGAAAACTATTAAAGAACAAACGGCAGTTGCCACCCGCAAGGCTTCGCAGCTTTGCTTGGAAAACATTATGGGACGTATTCCGCAAGTTATCGGCGGTTCTGCTGATTTGGCGGCGTCTAATTTGACCTTTGTCAATGGTATGAAGACAATCACCGCCGCCGACTATGACGGCAACAATGTTATGTATGGTATTCGCGAGCACGCCATGGGGGCGATTATGAACGGCATGGCTCTGCATGGCGGTGTTATTCCATACGGCGGAACATTCTTTGTGTTCTCTGATTATTTGCGTCCGTCTATGCGCTTGGCGGCGCTGATGGGGCTGCGCGTGGTCTATGTTTTGACGCATGATTCTATTGGCGTGGGCGAAGATGGCCCGACACACCAGCCGATTGAACATCTGGCTTCGTATCGCGCGATGCCGAATATTTACACTTTCCGCCCGTGCGATGTGGTGGAAACAGCCGAAGCATGGGAAATTGCCTTGGAAAGTGAAAAAACGCCGAGTATTTTGGCGCTTTCACGCCAGAGCGTGCCTACTTTGCGCGCGGATTCCGCCGAAAATTTGAGCAAACGCGGCGGCTATGTTATTTCTAAGGCGCAGCGTGAACCGCAAGCGACGATTATCGCCACCGGCACCGAGGTTTCTTTGGCGGTGGAAGCGCAAAAGCAGCTGAGAGAAAGCGGAATAGAAGTAAACGTGGTTTCTATGCCTTGCTGCGAATTGTTTGACCAGCAGCCGGAAGACTATAAACGTTCGGTATTGGGCAAAGCTCCGAGAGTTGCCGTTGAGGCGGCCGCCGTTTATGGTTGGGAGCGTTATACCGGCGCCAGCGAAAATGTGATTGGCTTGAATAGCTTTGGAGCTTCGGGAAAAGGTGAAGAAGTTTATAAACACTTTGACATTACGGTTGAAAATGTGGTAAACAAAGTTAAAGACCTAATTTAAGTCTTTATTACTTGATGTTGAAAAGCACCTTGTTCTTTTTATGAGAGCAGGGTGTTTTTTTGTTATGGGGTTGAAAGAATGGTTTTAGTTATTTAGGGGCGGAGCTTTTAGTTGCAGGTTTAAAAAAGAAAAACACAGGTTTTTAAGCCTGTGTTTTTCGGTTGCCATCTGCTTCTTTCCGCTTACCAAACTTCATCATATTTCATGTTCGGGTCGTTAAGACGAGCTTTATATAGTGGATCAATAACCTTAGCTTTACTACTAGGAACTCCAGTCATTGTTTTCATATAATCCTGTTTATCAACATAGTCCACATAGTTGCCATTATATTTTCCGTACATATTAGTGCGGTCAAAGTAGCAATACACAGTGGCATAGCCATTGATGGTTCCGCGCATTACCGGAAATAAGTTCCAATAAAATCCAGAATTATCATTTCCTGTAAATGCAGAATACATTTTTGCCGGATAAATAAAACCGATAATGGCCGCCCAACCACTAACATATAGTCCATTTAAATCAGACGGTTTTGTATCTAAGCTTGTTCCATTATCATAATTATCAACCAACGGAACAGTGGCTGATTTTATACGTGTGCTTTGCTGGAAGAATAACGGTTTTACCGGTGTGGTGCTGCTGTCTGTGGCCGTAGGGCTGCTTAACACATATTGCTGGGTAGATAAACCATCAAGTTTGTCCAGTGTACCATTAATGGTGCCAATATTGTTGTTTGTTGCCTTAATCTCTATATCAGTATTGCCATCTAATGCTACATTAGCTTTAGCATATTCCGGCGGTGTCAATGATGATTTTACTTCATTAGCGTTGTTTACAGGCATAACATAATATGAATCTTTAGTATCATTTTTTATTCCGTTTTCACCTGTTGATAATGCATCATTAATTGCTCTTTGAGTCCTGTTTAATATACCAGCTTGAGCCATTTCAAAACTGTATGGCGAAAGAGTAATCACGCGCCCATATCCAGGAGGACACTGCGGAGCTGGTACTGCTCCCAAGAATGGTGATGCCCAAGCATCACTGTTTGCAAAATTAATTTTTTCGGTACTATTAACTGAGTTTGCTGAAGCTATGTGTTGTGCGCCTTTTATTGCATCATTATAACCAAAAAACTTTAACTCACCAGCCTCATTATTAAAATTCTCTTTAATAGTGTTACTAACCACATAGATACCTTTATTGATAAAATCTGGCAGAATATCGCTCAAACGAGCGCCGCCGCGGGTGGTCAGCTTGATATCGTGCATAACAGAAGTATAGGCAGGGTTGACCATATAGGTATCGTAATGGTTAGATCCATTATCGTAATTACTGGAGTCAACAAATTCCGTTATGTGTGATCCATGTTCAGGAATATTGTTAGTGCCATCGTGTGCTTGAATTGGGTTGTTGGCAACCAAGCGAGAGGCGACAAGCACACCATTGCCCTCGTATGCATTTTTAGTGCTGGTTGAATGAACAGTTTTTTCTCCATGAACTTCTACATAGCCTTTGCGGATATAGACCGTTCCTGGATCAACACGATAGTCTGTATTGCTTGCGGTACTGCCGTGATCGCGGTTATTGTTATCCGAATCTGTTGCGCCTTGGTCAATCATAATGATGTTTCCGAAAGTGTCTCTTTTGTGATCATAATTTGCGCGGTCGTTATTATTAGCAGAATAATTGTTGTCAGGTTTAATAGTTTCTTCATTCTTATATTTCCTAGTTAAAATATTGATACCAGCCATTTTATTGAATTTGCCAATAGAAACATTAGCTGTCGGAGCTTGGGAATAGAGTGGAGTAATTACAATATCGCCATGCATAGCTACATCATAGCCGCCGGTTTCCCAATATTTTTTCTCTGTATCGGTGGCTCCTTTTGCAGAATCGCGACGTACAAAACAGTCGTTAAATTTTTGGTCAAACAAATCTTCAACATCATCATAGTCATTACCTCTGACACTGAACACCGAGTCAAAAGATCTACCACCTTGGGTTCTGGCAATTCGGAAATTACCGTTACTAATATTGACACTTTGATTCTTAAATACTGTACGACTTAATTGTCCGGTGTAATCCTGACTAATACCTCTTGGTTCAAAAACGGTTTCAACTGCAGCGTAATTATCTCGAGAGGAATCATGTCCAACAGTGTGAATTCTTATTTGCATATCATCGTTGCGGAGAAGCAAGGTGTTAGGACCTACAGTATCTTTAAAGTCTTGAGTTTCATCTTCCGAGTTATTGTCGTAGTCATCTTTCCAGTCACCTATTTCAGATTTAGCTTGAATTATAGTGCCCTGACCGGAAATTCGAGCAATTTCTTTACTGCGGATATCTGTATTATCGGCAAACAATTCGGCTACGTTAGGTAGAGTTTTTCCTCCAGCGAATTTTTTACTATTTCTTAAATTGAATTGTATATCATGCTCAGATGTACCACGCCCGCCAGGTGTGCCTAATGTACCTCTATCTTCATCTGTAATTCCATTGGTATCACCCTTGTCGTCACTAACTCTTAATAAAATGCCGTTATTGGTGAATGAACCATAGGTTCCTGTTGAAACATAGTCTTCACCATCATAATGGCGATCTACGTCTTTAATAGTGATACCATAAGTGTCTACATTTAGCCATTTTTCAGTGTCATCAATGTTTTGAGAGCCAACAGATAAAGAGGCGGCACGGATTTTTTGAGTATCCAGCTGTCCAGCGGCTAACAAACCGTCAGCTTTTACATTTGAACCAATTCTCATTGGAAAATAAGGTTTATTATAATATTTCGGTTCTTCAACTAGTTCATCATCATTTGTTGTGCCTAAGCGTTTCCAGCCACCATCAACAAAAACAATTCGATCATCATTATCTGCTACATTATCACCATCTATATTGTATACATCACTCCCGTAGCTGTGAAATTGAGCTATGCTATCACTTAATAATGATACGTGACCTGTATTGTTATTAGTATCATGGTAGGCGCGGATAATATAGTTTGTGTCATCGTCATCATTATCATCTAACGCGCCGATTTTGATACTATTCCAGCCATTAGCGAATTTTTGTGCTAAATTAAGGTCTTTCAGGTTAGAAATTGTACCTTCTTTATCTACGTTAAAGCCAACCCATGAATTGCCAGCGTCGTCTGTGCCAGTGCCATATTTCAAGTTGTTTTCATCGGCGTTTAACTGTCCATTACCGGCTTCCAAACTGCCGTGGATATAGGCGTTAGGGTTGGCTGCTCCAGGGGCTACATACAAACTATAGTTTGTAGCGTCTTCTGTTTCTTTGTTTCCGCCGACGTAATCTGTTCCCACAATCAAACGGTTAATATTGCGGATGCTCCATGGTCCGGTTGCTTCACGGTACACATCTTCTGAAGAGCCTTCCGGTCCGCCCATGTAAAGATCGGTGCGCATGGTGTTTTTCCATTGTCCTTCATCGTCACCGGCGTCTTTACCGCGCTGCAGGTATTTGCTGTAGTCCATTTCATTGCCGGCCGAAGCGCTGATGGTGTCAGCCGAAGCGGTCACAATGGAATAGGTGTTGGGATCCGCGTTGCCAAAGTTGTTTGTAAAGTCATCTCCCTCTAATTTCCAGATTCCACCGATACCGCGGGCTTTGTGACTGTCAATCACATAACCGCCGCTAGAACCAATCAAGGCGGCAATACGAGCCGTGCGCTCTTGCCCGATACCGTTATCCGCGTCCATTTTCGCCGGAAACAGCATTAAGGTGGTCAAGTTGTTGCTGCCCGCAGGTCTGGCAACCGAAATTTTAATGCTGTTACCGTTATAGTTATAGAGGGCTTTTTCAATGTTAAAACCATACGGTAAGTATGTTTTGAGGTCGTTTAATTCCAATTTGCGGTTGGTTTCATTGTTTTTTACCATATCGCCCAAAATGGTGGCGTAGTTCGCCGACACATAGTCGTTGGCCGCCGCGTTGATAGTGCGGATTGTGGCCGCGGTGTTGATATCTTCCACCTCCATGGTGCGTTCCGCCGACTTTTTATACATGGTCGGAGTCACAACGGCGATAAGTCCCAGCATGGCAAGGGCTTCAATCATCAAGCCGCCTTGCTGCAGGATAGATTTGTTAAAATTACGACGTTTCATTTGTTTTCTCCTATAAAAAGTCTTAATTCGTACCTGTGCCGTTATTGGCGCTGTTCATCAAACCTCGGCAGTGTCCGCCGGTATCCGTCGTTTTGAATTTTTCAAATGTAAACAGACAAGGCTGGTAAAGACAAACAGATAAAAAAGAAGTGGTTGTTTCCGGTTGATTGAAAATAACATCAGGAAAAGTGAAATTTATGTATTTTGATCTGGTGTCGTCCGTGTTTCCGGTATTGTTATATAAAGTTTGTATAGATGATTTGCCGGCTAAATGGCATTCGTTTGCGTCACACCAAACCCAGCCTGTGTTTTTCATACCATGCAAATCTTTTGCCAGATAGTTTGTAAACGCGGGCAACGGAGCATTTATTTCTTTCGACGGTTTGCCTTTTCCCATACTTACTGTTGTTTTGACTTTTGACAGCCAGCGTTCCGGAATCGGCGCGTAAGAAAATAAATAACGGTGGGTTGTGTAAGGGCAGTTTTGGAAATTAACGTCATGATTAGACGAATAACTGCGCAAATCATCATCAAAGCAATATAAATCATGCGCTATCTGATAGGTGTTGTCTAATTGGTCATATCCGATAGGCAGATTTTTTTGCACGGAAGTATAGTTTATGTAATTAGGGTTTGATAATTCCATAACAGCTTTAGAATCATCAAGCGAGTGATTAGGGTTTAAGATGATTTCACATTCCAACGTGCGGAAATAAGCTATGTGTTCCGCCCGAAAGCGGTTGATGAAGGTAGAGGCTTTAATTTCAGTAAAAACGCTGGCCTTATCCTCACGCGGAGACGTGTTGAAAAAGCTCAACGCTACCATAATTGTTGCCAATAAAATCCAAATATACATAGTATTCCCTCAGTATACACATTGTTCCTATTATCAAGTTAACACAAAAAACAACGTAAAACCAGCACATTTTAACAATATTGCCGATTCTTCACATTTTTGTAACAATATATAGCATAGGGCTGTAAATATTTGGTTAAAAGGCTGAGAAGAAACTAAAGCGGAAAATCCGCTTCGGCCAAGCCGTCCAGCGCTTTGACGATTGGCAAATCCGCCGGCGCAAAGTCATAGTTTGGCAAGTCTTTGAGCTTTACCCACTTATATTGCTCGTGTTCCAGCACAGCCGGCACGTCTTGACTTTTGCAAGTTGCCCAATAACAGTGCAAAATAACACGGCCAAAATCATAATCGCAAGCCGAGTCCATAAAATGCTGGCGCACATAAATTTTTAGCTTCATTTCTTCCATAAGTTCTCGCGCCAAACACTGCTCGTAGGTTTCGCCTTGTTCCAGCTTTCCGCCTGGAAATTCCCATTTATATTCCAAATCTTTGCCGTGTTTGCGTTGACCAATCAAAATCAAACCGTCGCACATAATCAGTCCGGCGGCAACATTAATTTCTTTCATCTTTACATATCCTTTCTTTGCCGCAAGGATAATATCGCGCCGCCAAATTGTCAATTAGATTAATATTTTTGTTTGCACAATGAGGCGGAGTTTTGGAGCTCCGCCCTTTGATGTATGTAAGGAATTTTAACGCAAGGATTATTTTGCGTTGCTGTTTGCAGGCGCGGTAGCCATTGGAGCGTTTGCCGGCATAAACTGCACTTCTTCAGCTTCTAATGATGTGACATTGTCATCTTGGTCCACGGTGGCGGTAATCAAAACTTCGGCTTCAGGAGTGATGGTGTTGCCATGCACCAAATCTTCGTCAATTTCAATAGTTACCGTGCCGCTGTCATCTTTGACCAGATAATCCTCATCACCCAAATTTTGCACAATCACACCTTGAATCACAACTTCGGTGTCATCGGGCATGGCTTTGACATCAGAAATTTTGCTGATCGGCTTGGTTGGGGTTTTTGCTGCGTCTGACGCCATTGCATTGCTGCTCAGCAAAGTCAATCCACAAATTGCCAATAGGCTTAAAAATGTATGTTTCATATTTTTTATCTCCTCTCATAAAACTTTACGCATACGATATATGGGTAAAAAGCCAGCTTTCAAGGTGACCGACATATTTGGTAATAAAAAGTGAAGAAAATTGAGCTAAAATTTACTTCTTTTTTATGATTTATCTAATACAATATAGGCGAATTAACAGGAGGACATTATGGATAAAATTTTGAATGTTGATGAACAAAAAGAACAAGAATACATCGGCGGCTTGATTAAAAAAGTCAGCGCTGCTCAATTTGCAACTTTTACCCAAGAACAAGTTGATGAAATCTTTCGCCGCGTGGCTTTGAAAGCCAGCTCAATGCGTATTCCGCTTGCTAAAATGGCTGTGGAAGAAACCGGTATGGGCGTGGCCGAAGATAAGGTAATCAAAAATCACTTTGCGTCGGAATATATTTATAACAAATATAAAGACACTAAAACCTGCGGTATTATTGAAGAAGATAAAGAAAACGGCTTGATTAAATTTGCCGAACCAATCGGGGTGATTGCCGGCGTTATTCCGACCACAAACCCGACTTCTACAGTTATTTTCAAATCCTTGATAGCCCTCAAAACTCGTAATGGTATAATTTTTTCACCGCACCCGCGCGCTAAAAAATGCACGATTGAAACCGCAAAAATGATTTTGGAAGAAGCGGTAAAAGCAGGCGCGCCAAAAGACATTATTGCATGGATTGATGAACCAAGTTTGCCGCGCACTCAATATCTTATGCAGCAGGCAGATTTGATTTTGGCTACAGGCGGTCCGGGAATGGTTAAATCCGCATATTCTTCAGGAACTCCGGCTTTGGGCGTGGGACCGGGAAATACTCCGGCTGTTATTGATGAATCTGCCGATATCCAAATGGCAGTTAGCTCGGTTTTGATGTCTAAAACTTTTGATAACGGTATGATTTGCGCCTCTGAGCAATCTGTTGTGGTTTGCGAGGCCGTTTATAATGAGGTTAAAGAAGAATTTGTAAAACGCGGCGCCTATATTTTGAACGCCAAAGAGCGTGAAAAAGTGGCTGCCACAATTTTGAAAGACGGCAGAATAAATGCCGACATCGTTGGTCAGCCGGCGGCTAAAATTGCGGCTATGGCCGGCGTAAAAGTACCGGAAAACACCAAGGTTATTATCGGCGAAGTTTCTAAAATCGGAACGGAAGAACCGTTTTCTTATGAAAAACTTTCTCCGGTTTTGGCTATGTATAAGGCCAAAGATTTTGAAGACGCCATGGCAAAAGCTAAATCTTTAGTAGAATTCGCCGGCTGCGGTCACACTTCGGTTTTGTACACAAACGTGCGCAATGACGACAGAATTAAACGCTACGGCGATGTTATGCCAACCGGCCGCGTGATGATTAACTGTCCGTCGGCGCAAGGAGCTATCGGCGATATTTATAACTTTAGACTTGATCCGTCTTTGACTTTGGGCTGCGGCTCTTGGGGCGGCAATTCGGTTAGTGAAAACGTGGGAGTAAAACATCTGATGAATATTAAAAATGTGGCTAAACGTGAAGAAAATATGCTCTGGTTCAGAGTTCCTCCGAAAGTTTATTTCAAACCGGGGTGCTTGTCTTTTGCGCTCAAAGAATTAAAAGGCCGTAAAAAAGCCTTTATCGTGACCGATAAGCCGTTGTTTGATTTGGGTTATACCAAGAAACTGACCGATATTTTAGAGCCGCTTGGCATTCAATATAAAATATTCAGCGATGTTAAGCCGGATCCGGATTTGTCTACCATTAACAAAGCCCGCGATATGGTAAACAGCTTTGAACCGGATGTGTTTATTGCGCTGGGCGGCGGTTCTCCGATTGACGCGACCAAGATTTTGTGGATTATGTACGAGCATCCGGAACTTAAATTTGAAGATTTGGCACGCCGCTTTATGGATATCCGCAAACGTATTTTTGAATTTCCGCCAATGGGGCAAAAAGCCGAAATGGTGGCTGTGCCGACAACTTCGGGTACGGGTTCGGAAGTTACGCCGTTCTCTATTATTACCGATGACGCTACCGGCGTAAAATATGCAATTGCCGACTATGCTTTGACTCCGACCATGGCGATTGTGGATACGGATTTGGTATTGACAATGCCTAAAGGTTTGTGCGCCGCTTCCGGTATTGACGTTATGACACACGCGTTGGAATCTTATGTTTCAAGCATGGCGACAGACTACACCCGCGGCTTGTCAATCGAATCCGGTCGCTTGATTTATGAAAACTTGATTAAATCTTATGAAACCGGCGATGCGGAAGCTCGTGAAAAAGTGCATCACGCGGCAACTATTGCCGGTATGGCGTTTGCCAACGCCTTTTTGGGTGTTTGTCACTCAATGGCGCATAAACTTGGTGCGGCTTTCCATATTCCGCATGGTTTTGCCAACGCTTTGCTGATTTGTCAGGTGATTCGTTTCAATTCCAACGATTGTCCGACCAAACAGGCAACATTCCCGCAATATCGTTTTCCGAATACTAAAGCGGCGTATGCGGCGTTTGCCCGCGGTATTGGTCTAAAAGGCAAAACCGATGACGAGGCTGTTGAAAATTTGATTAAGGCCTTGGAAGAAATGAAACGCAAACTCAATATTCCGGCTTCTATCCGTGAATGGGGTATTAAAGAAGAAGATTGGGAAAAAGCCATGAAAACTCTGCCGGAATTGGCATTTGACGACCAATGCACGGTTTCTAATCCGCGTTATCCGCTGTTTAAGGAAATTGAGCAGATGTATCGTTATGCTTATGATGGTGTGATTGATTTCAAACTTTAATTTGCTGCTTATAATGAAAAACACGGGGCAGGGCAACTTGCTCCGTGTTTTTTTTAGGTTAATAGATTGGCCTAATTAAATTCCAAAGCTATGCCGCAAAAATTATTGGCTTGTCCGGTACAGGCGTGGCAAATTGAGTTTATTTCGGAAAGTGTTAAATCTCTTATGCATTTTTTGTTGGCACTACAAGTTTCATTGCCGTAAAAAGTTTTATTATTATAGGTAATGAACGTATAATTTAAGACAGAAGACAGTGGTTGCACAACGTTTTGCAATATATTGGCGCAGAATTTTGGTGAAAAAGACTTGGATGCAGATTTATTTTCACCAACTTTAGTAAAGCCGCCTAGGTAAAGGTCAATGACCAGTCGTTGCCGTCTAGAAAAAATTTGTACAATGTTTCCGTAGGTGTCTTTCATTTGAAAATTTACATCGTTTCGGTTTTTTACCCAAGTTTCCGGAACTAGATGTGCTGCTTGCACAAAGTCGACAAGTCCGTTTTGTCCGTGGTAATTTTTATCAGTCATACGTTTTATCACGTCAATATGTTCCAACAATCCTTGAATTAAAAAGCTATATTCTTCAATGGCTTTATTTATTCTGAATTGTTCCATTGCCTTGGAATAACCGGCAATGCCGCCGACAGTTAGAACTGCGATAATTGCCAGTACGCCAAGCATTTCTATCATGCTTCGTCCGTGCTGTATGCTGTTATGCCATTTTATAGGTTGAAATACATTGATGTGGTTAGTTGTTGTTTGCATCAAGATTTTGCGTAAAAAGCATAGGGTGATGGCAAATTGACGAGATTTTGTTCTGTTTTCCAAACTTTTATACATTTTTCTGACTCCGTTTATTGTCACCTAAAACAAAACCCGCTATTCAAAAGCGGGCGGATGTTCAGAAACCGTATAAAGCTAAACGGCTCGGCTTATTTGGCCGAAACCTTATTGAGCCGACATCCGTCCAATGAACAGAAAATCGGCATAATAAATTTTTAAGTCGTTTATGCTGAAACGACTAGCTTTATAAAGGGTTTCTGACGCCCTAAAAACACTGACGTGCTTTCAATTTTTATGTTATAGGTAAAAATAT
>ERZ1034626.1706-NODE-1706-length-14118-cov-4.780488_pt1 | contig 14118 bp, 10 predicted proteins | sample MGYA00520652_ERZ1034626 | MGnify/ENA primary metagenome ERZ1034626 (study PRJEB33766, sample SAMN09781765) | gut metagenome | biome: gut microbiome | host: Homo sapiens | place: Madagascar | study: EMG produced TPA metagenomics assembly of the PRJNA485056 data... | reverse complement strand
TGTGCTGGCAGCAGGTGGGCTATATGATGATCATCTACATCGCCGGATTGCAGTCCGTGCCGGAGGATATGCTGGAGGCGGCCCGCATCGACGGCGCCACCAACTGGCAGACCCTGTGGAAGGTCACTATCCCCAACATGATGAGCTCCTTCACCATCTGCATTTTCCTGACGCTGACCAACGGCTTCAAGCTGTTTGACCAGAACCTGGCCCTGACCGGCGGCCGCCCCTTCCTGCAGCAGGCGGACGGCAGCGTTATCAAGACCACGGAAATGCTGGCCCTGAACATCTACAACTCCTTCTACTCCGGCAGCGGCAACAACCGCGGCGTGGCCCAGGCCAAAGCCGTGCTGTTCTTCATACTGGTGGCGGCTATCGGACTGATCCAACTCCGGGCTACCCGTAAAAAGGAGGTGCAGCAGTAATGCAGACGAGCCTTGCCAAAAAGCATGACCGCAGCAAAATGGTGTTGACCATAGCGTTCACGGTGATCTGCATCGTGTATGTGCTGCCCATCGTCATCGTTCTGATCAACTCCTTCAAGACCAATGCCGCTGTCAATACCGATACGTTCGCCCTGCCCAATGAGGACACCTTCGTGGGCTGGCAGAACTATATCAAGGGCATGACCTTCGGCAACTATCCGTTTATCAAGGCGGTGTTCTACAGTCTGTTCATCACCCTGGTCTCCTCGGCGCTGATCCTGATCTGCACCTCTATGGCCGCGTGGTATGTGGCCCGTGTGGGCAGTCTGTTCAGCAAGATCGTGTACTACCTGTGCGTGTTCTCCATGGTGGTGCCGTTCCAGATGGTGATGTTCACCCTGTCCCGCACCGCCGAGCAGGTCAAGCTTCCCTACTTTAGCCTCACCTCTATGGCTTTTGCCAAGATCGGATTGAACACACCGTGGACAATACCTATCGTGTACCTGGGCTTCGGCGCGGGACTGGCGGTGTTCATGTTCTCCGGGTTTGTCAAGACGATCCCGCTGGAGATCGAGGAGGCTGCCGCCATTGACGGCTGTGGGCCTGTGCGTACCTTCTTCCTGGTGGTGCTGCCCATGCTGAAGCCCACGTTTATCTCCGTGGGCGTGCTGGAGATCATGTGGGTGTGGAACGACTTTCTGCTGCCGTACCTGGTGCTGGATCTGAACAAATACCGCACCATCCCCATCGTCATCCAGTATCTGAAGGGCAGCTACGGACAGGTGGATATGGGCGCCACCATGGCGCTGATCCTGCTGAGCATCGTCCCGGTCATCATCTTCTATCTCTGCTGCCAGAAGCACATCATCAAGGGCGTGGCGGCAGGCGCCGTCAAGGGCTAAACTTACAACACGCCGGGGGCGGGCTGATCGCCCGCCCCCGTATATTCCGGCCGGAACCGTCCGGCTGAAAGTCAAATCCTATCCAAGAGAGAAGTTGAGTTATGAAACGAAGCAGCGGTATTTTAATGGCGGTATCCTCCCTGCCCTCCCCCTATGGCATCGGTACCCTGGGCAAGGCGGCCTATGATTTCGCCGATTTCCTGAAAGACGCCGGCCAGTCCTACTGGCAAATGCTCCCCCTGGGCCCCACCAGCTATGGCGACTCCCCCTACCAGAGCTTTTCCGCCTACGCCGGCAACCCCTATTTTATCGACCCGGATATGCTGGCGGCTGACGGACTGCTGACGGCCGCCGAGTGCGCCGCCCCCGACTGGGGCAGCGACCCGCGCCATGTGGACTACGGAAAGATCTACGAGAGCCGCTTTACCCTGCTGCACAAGGCCTACAAACGGGGCTGGGAGCGCGATGCGGAGGCCGTAGCGGCCTTTGCGCAGGACAATGCGCGCTGGCTGCCGGACTACGCCCTGTACATGGCCTGCAAGCGGCACTTCGGCATGAAGGCATGGACGGAGTGGCCCGACGACGACCTTCGCCTGCGTAAGAACGAGGCCGTGCTGGACAAGTACCGCACACTTCTGCGGGAGGATGTGCAGTTCTTCACCTATCTGCAATTTCTGTTTTTCAGGCAGTGGACCGCTCTGCGCGACTACGTCCACCAGCAGGGCATCCGCATCATCGGCGATCTGCCCATCTACGTGGCCATGGACTCCGCCGACGTCTGGGCTGAGCCGCAGTTCTTCCAGCTGGACGACGATCTGGTGCCCAAGGCTGTGGCCGGCGTCCCGCCGGATTACTTTACCGCCGACGGCCAGCTGTGGGGCAACCCCCTCTACGACTGGGACGCCATGCGTGACGACGGCTTCGGCTGGTGGATCCGCCGGATCGACGGCGCCGGCAAGCTGTATGATGTGATCCGCATCGACCACTTCCGCGGCTTTGCCAACTACTGGGCCGTGCCCTACGGTCAGCCCACCGCCAAAAACGGCCGCTGGATCGCCGGTCCCGGCATGGACCTGATCGAACGGCTCAACGGCTGGTTCCCGCAGCTGGAGTTCATCGCCGAGGATCTGGGCTACCCCACCCCGGAGGTGGCGCAGCTGCTCCGCGAGTCCGGCTGGCCCGGTATGAAGGTGCTGGAATTCGCCTTTGACTCCCGGGATTCCAGCGGGTATCTGCCCCACGCCTATACGCCGCACTGCATCTGCTATACCGGCACCCACGACAACAGCCCCCTGGCACTGTGGCGGCAGGAGGCCGCGCCGGGGGATGTGGCCCACGCGGTGGAATACCTGGCGCTGACAGAGCAGGAGGGCTTCCACTGGGGTATTATCCGCGGCGGTATGTCCAGCGTGGCGGAGCTGTTCGTGGCGCAGATGCAGGACTATCTGGGTCTGGGCGAGGGAAACCGCATGAACATCCCCGGCACCCAGGGCGGCAACTGGACCTGGCGGCTGCTGCCCGGCGAGCTGAGCGATGCGCTCTCTGTCAGGATCGACCGCATGACCGCGCTCTACGGCCGCAAGGCATAAGCGAACACCCCCGGCAGTGCCGGGGGTGTTTTTTTGCCGGGAGCACCGCTTCCGCAACGCCGAAACCCCCATCTGCCATGTGACAGATGGGGGTTTCGATGCCGCCGAGGTAGGGGTTAGACCTCCGCGACCCGTACTGCAATATGGGCCCTGCCGGGCAGGGCAAATAAAAAACCGGCTGCAATGTATGCACCTTTGAAGCGCATCCCACTTGCAGCCGGTCGATCATGCGGTCAAATGCCGTTTAGACACCATAGCTTTGCGTCTCGGCCTTTCAGCCGATTTGCCAACAGAACATTATCGTATTTGTAGTATATCACTTTCGTCCCGTTTCGTCAAGTCTTTTTCGCAAAAATCCGTGTTTTCTACGCGTCCGTGTCTAAATCTCCGATCGCCGCGCACGCCTGACGGTATGCCGCGGCCGTCTCCGGATACAGTGCTGCCGCGCTTTGCATATCGCTGCCGCGCAGGGCCTCCGTCAGGGCTGAGGCTGCCTGCCCCAGCTGCACCAGCCCCAGGTTGGCCGCCAGGCCCTTCAGCGTGTGCGCCGCGCGGAAGGCCCGCCGGACGTCTCCGGCGCTCATGGCCGCCTCCAGCATGGCGAAGGTGTCGTCTCCGGCGAACATCCGCAGAAAGCGCTCCACCGCAGCTATACTGCCCAGCCGGCGCACGGCGTCCGCCATGTCGCCGCCCATCTCTTGATAAAGCTTCTCTAAATTCATTGTTTCTTCCTCTCCAGCCACTCGGCGATCGTTCTTATCATCTGCCCAGCCTCCAACGGCTTGGGGATATGCGCGTCCATGCCCGCTGCCAGGAAGGCCGCTACGTCCTCGTCAAACAGGTTGGCGGTCATGGCGATGATCGGCAGCTGCGCGTCCGGCCTGTCCATGCCGCGGATGGCGCGGGTGGCGGCAAGGCCGTCCAGCTCCGGCATCATCACGTCCATCAGCACCGCGTCGTAGGTACCGGGCGCCGACGCGGCGAACATCTCCACCGCCTCCTTGCCGTCGGCGGCCTGGTCCACCATGGCGCCGGCCTCCTGCAGCAGGTAGACCGCGATCTCCCGGTTCAGTTCGTTGTCCTCCGCCACCAGCAAGCGCCGTCCGGCGATGGAGGCCGCCGCGTCGGGAAGCGCGGCTTCCGGTTCGGCCTCACTGGGCATCATGGGCAGCACCACGCAGAAGCGCGTTCCCTGTCCGCGTGCACTGTCCACCTGAATGGTACCGCCTCTTTCGTCCACCAGCTTCTTCACCACGGCCAGACCCATGCCCACGCCGCCGGAAAGGCTGCCCCTATCGCTGTTTTCCTGGGCAAACGCCTCGAACATATGGCGCTGGAACGTCTCGCTCATACCCACGCCGTTGTCCTCGCATACAAATTTCAGCCGGCACACGCCATCCGCATCACGGGACTCGCGGAAGCTGCAGCGCACCCATCCGCCGGGGTGATTGTATTTGATGGCGTTGCCGATGATGTTCTGGCAGATCTGCCGCATATACAGCGAGTCGCCTGTGAATCGTTCATGCTCCAGCGTCAGGTCCATCACCGTCAGCACAACGCCTGCGCTCTCCGCCTGGGCGTGCGAAATATCCAGCAGCTCGTGCAGCTCGCTTGTCAAACAATAGGGAGTCTTTCCCAGCGCCTCCTGCTTCGGGCGATTCAGTGTCAGTACGTCGTTTACCAATGCCAGCAGATACCGCGCCGCGGTCTGCGCCTTCTCCCGGCAGGACTGCACCAGCGTCACATCCTCCGGGTTCCGCCCGATGATCTCCAGCATACCCATGATGATGTTGATGGGTGTGCGTATGTCGTGGCTCATGCTGCGAAGGAAGTGCGTCTTGGCCTGGTCCGCCGCTGTGGCACGCTCTACTTCCTTTTCCAACTGCTTCTGGTACGCCAGCTCCCGCCGTTTGCGGTCCTGGCCGAGCCTGACCAGCAGCAGTACCACCACCATCACCGCCACCGCGTACACGCCGAAGGCGGAGATCAGCATATTCTCTGTCTGCGCGAACACAAAGTCTGCCGGCAGGAACACATACAGGCTGTACTTCTGGTACATCCCTCGCATACCGAAAAACGTACCGCCACAGTCTAACTTTGTCAAGCAGCGGCCGCTGTCCGCCTGCTCCAGCGCCGTGATCAGCGGCACGCTGTCCACCGGCAGGTTCCACTGGCCGTTGTCACTGCTGCCGATGATCTTTTCCCCATCCGTGATATAGGTATAGATCCTCTCGTTGAGCAGCGTCTCATATCCCGCCAGCAGGCTCTCGATGGATGCGTGGTAGGACGCGATAACCGCGCTGCTCTGCCGCCGCACACAGAACACCATGCCCGGCTCCACCGTCCGCGCAGCGGCAGCTACATCGTACACCACGCCGTCCCGCGTCAAACGCCGGGCAAATATCTTCTCCGGATACTGCATGACGTCGCTGACCGACTCATTGGTATACAGGTCGCTCCAGTCCATGTCCACGCCGTAGGAATACACCGGCTCCAGTGCATCGTTCAGCACCAGCACGCAGCTTATGCGCTGCTGCTGTGCATATTCAGCCAGCTCCTCATTGCTGCGCTCCCGCCCCTTCAGTCTGTCGCGATCCGTCAGCTCCTGCACCTGCTCTGTCAGGCGCACCAGGCTCTTCACCCGGTCCGCGGCGATGATATCCTGATAGCTGATGCACTGCTCCCGCAGGTATTGCAGCGTGCGCTCCGCGGTGCGCTCCGCGTTATGTACGGCGCTGTTCGCTCCGATCAGCGTCATACCCAGCAGCGACAGCAGCCCGGCGATGGCTATGCCGATGTAGATGGTCTTGCTGGATCGTCTTTTTTTCCTCATTGCCGTCACTCCGTCAGCGCCGCCTGCGCGTCCACACCGTACCGTTCCAGTATCCCGGCAGTGGTGCCGTCCTCCTTCAGTTCCCGCAGCACATCGCTCAATGCCTCAGCGCGGCCGGTATCGTCCTCCTTATAGAACGCCACGCCCAGGCCCACCCGCAGCAGCTCCTGGTCCAGCACACGATACTGTCCGGCACGCCCGCCCATAAAGCTGCGGTATGCCGTCTCGTGGCCGGCGCAGGCGTCCACATAGCCCTTATCCAGCGCAGCGAACACGTCATTCACATTGGCAAGGCTGTATACATTTTTCACCTGCTCTACGCCGGGTACCTGGTGTGTCAGCAGCAGTTCCTCCGGCTTAGTGGATATCTGCACGGAAATACGCTTATCATTCAGGTCGGCCAGTGTGCAGATATCGCTGTCGGCCTGCACGATGACCACCTGCCGGCTGTACATATACGGCCCCGCCCAGTTGTAGCGATCCTCCCGCCCGGTCATGGAGAAGCTGCCCCACAGGCAGTCCACCTCTCTGTCCGCAAGCAGCCGGTCCTTCTCCTGCCAGGAGATCTGCCGGAAGTCCGGCGTCCACCCCAAGCGCTCACAGGCTGCTTTTGCGATCTCCACGTCGATACCCGCATAGGCGCCATCTTCGTCCAAATAGAAATACGGCTCATAGTCGTCGCTGCCAATGACCAGCACCGGCAGTTCTTCCGTTTCCGTCTCTCGCTGTCCGCAGCCGCACAGCAACGCGCCGCACAGCGCCAGCAGCACCGCCAGCAATCTTTTTGTCCTGCTCATTCCTTACCTCTCAGGCCGTATACCTCACGGCACAGCGCACCCTGTATGTCCTCCAGGCAGTCCACCAGCAGCGGATCGAACGCGCCGCACTCGCCGCGCCGTATCATAGCCAACGCCTCCGCATGGGTATACGCCGGCTTGTACACCCGCTGGCTCACCAGCGAGTCATAGGCGTCCACCAGACCCACCGCCTGCACGGTCATCGGTATCTCGTCGCCCTTCAGCCCGTCGGGATAGCCTCTGCCATCCACCCGTTCGTGGTGCCAGCGGCAGATCTCCGCCGCAGCCTCCACCAATGGCTCGCTTTCCATCTCCTTCATGCCCCGCATCAGTTCCTCGCCGATCAGGGTATGCTTCTTGATCTCGTCAAACTCCTCCGGCGTCAGGGGGCCGGGCTTTCGCAGCAGGGCATCCGGCACGCCTATCTTTCCAATGTCGTGGAACATAGCCGCCGCGGCGGCCCGCCGGCAGTCCTGCAGGGTCAGGCCGTATTTATCCGTGCGTTCCAGCATTCTCTGCAGCAGCCGCTGCGTGATCTTCTCCACGTGCCGCCCATGGTCCGCGCCCTCGCCGTTGTGGTAGCCCATCACCCGCGACAGGATATCCGCCGCGATGCCCATCGTGTGCTCCTGCCGCCGCAGCTGCTGCGTCATCACCGCCGCCAGCCGCCGCTGCCGCGCGTACAGCTTCACGGTGTTTATCACCCGCTGCCGCACGATACGGATATCAAAGGGCCGTTCTATGTAGTCCGCCACGCCCATGTCGTAGGCCTGCCGCACCTTTTCTTCTGAGCCGTCCGCCGTGATGATAATGACCGGGATATCCTCGATAAACCCCCGCTTATTCATCTCCTCCAGCACCTGCAGGCCGTCCAGCTCCGGCATGACCATGTCCAGCAGCACCAGTGAGATATCCGCGCCGTAGGTCTCCAGCTGCGCCATACACTCCCGGCCGTCCTCCGCCTCCAGCACGTCGAAATCCTCCGCCAGCATCTCCCGCAGTATCGCGCGGTTCATAGCCGCATCGTCCACCACAAGAATATGCGGCTTGATCTCCTCTCCCTCCTCCACGGGGGTATCCTCGGTGACCACGGCGTCCTTTCTTCGCTTGGCCCGGTACATCAGCCGGTCCGCCCGCTGCACCGCCTGGGCGATCGTCTCCTGCTGCGCCATGACGCAGCCCACGCTGATGGTGATATGCTGGCAGCCCTCGCAGCCCGGTATGCTCACTGTCCGCAGCCGCCGCTGAATGTCTCCCAGCACGGTGGCAAAGGCCGCCTGCTCCACGCCCGGCAGCAGCAGCAAAAACTCATCGCCGCCGTAGCGCACCAGCGAGCCGCTGCGGCCCACTACCTCATAGATGGTATCCGCCAGCACCCGCAGCGCGTTGTCGCCCACCTGATGGCCATTTATATCGTTATACAGCTTCAGATCGTCCATATCGATGAGCGCTACACCGCCGCGGTATATCTCATTGCTCATATCCCGCTGGTAATGGTTGCGGCTCAGCGCGCCGGTCAGCGCGTCTATCTCCTGCGCCTGGGTGTCCCGACCGGAGATGACCAGCACATAGTCGTTGATCCGGTCGATGCGGATGTCATACTGCCGGCAGCCCACACCGCCCTGCCGGAACCGCAGGCGAAAGCTCTCGTTTCGCTCCTTTTCGTAGAAAAAGCTCCGCAGGTTTTCGCTGCTGAGATAGCGCATCCACACGCTTTTTTCCGCCGACACTCCGCCGTTATCCCGAAAGATGTCACGCAGCTCCTCTACGGTGTACCATTTGTCCTCCAGCCCACTGGCCAGGTCGGTTTTCCGGACCCGCAGCTTTCCCCGGGTCCTGTCATATTCACATACGGTGTCGCAGATCGGCAGCAGCGCCGCGATAAAGGCTTCCTTCTCGATCATGGCTGAGATCTCCGTTCCTATCATATCAGCCTTATTATAGCATCTTAATGCCGTATTGCAACGGCTTCCCCCTGAAACGCCGAATTTTTCGCCTGTTTTGCAGGCGGCGCGCCGGGGTGCGCTGTCGGTGAACGGCCCTGACCCGCGCAGGGCAAAACAAAACCGCCCGGACGGGCGGTTTTGTTTTGCCTTTTTGCGATCTAACTGCGGCGGCGGAGGGCTAAAACGGTCAGTGCCGAAATGGAAGCACCAACAATAAGCCATGCCCACGGACCGGCGGAGGGCGCGGCGGCCGGCAGAGGCTGCCAGGCGGCATACAGCGTCATATCCGCCGTGACCGGCGCATTGAAATCCCAGGGGCGGGTCAGGTCGTAGTCACTGTACCAGCCGGTGAAGCGATAGCCCGAGCGGGTGGGCGCCTGCGGCGGCGCCAGGGGCGTTCCACGGAGCACCTCCGCCGGCGCTACGCCGCTGCCGCCGTTACTTTGGAAGGTCACGCGGCACTGCTCTGACACCACCACCGTGACGTCCCGGGCAGCGGCGGCGTAGCGGCCCATGCCGTCCTCGGTGGACACCAGGTAATGGCTGCCGGTTATGGCGGACGCACCGCCGTCGGCCAGGACCTCCAGCTGAAAGGAGCCGACGACTGTCTCATCCGCCCAGTCCGCGCCGCCGCCAAAGTCTACGCAATTCATGTAGACCGCCTGACGGCCATCACGCAGCGTGATCAGCGTCGTCTTGACGCCCTCGCGGAGCAGGGTGCCATCAGGCTGATAAGCGAAGAAGGCAGGATCGAAGCATATCTCGTCCTGCATGGCGAACATAGGCCCTGTGCCGGTGGTCCGGCACAGGGTAAGCGATACCGTTACGGTATCGCCGGCGGCGGCATGGTACGTCGCCTCTCCGTTGGCGGCAAGGCGGAATTCATAGTGCCGGCTGTCGTCGCCCCAGGCCAGGGACGGCGCCAGCAGCACCGCCAGCAGCGCCAGAACTACCCGCTTCATGGTCCGCCTCAGTTCAGGAAGTCCTTGAGCTTCTTGCTGCGGGAGGGGTGCCGCAGCTTACGCAGGGCCTTGGCCTCGATCTGGCGGATACGCTCACGGGTGACGTTGAACTCCTTGCCTACCTCTTCCAGCGTGCGGGTACGGCCGTCCTCGATACCGAAGCGCAGCTTCAGCACCTTCTCCTCCCGGGGCGTCAGGGTACCCAGCACGTCCACCAGCTGCTCCTTCAGCAGTGTGAAGCTGGCGGCCTCGCTGGGCTCGGACGCGGCCTCGTCGGGGATGAAGTCGCCCAGATGGCTGTCCTCCTCCTCGCCGATGGGCGTCTCCAACGACACGGGCTCCTGGGCGATCTTCAATATCTCGCGGACCTTGTCCACGGGCATATTCATCTCGGCGCTGATCTCCTCGGGGCTGGGGTCGTGGCCCAACTCCTGCAGCAGCTGGCGGGACACACGGATGACCTTGTTGATGGTCTCCACCATGTGGACGGGGATGCGGATGGTACGCGCCTGATCGGCGATGGCGCGGGTGATGGCCTGACGGATCCACCAGGTGGCGTAGGTGGAGAACTTATAGCCCTTGGTGTAGTCGAACTTCTCCACGGCCTTGATCAGGCCCAGATTGCCCTCCTGGATCAGGTCCAGGAACAGCATACCGCGGCCCACATAGCGCTTAGCGATGGACACCACCAGACGCAGATTGGCCTCGGCCAGCTGCTGCTTGGCCTTCTCGCCGGCCTTGATCTGCTTTTTCAGCTCGGCCAGCTCCGCCTCAGGGATGGTCTCGCCGTCCGCCTCGGCCTGCGCCACACGCGCCTCGGCCTCGCGGCCGGCGGACATGACGGTGGCCAGCTCCACCTCCTGATCGGCGGTCAGCAGGGGCACCTTGCCGATCTCCTTCAGGTACATACGCACGGGATCGTCAATGTTGAAGCTGTCCACCAGCGTGTTGGGGTCGACCAGCTCCTCCTCCTCGATCTCGGCGATCTCATCCATAGCGGGCTCGCCATCCTCATCAGGCAGGTCGGCCAGGAAATCCTCGCTGCCTACCTCGATGCCCAACTGCTCCAGAGAGTCGTAGATGGAGTCCATCTGCTCGCTCTCCAGGTCCAGCTCGTCCAGCACGTCGGACAGCTCACCGGCATCCAGCTTGCCCTTCTTCTTACCCTTGGTAAACAGGTCGCGCAGCTTCTCGTTGCCGTTCAGCAGCGCGGCCGCCGGCAGGGACGCGATGGTCTTCTCGTCCAGGCCGCCCTTGGCTGGCTTGTCCTGCGCCGGCGCGGCCTCCTGCAAAAGCTGGTCCGCCATCTGCTCCAACTGCTCCGCGGTGTACTTTTCTTCGGTCATGTTCGCTTTCCTCCGTAACCTTTTTTATCTTTATACGTCTCCATCGCCGCCGCCAGCGGATCCGTGCCGCCGGTGCGCTTGGTGTGTTCTTCCCGAATGATGCGTATGTAATCCGCCAGCGCCTGCGGCGCGTTGGCTGCGGATTCCGGTTTTTGCAGCAGCACCGTCAGGTGGTTCATCTCCTCCGGCGTCAGCACCGCGGCCAGCGCCGCCATGCTCGCGTGCCCCCGCCGCTGCCACAGCTCGCCGTAGATGCGGCCCAGCAGCGGTGAGGAAAATTCCTCCGGCCGCACCGGCATTTCCGGCGGGAACAGGCTCTCGTCCTGCATCAGCAGACGGATAACGCCCTCCTCCGCCAGCGCGCTGCGTACATTCTGATAACGGATGCTGCGGTCCGCGGGCTGCAGGGCCGATATCGGGTTCATCTCCTGACGCTCCTGCGCCTTCCGTGCCTTGGCCTGCACCCGCTTGGCGGCCCGCTGGACCTCCATCCGCATGGCCTCCGCCGGCAGGGACGCCGCCTCGGCGGCCCGGGTGGTATATACCTCCCGTTCCACGGGGTCATTTAGTTTACATAATGTTTCAGCAATCTCCCCCGCGTAGGCGATGCGACCCTTGTCGTCCTTCAGATCATACTTGGCCGCGATCTCAGACATCGTGAATTCAATGCCGTTTGCACTTCCGGAAAGCAGCTGCTCAAACGCGTCCCTACCCTGGTATTTTATAAAGTCGTCGGCATCCTGCTTTACATAATGTCCATCCACAAATCGCTGCGGCAGACGCAGGACCTTCACGGTGAACTCGCTGTTCTGCAGCAGCTCCAGCGCCCGGTCCGTGGCCATCTGGCCCGCGCCATCGTTGTCGTAGCACAGCACCAGCTCCTTGGTGAAGCGGCTCAGCAGACGTATCTGCTCCTGGGTCAGCGCCGTGCCCATGCAGGCTACCGCGTTGTCAAAGCCCGCCTGGTGCAGCGTCACCACGTCCAGGTTGCCCTCGCACAGGATCATGTTGGGCCGCTTGGTCTTTTTGGCCAGGTTCAGGCCGTAGAGCACCCGGCGTTTGCTGTACGCCACCGTTTCGGTGGTGTTCATGTATTTCGGCTCCGACTTGTCGATCACGCGGCTGCCGAAGCCCACCACGTCGCCCCGCACGTCGATGACCGGCAGCATCAGCCGGTTGCGGAATTTGTCGTAAAAGCCGCCGCTCTTGTTGGCCACGATCAACCCCGCCGCCAGCAGCTCCTGCTTGGTATAGCCCTGGGCGGTCATGGCCCGCAGCAGCGCGTCCCAACTATCCATGGACGCCCCCATGCCGAAGCGCACGGCGATCTTCCGCGAGATGGCCCGCTTGTCCAGATACGCCCGCACCGCCGCGCCGTCGGGGCTTTGCAGCACGCCGTAATACCACCGGGCGGCGTCCCGGTTCAGCGCCAGCAGCCGCTTGCGCAATCGGTCGGCGTCGGCGGATTCCCGATCCTCCGGCACCTCCATATTGACCCGCTTGGCCAGAAAGCGGATGGCGTCGGGATAGGACAGGTTCTCGATCTCCATGATGAAATTGATGACGCCGCCGCCCTTCTTGCAGCCGAAGCAGTGATAGAACTGCTTGTCCTGCAAAACGTGGAAGGAGGGCGTCTTTTCATTGTGGAAGGGACAGCAGCCCCAATAGCTGCCGCCCTTTGGCGTCAGCGTCACATAGGAGCCCACCACGTCCACGATGTCATTGCGTGCGATCAGCTCGTCCAGAAATGTCTGGGGAAACATGGCGTGGCCTCCTTTCCGCACCGGGCCAAAATTTTGCCTCATTCTATTATACGGGATAACTTTCGGATACTCTCTTTTTTCAACGGGATTTTTTCAAAAAACAAAAAATTTTTGTATCCATGCCGGAGACATGGTGCTATAATGGAGAAAAAGGATAAATTAAGGAGGTACTTTCTGATGAAACGACTCTTTACCGGCGGCCGCGTGGTCAGCGGCAGCGCCGTCGTGGCGGCCGACGTGCTGGTGGACGGCGAGAAGATCGCCGCCGTGGCGCCCCATATTGACGCGCCTGATGCCCAGGTGGTGGACGTGACCGGCAAGCTGCTGCTGCCGGGCTTCATCGACGCCCACACCCACTTCGACCTGGACGTGTGCAACACCACCACCGCCGACGATTTCGAGAGCGGCAGCCGCTCCGCCCTGCGCGGCGGCACCACCACCGTCATCGACTTTGCCTGCCCCAACAAGGGCGAGACCCTGGCCTACGGCCTCGACCTCTGGCACAGGAAGGCGGCGGACTGCCACTGTGACTACGGCTTCCACATGACCATCGACGACTGGAACCAGGGCATCGAGGGGGAGCTGGACGACATGTTCGCCGCCGGCATCACCTCCTTCAAGATGTACATGACCTATCCCGCCATGATGCTGCCGGACGGCGACCTGTACCGGGCCCTGAAGGCGCTGAAGGCACGGGGCGGCATCTGCGGCGTCCACTGCGAGAACAGCGGCGTCATCGACGCGCTGGTGGCCGAGAAGAAGGCCAAGGGCGAGAACACCGTCGCCTGCCATCCCCAGACCCGCCCGGACTATCTGGAGGCGGAGGCCGTGGGCCGCATCCTGCGGATCGCCCAGGCGGCGGAGGCGCCCGTGGTGATCGTCCATACCACCAACGCCGCGGCGCTGGCCGAGATCGACCAGGCCCGCGGCCGTGGCCAGACGGTGTATTCCGAGACCTGCCCCCAGTATCTGGCCCTGGATGACAGCGTGTATTACCAGGAGGACTGGCTGTCCTCCGCCAAGTTCGTGTGCTCGCCTCCCATCCGCAAAAAGGCGGATCAGGACGCGCTGTGGGATGGCCTGCGTGAGGGCCGAGTCAACACCGTGTCCACCGACCACTGCTCCTTCACCACGCAGCAGAAGCTGGCGGGGCAGGGCGACTTCACCACCATTCCCGGCGGCCTTCCCGGCGTAGAGACCCGGGGCGAGGTGGTGTATACCACCGGCGTGGCGGCGGGCCGCATCGACCTGCCCACCTTCTGCCGCGCCCTCAGCGAGAATCCCGCCAGGCTCTACGGCCTCTATCCCCGGAAGGGCTGCATCGCCCCCGGCGCGGACGCCGACATCGTGGTGTACGACCCGGCGGCGGATCACACCCTCCGCGCTGCCGACATGGTGTCCCGCTGCGACTATACCCCCTTCGAGGGGTTCCGCACCTCCGGCAGCATCGCCGCCGTGTACCTGCGGGGCGCTCCGGCGGTGGAGAACGGCGTTGTCCACGACGTAAAGGGCCAGTACCTCAAGCGCGGCAAGTGCGCGTTGTAAGAGGAAATAT
>ERZ1034626.1703-NODE-1703-length-14124-cov-223.780724_pt1 | contig 14124 bp, 7 predicted proteins | sample MGYA00520652_ERZ1034626 | MGnify/ENA primary metagenome ERZ1034626 (study PRJEB33766, sample SAMN09781765) | gut metagenome | biome: gut microbiome | host: Homo sapiens | place: Madagascar | study: EMG produced TPA metagenomics assembly of the PRJNA485056 data... | reverse complement strand
CCCGCGACCCTATCGGCGTCATTCCTCTTTATATTGGTTATGATAAGGATGGAAAGGTGCTGGTGGCAAGCGAATTGAAGGCGTTGGAAGGTCAGTGCGACCATTATGAGCCATTCCTCCCAGGTCATTATTACTATAGCAAGAACCCTGGCATGAAGCGCTACTATACCCGTGATTGGTTTGAATACGCTGCCATGCAGAATAAGTATAAGATTGATGATAAGCAGAACGCTGCAGAACAGTTGAAGAATGCAGAACCTCAGGAAAAAGCTGCGGTAAAGGAAATCCATGATGCCCTTGAAGCATCCGTCAAGCGCCAGTTGATGAGCGATGTTCCTTACGGCGTATTGCTGAGTGGTGGTCTCGATTCTTCCGTCATCTCTGCCGTAGCCGAGAAATTCTCTTCTACCCGTGTGGAGAACGGTGGCGAAACCAGGGCATACTGGCCTCGACTTCACTCCTTTGCCGTAGGTTTGAAGGGTGCGCCTGATTTGGCAAAGGCACGATTGGTTGCCGATCACATCGGTACCGTGCATCACGAAATCAACTACACCATCCAGGAGGGTCTGGATGCCATCCGTGATGTCATCTATTTCATCGAGACCTACGATGTTACCACCGTGCGTGCATCTACCCCGATGTATCTCCTGGCGAGAGTTATCCGAAGCATGGGTATCAAGATGGTACTTTCCGGTGAGGGTGCCGACGAGGTATTCGGAGGTTATCTCTACTTCCACAAGGCACCGGATGCCAAGGCTTTCCACGAGGAAACCGTGCGCAAGCTCGGCAAACTCTATCTCTACGATTGTCTGAGAGCCAACAAGAGTCTGGCGGCATGGGGCATCGAGGGCCGTGTGCCTTTCCTCGACAAGGAGTTCCTGGATGTAGCGATGGGTATGAACCCGGTTTTGAAGATGTGCCCTGACAAGACCATCGAGAAGAAGGTAGTTCGTGAGGCATTTGCCGATCTGCTTCCAGAAGAAGTAGCATGGCGACAGAAGGAGCAGTTCTCCGATGGTGTGGGCTATTCTTGGATTGATACCCTGAAGCAGATTACGGCATCAGCCGTCAGCGACGAGCAGATGGCGCATGCTGCCGAGCGATTCCCTATCAATCCTCCACAGAACAAGGAAGAGTATTATTATCGCTCTATTTTCGCCGAGCATTTCCCAAGCGACAGCGCTGCCAAGAGCGTGCCTAGCGTGCCAAGTGTAGCCTGCTCTACAGCCGAAGCCCTTGCCTGGGATGCCTCTTTCAAGAATCAGAACGACCCTAGCGGTAGAGCCGTAGCGGGAGTTCATGAACAGGCGTATAAATAACATAGCTTTTACGAGCAAGCATATCAATAATAAAATAGTTAGAAATAACCGATATAAAACGAACAAGAAATGGAAAAAGGATTGTACAGTTCAGCCTATGAGCACGATGCGTGTGGCGTAGGTATGGTGGTGAATATCCACGGTAACAAGAGTCATGAGCTGGTCGATAACGCCTTGAAGGTACTCGAGAACATGCGTCATCGTGGTGCAGAGGGTGCCGATAACAAGACGGGTGATGGTGCCGGTATCATGCTCCAGATTCCACATGAGTTTATTCTTCTTCAGGGTATCCCTGTGCCTGAGAAGGGAAAATACGGAACAGGTCTCGTCTTCTTGCCTAAGGACGAGAAGAAACAGCAGGATATCCTCTCTATTATGATTGAAGAGATTGAACGTGAGGGACTTCAGTTGATGCATCTCCGCAATGTGCCTACCAATCCAGACTGTCTGGGTGAGGCTGCATTGAGCAATGAACCTGCCATCAAACAGGTGTTCATTACAGGTGTGACAGATGATAAGGTGCCTGTCTTCGAGCGCATCCTCTATCTCATCCGCAAGCGCATCGAGAAACGTGTCAGCGATCCTGATTTCTATATCTGTTCGTTGTCTAATTCGAACATCGTATATAAGGGTATGTTGAGCAGCCTCCAGTTGCGTCAATATTATCCTGATTTGACCAATAATTATTTTACAAGCGGTCTGGCATTGGTTCACTCCCGTTTCTCTACCAACACCTTCCCAACATGGAGTTTGGCTCAGCCATTCCGTCTCCTTGCCCACAATGGTGAGATCAACACCATCCGTGGTAACCGTGCCTGGATGAAGGCTCGTGAGAGTGTGTTGAGCAGTGAGGCTCTGGGCGATATCCGTGAGATTTCTCCTATCGTCCAGCCTGATATGAGTGATTCAGCCAGCCTCGACAATGTATTCGAGTTCTTCGTGATGAGCGGTCTGTCTTTGCCTCATGCCATGGCTGTCATGGTGCCAGAGAGCTTCAACGACAAGAACCCTATCTCTGAGGATCTGAAGGCTTTCTATGAGTATCACTCTATCCTGATGGAGCCATGGGATGGTCCTGCCGCCCTGCTCTTCAGCGATGGCCGTTATGCCGGTGGTATGCTCGATAGAAACGGTCTGCGCCCTGCACGCTATACCATCACCAAGAACGATATGATGGTAGTGGCTTCTGAGGTGGGTGTGATGGATTTCGATCCAACCGAGATTGCCGAGAAGGGACGCTTGCAGCCTGGTAAGATTCTCTTGATTGATACCCAGGAAGGCAAGATTTACTATGATGGCGAAATCAAGGAGCGCCTGGCTGAGCAGCATCCTTACCGCCAGTGGCTGAACACCAATCGTATTGAACTGGAAAAGCTGCGCAGCGGACGTAAGGTGGAAAACGCTGTAGAAAACCTCACTCGCAAGGAATTGGAATTCGGTTTTGGCGAGGAAGATATCGATGGTACCATCATTCCGATGGCTACCAAGGGTCAGGAGCCTACTGCATCTATGGGTAATGATACCCCACTTGCCGTGCTCTCAGACCAGCCACAGATTTTCTTCAACTACTTCCGTCAGCAGTTTGCTCAGGTTACCAACCCTGCCATCGACTCCATCCGTGAGAACCTCGTGATGAGTCTTACCGAGTATATCGGTCGAGTAGGTTCCGGCATTCTGAACCCGGACGAGAGCAACTGCAAGATGGTTCGTCTGCCACATCCTATCCTGACCAATACCCAGCTGGATATCCTTCAGAATATCCGCTACAAGGGATTCAATACAGTCAAGCTCCATATGCTCTTCGAAACCGCCAAGGGCGAAGAAGGACTGCATGAGGCTTTGGATGAACTCTGCAAGCAGGCAGCACAGAGCGTGGATGACGGTTACAACTACATCATCTTGAGCGACCGAGGCGTGGATGAGACCCATGCAGCCATCCCATCATTGCTCGCCGTAAGCGCCGTACATCATTATCTGATTGATGCCGGCAAGCGTGTGCAGACAGCCCTCATCGTTGAGAGCGGTGAGATTCGTGAGGTAATGCATGCAGCCCTGTTGTTGGGTTACGGTGCATCAGCCCTCTGTCCATACTTGACATACGCCATCCTCGACGACCTGGTAAAGAAGGGAAAGATTCAGGAGGATTACCATACAGCCGAGCAGAACTACATCAAGGCTGTGAAGAAGGGCTTGTTCAAGATTATGGCTAAGATGGGTATCTCTACCATCCGAAGCTATCGTGGTGCCAAGATCTTTGAGAGCATCGGTTTGAGCGAGAGCCTCCTGAAGAGCTACTTCGGAACAGAGGTGAGCACCATCGGCGGTATCGGACTCGAGACCATCGCCCGTGATGCCATCCGCCTGCACGACAAGGCTTTCGAGACCAAGAAGCTCGACTTCCTGCCAAGCATGGGACAGTTCCACTACCGCAAGGACGGTATCAAGCACGCTTGGAACCCAGAGACCATCGCCACCCTGCAGCTCGCAACCCGCAAGGGCGATTATGATCTCTTCAAGAAATATACACATCTCGTTGACGATAAGCAGGAGCCTATCTTCATCCGCGACTTCTTCGGTTTCCGCAAGAATCCTATCTCTATAGATAAGGTGGAGCCGGTAGAGGAAATCGTCAAGCACTTCGTTACCGGTGCGATGAGTTTCGGTGCCCTCTCCAAGGAGGCTCACGAGGCAATGGCACTCGCCATGAACGCCCTCGGTGCCCGAAGCAATACCGGTGAAGGTGGTGAGGATAACGAGCGATTCCATTCTACACAGGATGGCATCAGCCTCTCAAGCAAGACCAAGCAGGTGGCTTCCGGTCGATTCGGTGTGACAACAGAATATTTGGTAAATGCAGAGGAAATCCAGATCAAGGTGGCACAGGGTGCTAAACCGGGTGAGGGTGGTCAGTTGCCTGGCTTCAAGGTCAACGAGGTCATCGCCAAGACCCGTCACTCTATCCCTGGCATCAGCTTGATTTCTCCTCCACCTCATCACGATATCTACAGTATCGAGGATTTGGCTCAGCTCATCTTCGACCTCAAGAATGTGAACCCTAAGGCGGCTATCTCTGTGAAGTTGGTAGCTGAGAGTGGTGTGGGTACCATCGCTGCCGGTGTGGCTAAGGCGAAGGCAGACCTCATCGTTATCTCTGGTGCTGAGGGTGGTACAGGTGCCAGCCCTGCATCCAGCATGCGTTTCGCAGGTATCTCTCCTGAAATCGGACTTTCTGAAACCCAGCAGACTCTTGTGAAGAATGGTCTTCGTGGTCAGGTTCGTCTGCAGGTAGATGGTCAGTTGAAGAGCGGTCGTGACATCATTCTGATGGCTTTGCTCGGTGCTGAGGAATTCAGTTTCGGTACGGCAGCCCTCATCGTTTTGGGTTGTGTCATGATGCGTAAGTGTAACCTGAATACCTGTCCTATGGGTGTTGCCACACAGGATCCTAAGCTCCGTGCGCACTTCCGTGGCAGCTACAAGTACCTCATCAACTACTTCCGCTTCCTCGCTGAGGAGGTTCGTGAGTATCTGGCTGAGATGGGTTACACCTCATTGAACGATATCATCGGTCATACCGAGCTCATCGTCCGCAAGAAGGATGAGGAGATTGTTCCTGTCGAGGGTGCTGATGCCGTAGAGCCAGAGGTGGCTAAGAGCATCAAGGAGAAGGCAGACTTGCTCGATTTCTCCCGTCTCTTGCATCGTGAAACAGGTCATTGCTCGCTCTATCATACGACCGAGCAGATTCATGACCTCGACAATGTACTCGACCAGCAGTTGATTCGTGGTGCCCAGCGTGCCATCGAGAATCAGGAAGAAGTGAACCTCGATTTTGCCATCAAGAATACCGACCGTGCTGCCGGTGTGATGCTGAGCGGTATGATTGCCAAGAAATATGGTGAGGCTGGTCTTCCAGACAAGACCGTGAACGTGAAGTTCAAGGGTTCTGCAGGTCAGAGCTTCGGTGCCTTCCTGGTCAAGGGAGTAGATTTCAAGCTCGAGGGTGAGACCAATGACTATTTCGCCAAGGGACTTTCAGGAGGTCGTATTTCCATCCTTCCTCCTATCCGCAGCAACTTCTCTGCCGAGGATAACATCATCGCCGGTAACACCGGATTGTATGGTGCCACAAGCGGTGAGTTGTATATCAATGGTAAGGTAGGCGAGCGCTTCGGTGTTCGTAACTCCGGTGCCATCGCCGTGATTGAGGGTGCTGGCGACCACTGCTGCGAGTATATGACGGGCGGTAGAGTAGTAGTACTCGGTGAAACCGGTCGTAACTTCGCCGCTGGTATGAGTGGTGGTGTTGCCTACGTATGGGATAAGAACCACAACTTCGATTACTTCTGTAACATGGATATGGTGGAGATCAACCTCGTGGAGGACAGCACCTATCGCAAGGAGTTGCACGAGCTGATCCGTCAGCATTATCTCTACACCGGCAGTAAGCTTGCCCGTACCATGCTCGATGACTGGAACCACTACGTAGAGGATTTCATCCAGGTAGTGCCAATCGAGTACAAGCGAGTTCTCCAGGAGGAGCAGGTAAAGAAGTTGCAGCAGAAGATTGCGGATATGCAGCGAGATTATTAACATTTAACATTGAACTTTGAGCTTTGAACTTTATGATATGCCTTATGGGGTTATCATACACTATACTAATCATAAAGTTCCAAGTTCAAAGTTCCAAGTTCAAAGTATCAAGATGGGAAATCCAAAAGCATTTTTGACTATACCTCGCAAGGAAGCAGGTTATAGACCAATTCACGATAGAATCCTCGACTTTAGCGAGGTAGAACAGACATTGAATAGTAACGACCGCCGACAGCAGGCTTCACGTTGCATGGATTGTGGTGTGCCTTTCTGTCACTGGGCTTGTCCGCTGGGCAACAAGGCACCGGAGTGGAATGATGCCCTCTACAAGGGCGACTGGGAGCAGGCTTACCGTCTCCTCAATTCCACCAACGACTTCCCGGAGTTCACAGGACGCATCTGTCCTGCACTCTGTGAGAAGGCTTGTATCCTGAATCTCATGGATCATGAACCAACCACCAACCGTGAGGATGAGTGCGCCATCGTGGAGCACGCCTTCTCTGAGGATTATGTACATGTTGAGATTCCTGAGCGTAATGGCAAGACGGTGGCTGTCATCGGTGCCGGTCCTGCGGGATTGGTAGCTGCCAACCAGTTGAACCACAAGGGATATAAGGTAACAGTGTTCGAGGCACGTGAGAATGCCGGTGGCCTGTTGCGTTACGGTATTCCTAACTTCAAGCTCAACAAGAGCATCATCGACCGCCGTCTCCATCTTCTCGAAGAGGAGGGCATCGAGTTCAGATACAATCAGCAGATTGATGTTACCAAGTTGCCGGAAGGCTTCGATGCCTACGTGGTATCTACTGGTACGCCGACAGCCCGCGACCTGAAGATTCCTGGAAGGGAGCTGAAGGGTGTCTATTTCGCCCTCGAACTGCTTTCTCAGCAGAACCGTATCCTCGCTGGTATGGAGTTCTCTAAGGATGAGCTGGTCAACTGCAAGGGCAAGGATGTATTGGTCATCGGTGGTGGTGATACGGGTTCCGACTGTATCGGTACCGCTCATCGCCAGGGTTGCAAGAGCGTAACCCAGATCGAGATCATGCCTAAGCCTGTAGAGGGCCCAGAGGATCCTAAGAATCCTTGGCCAAACTGGCCTCGCACCCTGAAGACTACCTCCAGTCATGAGGAAGGCTGTACCCGTCGCTGGAACATCAACTCTCTGGAGTTCCTGGGAAAGAACGGCAAGCTGACAGGCGTGAAGGTTCAGCCTATCGACTGGAAGCCAAACCCAGAGGGTGGTCGCCCATTGATGGTAGAGGCTGGTGAGCCGGAAATCATCAAGGCAGAGGCTGTGTTCCTGGCAATGGGCTTCCTGAAGCCACAGCAGCCGGAGTTTGCCGAGAATGTCTTCGTGGCTGGTGATGCAGCCAGTGGAGCTTCTCTGGTGGTTCGTGCCATGGCAAGCGGTAGAAAGATTGCTGCTCAGGTAGATAAGTTCCTGAACAAGTAATATTCGGTTATTTTTAACTATAAGTGTAGGGAGGTAAACCTTGTGACGAGGTAAGCCTCCCTTTTTTGTGCTCGGTAAGTGACTTACTTACGGGTGCTAAGTGACTTACTTACGGGTGCTAAGTGACTTGTTTACGAGGTCTAAGTAAGATACTTATGGCGCTAAGGCGACTTGTCCCGGAATGACAGAGTGACACCGATGACAGCATTTTCTTAAAAAATCTCTCGCGTAGGCGGGCGGGAGGCTGATTAGAAAATTCTTCCTGCCCGCCCGCCCGCGCGTAGGATTTTTTAGAAAACAGGTGTCATAAGTGTCATAAGTGTCATCGAGTCTCTCTTTCTTTTCCTCTTCTTTTCTTTATTTATTAGACAACTGAAGTGGCTTCTTGTTTGGTTGATTGATGTAGGTCAAGTTGATTGACAAGGATATTTTCGTGAAAACGTTATCTTTGTGGTAAAATAGGGGAGAAAAGGAGGAGAAAAGGGGAAAGAATGCTTAAAATATTTAAAATTTAAGGCTTTTTGCTAAAAATAATGGGGCAAAAACATTCTAATTCAAAAAAAAGCTTTACCTTTGCAGCGGTATATATACATTTTGGTAACGATAAAATTGGAAACTAAGAATGAGTAAAGTAGGAGAGTGACGGCAAGACCTAAGTCAACAACATACACTGGCAGCATCGTCGAGCCGAATCTTTCTTTAATATAATGAGTTAGACAACATAAGTTTAATTAAATTTTTTATAAAAAATGAAAAGACAATTAACTAGTATTTTGCTCTTCTCTGCCCTCTTGGTGGGTGGAGCTAGCACTTTCGTATCTTGTACAGATCACGAAAGCGACAGTGCTTACAACACTAGCATTTCTCTGGCTGATGCTATCGCTAAGGAAAAGCAGGCGTTGATTGAGATCACCAACACATTGGAGACAAAGGCTGACCATGCTGCAGACAAGACTGCACTTGAGGGTCGTATCAATGAGAACAACCGTCTGATTGATGAACTTGGTAAAAAATTCGGTGACTATGCTTCTTTGGATGCTGCAATTGCTGCTTCTAAGGCTTATACTGATGAAAAGGTTTCTGCAGCTTCGGATATCCTTAATCAGAAAATTGAGCAATTGAGAGGTGCTGATGAGACTGCTCGTCAGCAGTTGAAGACTGCTTTGCTTGAGAAGATTACAGCTAATGGTGAGGCTATTTCTAATGAGGAAGAGGCTCGCAAGCAGTTGCAGGACAACTATGATATGGCGTTCGACTTCCTTATCAACAAGAACCTCAACAGCATCGCTATCAATGCAACAGAGAACCCTGTTTTGGGTTACTACAACGCTGCATTCATCGGCTCACAGTTGAACTTGGCTTCTTCTTTCTACGGTACAGCTGTTCAGACTAATCGTTCGTATGATTGGGGATTCGATAAGGGTGATCTCTTGAATGATGGTAACGCAGGTGAGATCTATGTTTCTTTGAACCCAACAGAGATTGATCCTAGATGTATCACTAGCCTCAAGTTGGTTGATAGTCAGGGTAACGAGGCAAAGGGCTTCGAGCTTGGTCAGCTTCAGAATACTTCTAGAGTATTGACTTATGGTTTCACTAAGGCTGCTGCTGAAGTATCTGCTAATGGTTTCTATGCTATTCCTGTAAAGGCTGTTGACCCTGCTAATGATGACTTCTCTTTGAATAAGGGTGAGTTGAAGGAGGCTGCTAAGAATATTCTTGCAAAGTTGCAGAATCCTAAGGAGTCTAGCTTGAACTTGAGCCAGATTGGTACAGCTCTTTATCGCTCTGTAAACAATCAGTTGAAGGCTTACACTGTTAAGGCTGAGTACTACTTGTGGAATCCTAAGACAATGGAACTCGTAAAGAAGTCAGCTGTTGCTCCTACTTACAATGTAGCTGCATTCGCTGTTAAGCCATTATCTTACAATACTTTGAAGGGTAACCAGAGCTTGAAGAACCTCGGTTTGGCTCTCGATAAGTATATGTTGCCTACTTTGTCTGACAAGTTGGGTAAGTTCATGAATGCCCTTGACTTTCAGATTATGAATGAGAATGGTAAGCAGATCAAGATGTACTCAATGCTTTCTTCAAAGAATATTCGTTGCTGGGAAGAGGGTAATGACGTAATCATCTCTAGTTCTAATGGTGATACTTATACATTGAAGAATACTAAGATTGCAAGGGAATTGACTTCTTGGAACATGAATAATGATGTATATCAACTTGTTTACGTTCCAGAATGGGGTGGTTATTATTATCGATATACTGATCTTGCTGTTCAAGAAACAGAGAGATTGTTTATCTTTGAGACAACAGATAATACAATCGATGAGTTGATTGGTTCTATCAATGAGCAGATTGGTACTCAGTTGCAGCCAGTTAAGGATGCTATCACCAACGCTGCTACAAAGTGGGACAATGCAATCACTCCAGTAAACAACTTGCTCCACAAGATCAATGCTCACATCTCTGATGTTAACCAGTTGTTGCAGCCTACTATGCTTTACAAGAGCACCAAGACAAATTCTTGGAATACTTTGAGTACACTCAAGGGTAAGCTCGGTACTCGTATGACAGGTACAGGTTCTACAGTTCTCGTTGCTACATCTTGGACTGGTGAGCTCCTCGCTCCTGCTTACAAGAAGTCTATCTCTGTTGAGACTGAGAATGGTACTCCTGTTGATCCTAAAATTGCTTCTGTAACTTTGATGGATGGTAAGACTCCTGCTGTTAAGATTCCTGGTAGCACTCAGAAGGTATTGTTCACAGCTAATGCTACGGGTAACTACACTATCGTTTACAAGGCAGTTGATTACTCTGGCCTTACTGCAGAGAAGAGATATCATATCACTGTAGAGTAATGTAAGAAACGAATAGATGGCGACACTCGTTGCCGCCTTCTACAAGTCTTAATATAAACATTATATAATAAATAAGAATTAAAATTATGAAATTAAATAAAGTATTACTGTCAGGTGTTATTGCTTTGAGTTGCGTTAGTGCGTCAGCTCAGGAAGCAGATAAGACTGTTAATGTCTTCACTCCACATTGGTATGCTCAGGCACAGGTTGGTGGCCAGTACACATTGGGTGAAATCGGTTTCGGTAAGTTGTTGTCTCCAAATGTACAGGTAGGCATCGGCTATAACTTCAATAAGGTTGTAGGCGCTCGCTTCTCTTTGAATACATGGCAGAGCAAGGCAGGTCAGAAGGTTGTATCTGATGGCGCTTCTACTACTTACAAGTGGAAGTGGAACTACATCGCTCCTATGGTTGATGCTACATTCAACCTCACAAACCTCTTCTGCGAGTACAACCCAGACCGTTTGGTTGAGGTTGGCGTATTCGGTGGTATCGGCGCTAACATCGCTTGGGGTAATGACGAGGCTAGAGATGCACAGGAGCTTATCTTGAAGACTCCAGGTGCTAACCTCGCTGGTTATGACAAGTCTTCTATGCCATTGGAGAACCGTTGGGAAGGTACAAAGACTCGCTTCGTTGCACGTGTAGGTGCTAACGTTGACTTCCGCGTAAGCGATCGCGTTAAGTTGGGCGTTGAGCTTTCTGCTAACACATTGAGCGACAAGTACAACTCAAAGAAGGCTGGTAACCCAGACTGGTACTTCAACGCATTGGTAGGTGTAAAGGTTGCTCTTGGTGAGACTCATACCACTAAGGTAATCCCTGCTCCAAAGCCAGTAGAGAAGATCATCGAGCGTATCATCGAGAAGCCAGCTCCAGCTCCAGCTCCTAAGGTTGAGAGTAAGGTAGTTGAGGAGAACTTCCGTCGTGATATCTTCTTCCCAATCGGTAACACTAACATCGCTAAGTCTCAGAGAACTAAGATCGCTGAGATCGTAGAGTACATGAAGGAGAACCCAGATGCTAAGATCACTTTGACTGGTTATGCTGATAAGGGTACTGGTTCTGTACGCTTCAACGATAAGATTGCTGCTCGCCGTGCCTTGACTGTTTACAACACACTCGCAGCTAAGGGTGTTGCTAAGAGCCGCATGATCAAGCAGTCTAAGGGTTGCCGCGTTCAGCCTTTCGAGGAGAACGATATGAACCGTGTTACTATCTGTATTGCTAAGTAATCAGGTTTAGCTAGAATACATTAGTAAACTAAATAACATAACCGATCTTCATTCTTACTATGTAAGCGATGAAGACCGGTTATTTTTTTACTGTTTCTGTTTAAATAAATGAGAATGAGAAAAAGACTATACGTACTATTGATTTCCTGCGCTACCTTGCTCTCTGCTCACGCTCAGTTGAGCGACAAAGGATACTACCGTATTCAGAATGTGAATACCAAAAGATGGATGTCACTCTCTGACAATACAAGTACGGGTGTTGACAATGTATCAATGACGGCAGACTGTGGCGCCCTCGTCACCAAGCGCATCTGGGAGGATGTGGTAACAGACCCGGGTTCCATCTTCTTTATCGAGAAGTTGGCTGATTCCAGTATCAGACCGAACACCATCGAGGCAAATGTCAGCGGTCAGGGTACCAGCATCAAGGAACTGATCAACTATACACTCCTCATCACCAAGGTAGGTTCTGCCTATCGTGCCTGGCAGCAGGAAAAGGGACAGCCGGTTACCCTCTGTGATGAAACTGCCGAGGATTTTGATGTCAGTTCGGTCATCACAACGGGCGACAACTATGCCTGGAACATCACTCCGGTAGATGCAAGCACTAACTACATCGGTGTCAAGCCAACCGTAACGGTTGGCGGCAAGAAGTATGCGGCTCTCTTCACCGGTTATCCTTATACCCTGGCAGAGGGTATGAAGGCATACTATATCAATAAGGTAGATGAGGCAAGAGGGGTAGCTGTCTATAAGGAACTCACAGGTGTGATTCCTGCCAAGACTCCAGTGCTGGTAGAATGTGTATCGGATAATGTGAAGGATAACCTGGTTACACCGGTTATCAATTCTGCAGCCATTCCAGCAGATAACGCTGCCACAGGTATCTACTTCTGTCTGGGTGATAAGTGGACAGCTCATTACAACTCCACCAAGTTTGATGCTACCACCATGCGTGTGCTGGCAGTCAGTGCAGCCGGTAAGCTTGCTGCTACCACTTCTACTGATAACCTCAGTACCGTGGCAATCAAAGAGAAGGATGCCAACGGACAGCGCAAGACCATTACCGCTATCCCAGCCAACAGTTGGTATCTGAAGGTGTCTGCCAGTGCTCCTAAGGAATTGACCCTGATGAGTGCCGATGAGTATGCTACCGGAATTACCCATATCAGCAATTCTACAGACAAGCATACCTATGATGTCTATACCTTGCAGGGTTTACAGGTGAAGAAGAATGCAGCTTCGCTGGATAACCTCCCTCAGGGAATCTATATCGTGAATGGTAAAAAAGTAGTTATCAAGTAAATAAAAAGCTCCAAACTCTTGTCAGTTTGGAGCTTTTTGCGTAACTTTGCAGCCGAATTTAATGAAAATCAAGAATTTATGAAGAAATATGTATTTGCCTTGGCAGCCTGGCTGCTGCCAACCCTGGGTACTTTCGCCCAAACATTCAGTGAACCCTGCATTCCTGGCAAGGTATTCACCAAGAGTATTGACGCTTCCGTGACGATGGGTACAACCGGTATTGGTGTAGATGTTGCGCTGCCCATCAGTGAGGTGGTGAAAGTACGTACCGGTTTCTCCTGGATGCCTCGTTTTCATGCAACCATGAACTTTGGCGTAAAGGTGGGCAACCAGCAGGATACTGAAGAGGAACAGAACAAGAAGTTTGATAAACTCGCTGATATGTTGGAGGAGATGACCGGTACCCGTGTGGATAAGAGTATCGACATGGTGGGCACACCCACTATGGACAACTTCAAGCTCCTGGTAGAGGTGCATCCTTTCCGCAACAAGAACTGGCACGTAACGGGTGGTTTCTATTGGGGACCTTCTCAGATAGCCAAGGCGGAAAATGCCGTCTATGATGGTACTTCCCTGGTGGCTGTCAATATGTACAACAACCTCTATGAGCGTGTAAAGGCTTCTTATGAGTACTTTATTCCTTATATGTCGCTGAACGGACAGACCGTTTATGCCGACAAGGCGCTTTATGATAAGTTCATGAGCTATGGTCACATGGGAGTGAACCTGGGTGAACGTGAGGATGGATCTATGTTCCGTCTGGAACCGGATGAGAATAATAATGTGTCGGCACGTATCAAGGTAAACAACTTCAAGCCTTATCTGGGTTTCGGCTATGGTGGCAGACTCTTCAAGGATAATGATGACTATTGGGTGTCTCTCGATGCCGGAGTTCTCTTCTGGGGTGGTACTCCTAAGGTTGTTACCAATAATATATATAAGATGACAGTAGATGAGAATGGTAACAAGATTGAGAGTATGGAACCAGGCGTGGATTTGGCAAAGGATGTGAAGAATGTACCGGGTAAGGTAGGCGACTATGTGAAGTTCTTCAAGGGAGTAAAGGCTTATCCTGTATTGGAGCTTCGTTTGACCCGCCGAATCTGGGTGAAATAAGCTAGGATGTGTGCCTACACACCCAGATAGCTTAAAAACGGCGATTTGGGGCGAAAATAGGCGATTTAAGGCGTAAAAGTGTTTAAGACTGTTAAATAATGGCGGTTTTTGAAACTTTTCTCTCCGAAAATTTGGTGGTTTCGCAAAATGTTAGTACTTTTGCACTCGCTTTTGAGAAATCACTTCTCTTAGCAACTAAAGAAAGAGTTCTTTGAAAGATTTTACATAAACAGACA
>ERZ1034626.1693-NODE-1693-length-14180-cov-6.640991_pt1 | contig 14180 bp, 9 predicted proteins | sample MGYA00520652_ERZ1034626 | MGnify/ENA primary metagenome ERZ1034626 (study PRJEB33766, sample SAMN09781765) | gut metagenome | biome: gut microbiome | host: Homo sapiens | place: Madagascar | study: EMG produced TPA metagenomics assembly of the PRJNA485056 data... | reverse complement strand
CCTATATATCTTAAAAAAACAAATAAAAAAGTAACAAAAAAGCAAAAAAGGGAAAATACAGGCTATTTTGTGCAATAGAATGAGTAATTTTGTAGGCTTAATAGGCGGATGGCAAACGCATTCAGCTTGCCAACCTCAAGACATACAGACAAGATATGAACAAAAGAAGTAGCACATCCATTCAAATGATTGCCGACTACGAAGGCGACGTGACAAACCTCTTTAACATTAATATAGACGGGGAGCTTCCTATTCTTGCCACCCGTAACATTGCTATATTCCCTGGTGTTATCTCACCCGTCATCATAGGACGCAAGCAAAGCCTCAGCTTGCTGGACAAACTGCGCAAACATACAGATGCGGCATTTGCCGTGTTCTGCCAGAAAGACCAGGAAGTGGAGAATCCGGAAGGCAAGGACCTTTTCGAATATGGCGTTTATGCCAAGCTCGTGAAGGTGCTGGAAATGCCTGGTCCCGGCAACAATCTCACAGCCATCATTCAGGGTCTCGGCAGATGCCGTCTGAAGAGCGTCACACGCACAATGCCTTTTATGCTCGGCGAAGTGTGCCCGGCGATGGAGGACATGCCGAAGGATAAAGACAAGGAGTTTGCCACAGCCATGGAGGATATGCGCTCCACAACGCTCAACTATATCCGCATGAACGAGGACCTGCCTGACGAATCGCAGTTTGCGCTTAACAATATATCTAATAATGTTATAGCCGTTGACTTTGTCTGCACCAACCTTCCGTTCAGCATCGAGGACAAAGAACTGCTTATCTCTACTGGAAGCATCAAGGAACGTGTCATCCAGACGCTCCGCGTACTGCACAAGGAAATGCAGCTGCTGGAACTGAAGCAGAACATCCGCTCAAAGACACGCGAGGATCTCGACGAGCAGCAACGCGAATACTTCCTGCAACAGCAGATCAAGAACATCAAGGAGGAACTTGGCGGAGGCGAAGGTTCGCCCGAACGCAAGGACCTTGAGGAGAAGGCTAAGAGCAAGGCTTGGCCGGAAGAGGTGGACAAGATATTCAGAAAGGAGCTTGACAAGCTGGATATGTTTAATCCGCAAAGCCCGGAGTACAGCATACAGTATAACTATCTCCAGACAATGACAAACCTTCCTTGGGGAGAATATACCAAGGACAACCTCGACCTCAAGCGTGCACAGCGCATACTTAACCATGACCACTACGGCATGGAGAAGGTGAAGGAGCGCATCCTCGAATATATGGCTGTACTGAAGCTGAGAGGCGACCTCAAGTCGCCCATCATCTGCCTCTACGGCCCTCCGGGAGTGGGCAAGACCAGTCTCGGAAAGAGCATCGCAGCGGCAATGAAGCGCAAGTATGTGCGCATGTCATTGGGCGGTCTGCATGACGAGTCGGAGATTCGCGGACACCGCCGTACATACGTGGGTGCCATGCCGGGACGTATAATAAAGAACATACAGAAGGCAGGTTCGGCTAATCCCGTATTCATTCTTGACGAGATTGACAAGGTTACGCAGAACACCATCAACGGCGACCCGTCGTCGGCTCTGCTTGAGGTGCTCGACCCTGAGCAGAACAACGCCTTCCACGACAACTACCTCGACGTGGACTTCGACCTCTCCAAGGTGCTCTTCATCGCCACAGCCAACGATCTCGGTTCCATTCCGCGTCCATTGCTCGACCGTATGGAGCTTATAGAGGTGAGCGGATACATCACCGAGGAGAAGATAGAGATAGCCAAGCGCCATCTCATCCCGCGTGAGATTGACAACTGCGGCCTTACAGCCAAAGAGGACAAGCCGACATTCACCAAGGCTGCCATTGAGAAGATAATAGAGCAGTACACAAGAGAGAGCGGTGTAAGACAGCTCGAGAAGCAGGTGAACAAGGCTCTGCGCAAGCTCGCATACAAGAAGGCTCTCGACGACGTGCTCCCCTATGAGAAGATCACCCCCAACGAGATAGAGGACCTGCTCGGCAAACCGCCATTCTATCGCGACATCTATCAGGGCAACGATTATGCCGGTGTAGTGACGGGTCTGGCTTGGACAAGCGTAGGCGGAGAGATTCTCTTCATCGAGACTTCGCTGAGTAAGGGCAAGGCTGGCAAGCTGACGCTGACCGGAAACCTCGGTGACGTGATGAAGGAGTCGGCGGTAATAGCCCTCGAATACGTAAAGGCTCACATCGATTCTCTCGGCGTGGACTATCGTATCTTCAACAACTGGAACATCCACATACACGTGCCGGAAGGTGCCACACCAAAGGACGGCCCTTCTGCAGGTATCACTATCGCCACCTCCATAGCTTCGGCTCTTACCCAGCGTAAGGTTCGCAAAAACACAGCGATGACGGGAGAGATAACTCTGCGCGGCAAGGTTCTGCCTGTAGGCGGAATAAAGGAGAAGATTCTCGCTGCCAAGCGTGCCGGCATCACAGACATCGTGATGTGCCAGGACAACCGCAAAGACATAGAGGAAATCCCCGAGATTTACCGCAAAGGCGTAGAGTTCCATTACGTTGAGAACGTACAGGACGTATGGAAGTTCGCCCTCACAGACGAGAAGGTGGACAATCCCATCGACCTCAGCATCAAGGAAGAAGAAAAGAATTAAGTAAAAAAAGAGACAAGAAAAGCAGAAAATGACATTCGAACTCCAACATACAGACAGTGCCTCAGACGCTCGCACCGGTATAATAACGACCGACCACGGACAGATAAAGACACCTATCTTTATGCCCGTGGGAACGGTAGGCTCTGTAAAGGGCGTACATTTTCAGGAGTTGCGCGAGCAGGTGAAAGCCCAGATTATCCTCGGCAACACTTATCACCTCTACCTGAGACCCGGACTCGACACTATACGCAAAGCAGGAGGCCTGCATAAGTTCAATACATGGGACCGTCCTATCCTTACCGATTCGGGTGGTTTCCAGGTATTCTCGCTTACCGGCATCCGCAAGCTTCGCGAGGAAGGATGCGAGTTTCGCTCACACATTGACGGATCAAAGCATATCTTCACTCCTGAGAACGTCATGGACACGGAGCGCATCATCGGCGCCGACATCATGATGGCATTCGACGAGTGCCCTCCTGGAGAGAGCGACTACGAGTATGCCAAGAAGAGCCTTGCCCTCACACAGCGCTGGCTCGACCGCTGCATTAAGCGATTCGACGAGACCGAACCGCTTTACGGACACCGTCAGAGCCTCTTCCCCATCGTGCAGGGATGTAAATATAAGGACTTGAGAAGAGAGGCTGCAAAGTTCGTGGCAGACAAGGGAGCAGACGGTAACGCCATCGGAGGATTGGCTGTAGGCGAACCGACGGAAGTGATGTACGAGATGATTGAGGTGGTGAACGAGATTCTCCCGAAAGACAAGCCCAGATATCTTATGGGAGTGGGAACACCGCAGAACATTCTCGAGGCTATAGAGCGCGGAGTGGACATGTTCGACTGCGTTATGCCTACACGTAACGGACGCAACGCCATGCTCTTCACCTACAACGGCACCATGAACATGCGCAACAAGAAGTGGGAGCAGGACTTCTCTCCTATCGATCCCGACGGATGCGACATCGACCGCATCCACACAAAGGCGTACCTCCACCACCTCTTCAAGGCGCAGGAACTTCTGGCTATGCAGATAGCGAGCATACATAACCTCGCCTTCTACCTACGACTCGTCACAGACGCACGCACCCACATCGAACAAGGCGACTTCGTACAGTGGAAACGCAGCGTTATTGACAATCTCGGAAGAAGGATTTAGGAAAAAACAGTAAGATGAAAAGAAAGAACATCAGACGCTTTCGCCACCTGCTCCACGTCGCACGATGGTGGGAATCGCATACAAGGACACTAAGGAAGGCAATGGCATGGACAGCACGCAAGCTTGCCTTCCTTAGAGTATTGAATGTCCTTAACCCGCTGAGATACATAAAAATTCTCGACTGGTATATCATACGTAAGTTCATCGGTACGTACATCTATTCCATATTGCTGATTATCAGCATCTCCATCGTCTTCGACGTTAACGAGAACCTTGCGAAGTTCAGCCAATACCATGCGCCTCTCAAGGCCATCGTATTCGACTATTACGCCAACTTTGTGCCTTACTTCGCCAATCTCTTCAGCCCGCTCTTTGTCTTCATTGCCGTGATTTTCTTCACGTCAAAGCTGGCATCCAACTCGGAGATTATATCGATGCTGGCAGCGGGTGTGTCCTTTAAGCGACTCATGAGACCATACATGATATCGTGCGTGCTGATATCCACTCTGTCGTTCTTTCTCTCTGCCTACGTCATTCCGCACGGAACAGTAGTAAGGCAGAACTTCGAGTCGATGTATAAGAACAAGAAGAAGAACACAAGTGCGGACAACGTGATGTTGCAGGTAGACCGAGGCACGATAGCCTACATACAGCATTACGACAACAACATGAAGCGTGGATTCGGATTCTCGCTGGACAAGTTTGAGAACAAGAAGCTCGTCAGTCACATGACGGCAATGGAAGCACAGTACGACACCATCTCCGACTCGAAGTATCATTGGACACTGACCAACTGGAAGATTCGAGAACTGCACGGACTAAAAGAGCACATCACCAGCGGAGCAAAGCGCGACACGCTGATACAAATGGAACCGACTGACCTCGTCTACTCAAAAGGCCAGCAGGAGACATTCACCTCGCCGGAGCTGAAGGAATATATATCGAAGCAGATTGACCGCGGTAACGGCAACGTAGTGCAGTATCAGGTGGAATATCACAAGCGCATAGCCTCGTCCTTCGCCTCGTTCATCCTGACAACCATTGGCTTGTCGCTGTCATCGCGCAAGAGGAAAGGCGGCATGGGTATGTATCTGGGAATAGGATTGGCGCTGAGTTTCGGCTACATCATGCTGCAAACAGTATCGGCGACATTCGCCATCAATGCCGGAGCTCCACCAATGCTCGCGGCATGGGTGCCTAATATAATTTTTGCTGTAGTGGCATACTTCTGCTACAGAAAGGCACCAAACTAAGTGCGGAAAGGCACTCTATGTGCCATTCCGCCACATAAACTTTAAACATTATTCAATTAAACATTACAAGTAATGTATTTCGACGAAACAGAACTCAACGACCATGTGCTTGACGCACTATATGATATGCGTTTCGACAAATGCACACCTATTCAGGAAAAGTGTATTCCCCCAATCCTTGAGGGACGCGACCTCCTCGGTGTAGCACAGACCGGAACGGGAAAGACAGCTGCTTATCTCCTTCCTATCCTCTCGAAGCTGGACGACGGAGGATATCCAAAGGACGCCATCAACTGCGTGATTATGAGCCCGACTCGAGAACTGGCACAGCAGATTGACCAGGCTATGCAGGGCTTCGGCTATTATCTCTCAGGTGTAAGCAGCGTGGCTGTGTATGGCGGCAACGACGGCAACCGCTATGATCAGGAGCTGAAGAGCTTCCAGATGGGAGCCGATGTGGTTATCGCTACACCCGGACGACTCATCAGTCATATTTCGCTCGGTAGCGCCGACCTCAGCAAGGTGAGCTTCTTCGTACTTGACGAGGCTGACCGCATGCTGGACATGGGCTTCTCTGAGGACATCAAGATGATAGCAAGCAAGCTGCCCGCCGACTGCCAGACCATCATGTTCTCCGCCACTATGCCGGAGAAGATAGAAGAACTGGCAAAGACTCTGCTCAAGAATCCGGTGGAGGTAAAGATTGCCGTGAGCCGTCCTGCTGAGAAAATCAAGCAGAGCGCTTATGTCTGCTACGAAACACAGAAGATTGGCATCATTAAGGACCTTTTCAGAAAAGGCGACCTCAACCGCGTGATTATCTTCTCAGGAAAGAAGCAGAAGGTGAAGGCCATCAACCGCACTCTGCAGCAGATGAAGATCAACTCAGGCGAGATGCACTCCGACCTGGAGCAGGCAGAGCGTGACGAGATTCTCTATAAATTCAAGACAGGTCAGATAGACGTACTCGTGGCTACAGACATCGTTGCACGAGGCATCGACATCGACGACATCGCAATGGTCATCAACTTCGATGTTCCGCACGATCCGGAGGACTATGTTCATCGTATCGGACGTACGGCAAGAGCACAGCGCGACGGCGTGGCTATAACCTTCGTGGCTGAAGACGAAATCAGCAGCTTTAAGCAGATTGAGAAATTCCTCGGCAGAGAGGTGGAAAAGAACCAGCTGCCTGAAGGTCTCGGCGAGGCTCCTGACTATAACGCTGCACGTTCCAACGGACGCGGCAGCAAGCAAAGACGCGGCGGCAACGGTGAGAGCAACGGAAGAGGACGTGGCGGCAACGGAAGAGGACGCGGAAAGAAGCGCAACGCCACCGACGATCAGAACAAGACTGATGGCAAGAACGCTCCTACAGATAAGGACGCAGCTGCCACAAGCGCCAATAACGAAACAAAAGCGCAGGATAACACCAACCCTGAAAACGCTGAGCAGAAGCCACGCAAGAAGCGTTCAAGAGGACCACGTCAGAAGAAAGACGTAACTGCAGAGAATGGCAACAACGAGGCTACAAACAAGAAGCCGCAGCGAAACAGACGCAAGGAAAGACCTCAGGGTGACGGACAGAAACAGCAGGACGAGAAACGTCAGAACAAGCCACAAGCCGATCGCCAAGACAACAAGCCGCAGGCTGACGGTCAGCGTCGCAAGCAGCGTCGTCCATCTGGCAGAAACAATCGCAATGGCGAAGGCAGACAGAATTCTGCAAAGACGGAGCAGACAAAGCAGCAGACATCCAACGTACCCGCTGTGAAGCAGACAAGCGCCATCACACAGATTCTGAAGAAGCCAATCAGCTGGATAAAGTCTCTCGGAAAGAAAAAAGACTAAAAACAGAGCAGTCTAAAATTTTGCACTTATTACTATTTGTAGTATCTTTGCATTATTCAGTGACAATCCGACAAACAAATCAATAACAAGAAAACACTTAACATGCCAGAAATATCAGTACGCGGACTTGAAATGCCCGAATCGCCAATCAGAAAATTGGCTCCCTTAGCGTTAGACGCAAAGAAACGCGGTGTAAAGGTGTATCACCTGAACATTGGTCAGCCTGACCTGCCGACACCGCAAGTGGGACTGGACGCTCTGAAACACATCGACCGTTCTGTCCTTGAGTATTCGCCATCACAAGGCTATCTCTCATACAGAGAGAAACTGACGAATTACTACAAACGATTCAACATCAACGTCAGTGCGGATGACATCATCATCACGGCTGGCGGTTCGGAAGCTGTGCTTTTCGCTTTCATGTCATGTCTGAACCCTGGCGACGAGATTATAATCCCGGAACCGGCATACGCCAACTACATGGCGTTTGCCGTCTCTGCCGGAGCAAAGATACGCACCATTGCCACCACCATAGAGGAAGGATTCTCGCTGCCTAAGGTGGAGAAGTTTGAGGAGCTGATTAATGAGCACACACGTGCCATCCTTATCTGCAACCCCAACAACCCTACCGGCTATCTCTACACACGCCGCGAGATGAACCAGATTCGCGACCTCGTGAAGAAGTATGACCTCTATCTCTTCTCTGACGAGGTATATAGAGAATATATCTACACCGGTTCACCATACATCTCGGCTTGTCACCTTGAGGGCATAGAGCAGAACGTCATCCTTATCGACTCCGTCTCGAAGCGATACAGCGAGTGCGGCATCCGCATTGGTGCCTTGATATCGAAAAATCCGGAAGTACGCGCCGCAGTAATGAAGCTCTGTCAGGCTCGTCTTTCTCCCCCACTCCTCGGACAGATAGTAGCAGAAGCGTCCCTTGACGCACCGGAGGATTATTACCGTGACGTGTATGAGGAGTATGTGGAACGACGCAAATGTCTTATCGACGGTCTTAACCGCATACCCGGCGTCTACTCGCCGATACCGATGGGAGCATTCTACACCGTGGCAAAACTTCCCGTGGACGACTCGGAGAAATTCTGCCGTTGGTGTCTGGAAGAATTCTCGTACGAAGGCGAGACCGTCATGATGGCTCCTGCCGCCGGTTTCTACACCACCCCGGGAGCAGGACGAAATCAGGTCCGCATCGCATACGTCCTCAAGAAGGAAGACCTCGAGCGCTCACTCATAGTGCTGCGCAAGGCTCTGGAAGCTTATCCGGGACGCGTGGAGGACGCTGACTGATAATTAAGAAAACAAAACATTTAACAACAACTTAAATTAATGTTTGATATTTAATGTTTGGCTTTTGCCGCTGGATTTACAAGCAAAGCCAAACAATTAAATATCAAACATTAAACATTTCTAAAAATGAACTTTCCCCTTTTTATAGCACGCCGCATACATTCAGACCATACTGACGACAAGCAGAAGGTATCGAAGCCGGCTATACGTATTGCCACAGCGGGTGTGGCAATCGGACTTGCAGTAATGATAATCAGCGTCAGCGTGGTGCTTGGATTCAAGCATACCATAAGGGACAAAGTAGTGGGATTCGGCAGCCACATACAAGTAGCCAACTTCTACGCCCTGCAGTCGTCAGCTACAGACCAGCCGGTCGTGATGAACGACTCGATGATGAACGTGCTCAACAAGACGCAAGGCGTGGAACACGTTCAGCGATTCGCTACCAAACAAGGCATACTTAAGACCGACAACGACTTCCTTGGAGTGATGTTCAAGGGAGTTGGTCCGGAATTCGACTCCACGTTCGTCCACAAAAACATGGTGAGCGGCAGCATACCCGTATTCTCAGACAAGGCAAGCACCGGCAAAATCCTTATCTCAAAGACTATGGCTGACAAGCTGGACGTGAAGAGCGGGGACCGCATCTTCGCTTACTTCATCGGCGAAGGCGGAGTGCGCACGCGAAAGCTTACCATCCAAGGCATCTATCAGACCAACCTTTCACAGTATGACAAGATTACGGTGTTCTGCGACCTCTATACTGCACAGAAGCTGAACGGCTGGACCACCGACCTTGCAAGCGGAGCGGAGCTTACGGTCAGCGACTTCAATAAGCTCTCGGAGACAAGCGACATCATAATAAGAAATGTAAACCGCACAACAGACAGTTACGGCAACACATATTCGTCAAAAAACATACGCGAACTTTCGCCACAGATATTCTCATGGCTCGACCTGCTCGACCTTAACGTATGGATAATCCTCGCCATAATGACAGCCGTGGCTGTAGTGACAATGATAAGCGGCCTACTGATTATCATCCTTGAGCGCACCACAATGATAGGCATCCTTAAGGCATTGGGAGCACGTAACGACACCATACGCCACATATTCCTGTGGTTTGCAGCATTCATCATCGGCAAGGGACTCATCATCGGCGACATCATCGCCCTGGCATTGCTGTTCCTGCAAGAGACAGCAAGCATATTCAAGCTCGACCCTGCAACATATTACGTCGACACTGTACCCGTGGAAATCAACTGGCTTTTCGTGCTCCTGCTTAACGTCGGCACGCTCCTCATAGCGCTCTTCGTACTTATAGCGCCAAGCTATATGATTTCGCACATACATCCGGCAAAATCAATGCGATACGAATAGGCTTGGCAAAAACTGGTCTAAAACGTATAAAAATAGGGATATCTTGAACCAAAGAAACCAATTACCGCACAAAAGTTTTGGTATTGTGCAAATAATGACGTACCTTTGCACAAAATTTAGAAGATTGTGCAATGGAAGGAATACCCAGTTTCAACTCTTATATAGAGAACAGTATTATTAAGTATTGGGAAAAAGACGCTTTTACAGACTATAAGGGAGCGACACTCCAATACCATGATGTAGCAAGAAAGATAGAGAAGCTGCATATATTGTTTGAAAACAGCGGGGTACAGAAAGGTGACAAGATAGCCCTTTGCGGACGAAACAGCAGTCATTGGGCAGTGGCTTTCTTAGCCACGCTGACATACGGAGCCGTCGCAGTACCTATACAACATGAGTTTACGCCAGATCAGATACATAACATCGTAAACCACAGCGACTCAAAGCTATTGTTTGTCGGCGACATCGTTAAGACACAGATCACCCCTGACGCCATGCCGGGACTGGAGGGTATAGTCTACTTACCCGATTTCTCCATTGTCGTAGCAAGAACAGAAAAGCTCGTCTTCGCAAGAGAACATCTCAACGAGATCTTCGGTCAGCGTTATCCCAAATACTTCCGTAAGGAACACGTACATTACTATAAGGAGCAAAGCCCTGAGGAACTCGCAATGATAAACTACACGTCGGGCACAACCGGATTCTCCAAAGGAGTGATGTTGCCCTATCGTGCCATTTGGGGAAACCTCGACCATATCCTCAAGTGCCTCTCTCCGAATGTCAAGCCGGAAAGCAATCTGGTAAGCATTCTACCTATGGCACACATGTACGGACTGGCTGTGGAGTTCCTGTTCGGATTTATCGGCGGATGCCACATCTACTTCCTCAACCGACTGCCGTCGCCGTCGCTGATAGCAGAAGCCTTTGCGGAAGTGAAGCCCCGACTGATCGTTGCCGTGCCACTCGTCGTAGAGAAGATCATCAGACGCAAGGTGCTCACAGAAGTGCAGACCAGCCGTATGAAGATTCTGCTCAACATGCCCGTAATAAGCAAGAAGATAAAGCAGCACATACGCGAGCGCATCATGCAAGCCTTTGGTGGCAATGCCTTTGAGATAATCGTAGGCGGAGCGCCCCTCAATCAAGGTATTGAGAAATTCCTCAACGATGTCGGCGTACCCGTAACCATCGGATACGGCACCACAGAGACAGCGCCACTCATCACCTTCGCCAACTATGACAAGTATCGCATATCGTCATGCGGACCTGCAGTGGAGCACATGGAGGTGAAGGTTGACAGTCCTGACCCTGCCAACAAGCCCGGCGAGCTGATCACAAGAGGCACAAACGTGATGCTTGGCTACTACAAGAACGAGAAAGCCACACAGGAAGTGATAGACAGCGACGGATGGTTCCATACCGGCGACCTTGCCAACATGTCACCAGACGGCTACTTTTACATAAAGGGACGCAAAAAGAACATGCTCCTCGGCGCCAACGGACAGAATGTCTATCCTGAGGAAATAGAAGACAAGCTCAATAACCTGCCGCTCGTAGGAGAGAGCATCATCATACAACGCGGCAACCGACTCGTTGCCCTCGTACATCCTGAGCAGGAAGACAAGGACGCCATGGACTTCGACGACAACGACGTACAGGGAGTGATGGACGAAAACCTAAAGACGCTCAATTCACAACTACCACCCTTCTGCAAGGTCTCAGCAATAGAGATACATAAGGAAGAATTTCAGAAAACTGCAAAAAAGAGCATAAAGAGATATCTTTACAAATAAAAGAGACAACACCTCATACCAAAATCAAGACAAAGGATGAAAATACCGAGTTATAACGAACTGATAGAAAAAAGTATCGTATCCAACTGGGAAAAGGACGCACTTACTGACTTTAAGGGTGCAACACTGCAATACCACGACGTGGCTCGCAAGATTGAGAAACTACACATCATCTTCGAAAGCAGCGGCGTACAGAAAGGCGACAAGATTGCACTTTGCGGACGAAACAGTTCCAGCTGGGCTGTGGCTTTCCTTGCAACACTGACCTACGGTGCTGTGGCTGTGCCCATTCTGCACGAGTTCACAGCAGACCAGATTCACAACATCGTAAACCATAGTGAGGCAAAGCTGCTCTTTGTGGGCGACTACGTGGCTACGGTCATCGACCAGACAAAGATGCCGCATCTGGAAGGCATCATTTACTTGCCTGACTACTCGCTCGTGATTTCACGCACGGACAAACTGACATACGCCCGCGAGCATCTCAACGAGCTGTTCGGAAAGAAATATCCCAAGTATTTCCGCAAGGAGCACGTCAACTATTACAAGGAGCAGTCACCGAACGAACTCGCACTCATCAACTACACCTCCGGCACAACCGGCTTCTCAAAGGGTGTAATGGTGCCTTACCGCGCACTTTGGAGCAATTACGACTTCGCCATGACTGTGCTTGGCAAGATAATCAAGAAGGGCGACAATGTCATCAGCATCCTGCCTATGGCACACATGTACGGCATGGCGTTCGAGTTTATGTTTGAGTTTATCTTCGGTTGCCACGTCTTCTATCTCACACGTGTGCCCAGTCCTGCCATCATCGCAGCAGCCTTCGCAGAGGTCAAGCCAGCCATCATCATAGCCGTACCTCTGGTTATCGAGAAGATCATCCGCAAGAAGGTATTCCCGAAAATCCAGAACAATCGTATGCGCCTTCTCCTCAACATGCCTGTTGTAAACAAGAAGGTCAACCAGAAGATTTGCGACCAGGTGGTTAAAGCGTTCGGTGGCAACTTCTATGAGATTATCGTCGGAGGTGCAGCCTTCAATCAGGAGGTGGAGCAGTTCCTCAAGCGCATCGGCTTCCCCTACACCGTAGGATACGGAGCCACGGAGTGTGCACCGATTATCTGCTACGCTGACTATCACGATTTCGCCCCCGGTTCATGCGGAAAGCCCGTCGTTCACATGGAGGTAAAGATTGACAGCCCCGATCCCGAGAATGTTCCCGGCGAGATTCTCGCACGCGGTCTGAACGTAATGCTCGGCTACTACAAGAACGAAGAGGCTACAGCACAGACTCTCGACTCTGAGGGATGGTATCATACCGGTGACCTCGGCACAATGGACGCCGACGGCAACGTATACATCAAGGGCAGATCGAAGAACATGCTTCTTGGAGCAAACGGTCAGAACATCTATCCGGAGGAAATCGAAGACCGCCTCAACTCCATGGCAATGGTTAACGAGTGCGTGGTGGTACAGCGCGGTGAGAAGCTCGTTGGCTTGGTTTATCCCGACTTCGACGAGGCTGCCACAATGCGCCTCAACGAATCTGACCTCGAAGGAATCATGGAGCAGAACCGTCAGGAACTCAACTCCACACAGCCTGCCTACTGCAAGCTCGCCGCCATCGAGATTGTTAAGGAAGAGTTTGAGAAGACTCCGAAGAAGAGCATCAAGAGATATCTCTATAAATAATAATTACGCTAATAAAAAAACAAGAGCGCCAGTAAGCTATGCAATCAATACACATAGCTTATTGGCGCTCTTTTCTTTATTCTCAATACTGCTCACATCTTGCATCTTTAATGGCAATCAATCTCCAATCTTCTTTCCAAAGTAATAAGTGGAGAACGTATCGTGAGCATAACCATTTTCATCCACACTAAAACTTGAGGCACTGGCATCGCTTACCTTCTTACCATAGAAATAGACGTCAAAGGCGTCTTTAGCATAACCGTCCTTCAGCAGTCGGAACGAATTGGCACTTGCACCACTGATCCTCTTGCCACAGAAATACACATCAAAGGAATCCTTACCATATCCGTATCCCAAATCCTTGAACGAAGAGGCTGATGCATCATCCAATTTCTTTCCATCATAGAACACGTCAGAATGGGATATGACATATTTCTCAAAACACCTATAGCTTTGATGGCCGTCGCACCTTTTCAGCGAAAAGGTATGTGGATCAACCCACGGAAGCACCTGTCCATTAAGATATACATTCTCGCTGTCTTTGGCATAACCATGACCCAATACCACATAAGTGTCATCCCCCATTCTCTGAGCCTCAACCATAGAAGCGGCAAACAGCATTACAGCCGTCATCATCAGCCTTGCAAACAATTTCTTCATAACCTTGTGTCTTTTATGTTATATATGCAAAGGTAAAAAAATGCCGTGTAACTCAAAGCGGGGAATCGCCTATTTAAGATAGGAATATCCCTATCATGAAATGAGTGGAAAGAAAATATACTAACAATCAGCTCCATTACATCAGTATTGGGATGACAATATTTGCATTTCTAACGCTCAAAACTATGAGTTGAGCGCACAACAAAATCTTTGGTGCGTAATTCGTGAGTTTTAAGAAGGTTAGGGTAACTACTTCTTATACAACACTTTACAAGGATACAATAAAAATAACAGAAGAAACGTTGTCATTAAACAAGCCTAATAAATCGCTAAAGCGCCACTTTTACACTATCATACATCCACTATTGCACAGCAATAGTTCGACTATTGGCTTACAATAGTCTTAGAATTGAGGTGTAAAACTGGCGCTATTGCATATCAAGACTGTCCTGTGCACTTGAAAAAC
>ERZ1034626.1673-NODE-1673-length-14293-cov-18.392962_pt1 | contig 14293 bp, 10 predicted proteins | sample MGYA00520652_ERZ1034626 | MGnify/ENA primary metagenome ERZ1034626 (study PRJEB33766, sample SAMN09781765) | gut metagenome | biome: gut microbiome | host: Homo sapiens | place: Madagascar | study: EMG produced TPA metagenomics assembly of the PRJNA485056 data... | reverse complement strand
CTGGATGAATTCCCTTCTTCATTTTGATTTTATTGTTATATTGTTAATAAAAAATTTCGCTTGTTATAAGCATTAGCGGCTGCAAAGGTACGAGTTTTTTTGCTCACTGCCAAATTTTATCGGTATTTCTTTAAGATTGTTTGACAGCAAATACATACTAAGTATAAGTCAGTTATCTGAATTTTGGCGATTGACTATGATATGTGTCTACATTGTTCATATCTGTTTTATAAATAATAGTATCAATAAAATATAGGTTCCCGTCAATACCAACCAACACATTATTGGGAGAAGCATCGAATATATCATGAATTCCGTTAGAATAATACTCTTCGTTCATTTGTGGTAAAAATCCCAACTTTATCAGTTCTTTTGCGATTTCTTCATTAGTAGCTTCACGATTTGATATTATATAGGGTTGACGAAGAACAGCACAACTCTTTCCATTTCTATTTTCAGCAAAGCCTATTAAGGCATATGAACAATAAGGAAAATATTGATTATGAGCCTTTATGCGTTCAAAAAAAGGCATAAGATTATCGTCTGAATAACGGAAATCATTCAGTTTATAAACACAATTTTCAGTAAAAGACAGATAAACTTCATTTTCAGAGCCTCTGTCTTCATAGCTTCCTAAGTCCTTAATGTCAAGCCAAAATCCGTTAAGCTTTGCCCATTTCGTCAATTGAGCGATTTGGACTCCCTTGCAATTCGTTGTTCCCGCAATCTCTTGAACTGATTCGAGCACTCCTCTCGCGACAGTTTCAGCTTGCTCCAGGATTTCACAGATTCCATTTTCATTGAATTTGTCATCTTGTGATAGTCGTTGAGTTCTACTTTCATTCATTTACCCTTTCTTTTCTTATATTTGCAAAGATAATGGTTTACTTTGAATTAAACAAATATGAGTATATCAAAAAACAGACAACAAATAATAATCAGCCAAACGAAAAAAAACAACAAGGATGACATTATAGAATCAATACTATAATGTCATCCTTGTTGTTTTTTATAAAGTCTTCTCTTGTTATGGCTTTAGAAGCTGTACGTGATGTTCAGCATGCCGCTTGTTCCGAGTGCGTAAAACTTGCGCGGATTCTTTGCGAAGTTGTACAGCGAGGCGTTGCTGCCGTCGGTAGAGGGCTGACGCACGTCGTAGTTGCTCTCGTATCCGCCGGTGCAGATGGTGCGGTTGTTGGTGAGGTTGGTTATGCTGAGGTTGATGTTCAACAGTCCGCCCATCACATGTGCGGTGCGTCCTATTGAGCAGTTGAGCATAAATCCGCCCTTACCCTTTGCCTGGTCAAGGCTCTCACCGTCAGCTATCTGCTGCAGACGGTTGTATGTAGAGTAGTCGAGATAGATGCGGTCGTAGTAGTTGCAGTCTACTCCTACGGTCCATCCGCGCTGATGATAGTTGACGCCGAGGCTTGCGGCTGTGAGCGGAGTTCCCGATTCGTGCATGTCCTTGCTAAGGAGCACATCGTCGTTGTATGTGCCTTGGCAGGCAAACATGTAGCGCGACTGTGCATTGCTGGTAGTCTTGGCCTCGCTTATGGTGCCCACCAGCTTAATGTCGAGAGTCTTGCAGATGTCAAACTTCAGTCCTGCTTCGAGTCCGTAATACTTCTTCTTGAGTCCGGTTATTGAGTTGTACACCGGTTCGTTGGTGTTGTCCATATAGAAGCTCTGCCAGTCGGAAGCGTCCTTCACGTACGAGTAGTAGCCGTTAAGGTTGGCATGCAGCCACGTTCCGTTGTACATATAGCCCACCTCGGTGCCGAACACCTGCTGCTTCTTGATGTTGGCAGCAATGTCGTTGTTCACCTCGGGCGCTGCAAATACAGTAGAGGCGAGAGGTGCGCGCTGCTCATATCCCATACCGAATGTGAGCGTATGGCCGCAACCCATATCGAGTGACGATCCGAACTTCAGTCCGCCGTCAAGGAAATCCTTTGTACGGCTCTTGCCAAAGGAGTTGTCGGCAGCCATACCGTTGCGCATCTTGCCGTCGCGCTGCATCGACTGATAGCCCATACGTGCCGAAATGCTGTAGTTGAGTATTCCGAACTGCTCTACATACGATGCCCATGCCTGTGCCTTATTCATCAGAATGTTGTAGTCGTAGCCCATTCTGTCGCCCTTATACAATGCGGCGTTGCGGTTGTTGAGGTCGTATTGCACCTTGTCGGATGTCGAAGGATAGTGCATTGCGGCGTATGTGTTGACGTTGTGGAGCTGCGCTCCGCCCAGCAGACTGTTAATGGTCTGATAGTGCATGCCCTTGTTTGTGGCAAAGTTGAATCCGGCGCGCAGGCTGCTCTTGGCAGTCAGGCGCTTGTCGAGCGTCGTTGCGAGCGATATGTTGAGGTTGTCGTTGTGGCGAGATTCAAGCCAATACATTGCATCGGTGCCTTGTGCTGCCACCTGACTGTTAAACCAGTACATGCGTTCCCAGTCGAGTTGTCGGTTAGACTTGTCGGCTGCCCAGTCCGAGCATGCCTTCTCCCATCGTGCTTTAGCGTCGGCTGTGTTGGCAGGATCGGCTGTGTTCCATACATTATATATAGAGCTTGGCATCTTGATCCATGAGTCGGCGTATGGATTTTCGCCGTTAAAGTTGAGTCGGGTGCATCTGTACCACGCATATTGTCCCTGCAATGATGTGCTCAGACGGGTCTTTTCGTTGATGTTCCAGTCCCATGTGAGCAATGCTGTAGGCGCAAAGTCGCGCACAACACGCGAACTACGCTTCTTGTCGTTGTAGTATCCCCAATACGGATTGTACTGATGGTCGTCCGAGAGTTGGAAAGCCTCATCGGTAGATGCGCCATATTGAGCACGCTTAGAGGGGCTGCCCCATGTGGCGAAAGCCAATGAGTGAGTGTCGCCCCACATCTTCTGCACGCTGAGATAGTACGACAGCGACTTCAGCGGTGTGCCGTCTACATATCCCTGCTTAGCCCATCGGTAGGACAATGTACCTGCAAATGCCCATCCGTTGGCGCTCAGTCCCGAGGCATACGAGTAGGCTCCGCCCATAGTATAGTTGCGGTTGGCACCGGTCCATTCTATATGGTGGCCACGTTTCATGCCGGCTGCGCGGAAGTTGTAGTTGTTCGATCCGCCCAAAGCCGTCATTCCATAGCCGAACGATTCGAAAGGCAGCGACGAGTCGAAGTACAGTCCCTGGAGTCCTATGCCGCCTATGGTAGGATAGCGGAATTGTCCTGTCTCGGCATTGTTCATCAGTACGCCGTTGATGTACACCTCGTTGTACATAGGATTGTAAGCACGGTATCGCAGATGGGTCGGTGCGAAGCGATAGCTCACCTCCGATGCGAACACGTTCTTGTTAGAGTTTACCATTGTCACGCCTTGCGGCATATCGGCATTCTGTCCGAGTTGCGACTCAGCCAATGTGTAGGCAGACTCTACCTCCAGCTTGCTGTGCTGACCTATAGAGTCGGTATATGTCTGCGCCCAAGCCGGAGCGCAGCACATTGCCAACAGTGCTATATTTAGTTTCTTTTGCATGTATGTTTTATTCAGTTTGTTTTTATTGTCCTTACAAAGTAAGGCATTATATTCCAATTGCGAAAATAATTCGGTCGATATTTACCTTCCGTTCGACTTATCCCCTTTGTTTTCCGTCATTTAGAACAATTAGCGGAGCAGCCCCATTCAAAATTCAAAATCCAAAATCGCAGGCACAGCAGTCCAATTCAAAATTGAATAATTCATAATCGCAGGCGTAACCGAGAACAATTCAAAATTGAATAATTCATAATCGCAGGCAAAGCCGAGAACAATTCAAAATTCCTAATTCCTAATTCCTAACTCCCTTCGTGTTCCTTCGTGACGTATCTCTGCCAGTAGGCAATGATGAGTGTGGTCAAGGGTAGAGCAATGATGAGACCGATGAAGCCCAGCAGCGCACCCCAGACAGACAGCGAGAGCAGCAGGATGGCTGGGTTCAGACCCATAGCCTTGCCCATAATCTTAGGCGTGACAATCATGTCGGTGATAATCTGAACCACGCAGAAGAGTCCGACAGCCAATCCGAACACCACCCAGAAGTTCTGTCCGGTGTCAGCAGCTTTAAGCATGGCAAGGAAAGCGGTAGGAATTATGGCGAAGGTGTGCAGATAAGGCACCAGATCCATTACTCCGATGAGTATGCCCAGACCTATTGCCATAGGGAAATCCATTATGCTGAAGCCTATGCAGAACATCACGCCCATGCAAAGCGCTACCAGACACTGGCCTCGGATGTAGTTGTTGAGTTCGCGCTCTACGTCGCCTGCCAGCTCATGCCAGAAAGGTCTGTTCTTCTTGGGGAATATCTTTATCCAGTTGGAAGTGAGGAATTCGTAGTCGAGCAGAATGAAGAACATATATAATAAGGTGATGCACGACGCTACGATACTCAATACTATGTTTGCAGTCTGGCCTATCACGGCAAACACCTTGGGCATGCTGGTGCGTATAGCATCCTTGAAATCGTTGCTCTTGAAGAATCGTTCCACCTGTTCCTGGTTCTCCTCAATCCAGTTTTTCACAAGCGTCGTAAGGTCGTTGGTGTGTGTTGTCTGGTGGAGCCAGTGCATCAGAAACTCGTAAAGCTTCTGAAACTGCTCTATCATGGGCGGAATGATGAAGTAAATCATCAGTCCCACCACGCCCAGCACCACAGCCATGGCTATGAGTATAGCCAGTGCGCGCACCTTGACATGCATGCGATACTGTATGAACTTCACCATCGGATACATCAGATAGGCGAAAAGCCACGCTATGAAGAACGGCAGCAGCACGCTACTCAGATAGTTGGTCACGGCAAACACAGCCACTGTGATGAGCGCAATGGCCGTCCAACGTATGAATTTATCAAAAGTGATTTTCTGTTCCAACATATACAAAATGCTATTTCAATGGGTACAAAATTACGAATACGTTTTAAAAATTGCAAAGAAAGGGCTCCTTTTTTTGCCGTTCTTGATTAATATAGCTATATTTGTCGCCAATATGGGGATATTGTATATAGTGCCCACACCAGTGGGAAATATGGAAGACATGACAATGCGTGCCATCCGTATATTAAAAGAGGCCGATCTTGTGCTTGCCGAAGACACCCGCACGTCGGGCATTCTGCTCAAGCATTTCGACATACAGAACCGTCTGATGTCGCACCATAAGTTTAACGAGCACGGCACAAGCGCCGCCATCGTCGAACGGTTGAAAGCTGGCGAGACGATAGCTCTTATCAGCGACGCCGGCACTCCAGGCATCAGCGACCCGGGATTCTTCCTCGCACGCGAGGCTGCCAAGGCTGGAATAACGGTGCAATGTCTGCCGGGTGCTACGGCATTCGTGCCAGCCATTGTCAGTTCCGGACTGCCTTGCGACCGCTTCTGCTTTGAAGGTTTCCTGCCACAGAAGAAGGGGCGCCAGACGCTTCTTGATGCTTTGCGCAGCGAGACGCGCACTATGATATTCTACGAGTCGCCCTACCGGCTGGTGAAGACATTGGAGCAGTTTGCCGAAGTATTCGGCGACGAACGCCAGGCCAGCGTCTGCCGCGAGATATCCAAGCTGCACGAAGAGAGTGTACGAGGATCGCTCAAGGAGATAATAGCCCACTTCCACCAGACAGAGCCGCGTGGCGAGATAGTGATAGTGGTGGCTGGATGCGGCGAAGGCGAAATGTCGGCACTCAAGGCATTGAAGGCTCAGGCCAAGGAGAAGAAGCCGCGACTGAGCAACAAGGAGCGTTACGCCATGCGCGAAGCCGCCCCCGAAGAGTTCAAGAAGAAGAAATTCAGAGAAGAAGAATAGATATTCGATAAAGAAGATTATACAAATCTATAAAAAGAGAACAACAATCGACAACATTAAGAATAATAACCAAACCCTGACAAATATGAAAAAGTTCAAGTTTTTATTATTTGCATTGGCAGTAGTTGCCTTCGCATCATGTGGCAACAGTGACAAGAAACAATCGGCAGAAGTCGCAGTTCAGAGCGACTCGCTGCAACGCGTGATAACCCAGAAGGACAACGAAATCAATGATATGATGGAAACCTTCAACCAAATACAAGAAGGTTTGCGCGAGATTGACGAAGCTCAGAACCGTGTGAGCATTGTAAAGAACGGCGAAGGAGCCAACAAGCGCCGTCAGATTGTAGAGAACATACAGTTCATTTCGAACACGATGAAGCAGAACCGTGCCCTCATCGAGAAGCTGCGCCAGCAGATGCGCGAGTCGAGTGTTAAGGGCGACCAGCTCCGCAAGACAATCGAAGACCTCGTAAAGCAGATTGACGAGAAGGACAACCAGCTCAAGCAGCTGCGTGCTGAGCTTGATGCCAAGGACATTCACATTGCCGAACTCGACCAGACTGTCAACTCTCTCAACGACAACGTGTCGAGCCTGAAGACAGAATCGTCGCAGAAGAGCGAGACTATCAACGCTCAGGACAAGCAGCTCAACACCGCTTGGTTTGTATTCGGAACCAAGAAGGAGCTGAAGGAACAGCACATCCTCGAAGGATCAAAGGTGCTTGAGTCGAACTTCAACAAGCGCTACTTCACCAAAATCGACATCCGCGTCGACAAGGAGATAAAGCTCTACTCTAAGTCGGCACGCATTCTCACCATGCATCCGTCAAGTTCGTACACCCTACAGCAGGATGCCAACAAGCAATATGTGCTTCGCATCAACAACCCGCAGATATTCTGGTCGACCAGCAAGTATCTCGTGATACTCGTGAAGTAACTACAACAAAACAAAATGGATACAGAACAACTATCGCTAACAAAGAAAACCCTTGTCGGCGTGCAGTTCCTCTTCGTGGCGTTCGGAGCCACGGTGCTGGTGCCGCTGCTCATCGGTATCAATCCCGCTACGGCGCTATTCACAGCCGGATTGGGCACATTCATCTTCCACTTCGTTACAGGCGGCAAGGTGCCCATCTTCCTTGGCTCGTCGTTTGCATTCATCGCCCCTATCATTGCAGCCACACAGCAGTGGGGATTGCCCGGCACTCTGGCAGGACTTACAGCCGTGTCGCTCGTCTACTTCGTAGTAAGCGCATTGGTGAAGTGGCAGGGCAAGCGTCTGCTCGACCGCATTTTCCCTCCGGTAGTGATCGGTCCGGTAATCATACTCATCGGACTCTCGCTCTCGGGCAGCGCCGTCAACATGGCAAAGACCAACTGGATACTCGCCTTCGCGTCGCTCATCACAGCCATTGCCATACTGACATTCTGCCGCGGACTGATGAAGCTGGTGCCTATTATCAGCGGTGTCATCGTGGGCTACATACTCGCTATATGCCTTGGCGAGGTTGACTTCTCGGGCGTAGCATCGGCATCGTGGCTGGCCATACCAGTACAGTTCGACACCATCACCCACTTCGAGTGGGCACCGTTCTTCTATATGATACCCGTGGCAATAGCCCCCGTGCTTGAGCATATAGGCGACGTTTACGTGGTAAGTGCCGTTGCCAAGAAGGATTTCGTTGAAAACCCTGGCATACATCGCACCATGCTCGGCGACGGATGCGCCTGCCTTGCATCGGCATTGCTTGGCGGACCACCCGAGACTACTTACTCTGAAGTGACGGGCGCCATGTCCATCACCAAGGTGACATCGCCTGCCGTAATACGCATCTCGGCTGCCACAGCCATCTGCTTCTCTATCATCGGCAAGCTCAGCGCACTGCTTCAGTCAATCCCGCAGGCTGTATTGGGCGGCATCATGCTGCTGCTGTTCGGAACGATAGCAAGCGTCGGCGTGCAGAATCTTATGCAACATAAGGTCGACATGAACGACACCCGCAATGTCATCATCATTTCTGTTATGCTCACAATGGGCCTGGGCGGTGCCGTACTCTCATCGGGTTCGTTCGCAATATCGGGCATCGGACTCGCCGCTGTAGTAGGCGTAGTGCTCAATCTGGTATTGCCCAAGACCAAGAATGTTGAGGAATAAAAACAACGTCAACACACCAGTATACAGCATACTTACAACAACCGTATTTCAAAAGGAGTCCTTTTGCACTGCAAAAGGGCTCCTTTTTGTTGGTAAAAGGACTCGTTTTGGAGAGCAAAAGGGGTCGTTTTGGAAGGCAAAAGGACTCCTTTTTGAAATGTTAAGTGTTAAGTGTTGAATGTTAGAGGGAAAATGTTGAATGTTAAGTGTTAAGTGTTGAATGTTGCCAACAACCATTACACCTTATTATATATATAAGCAACAAATCAAACCAACACCATCACAACATCTCAACACCTCAACACCACAACAGGGTCGAGGTTCCTCCTCAAAAGGAACCTCGACCCGCATTGTGCGCCCACCCAACAAATTTAATGTAAATTTTCGCTCTAAAAATTTTGTCGTTTCGTATTAAATCGCTAAATTTGCCAACGTAAAGATGCAGGAACAACACAACACCTTGCATTCTGACACAGAAGACTTAACAAAACAAAACAACAGACGTACATTTTGATGAAACAATGCCAGCAACAGGACGAATTGCCGGCAGAATGAACTAACGACAGGCGAGATTGCCTACAGACGGGTAATACTGGCTGACTACTTAACTGACAACATAACACGAAAATAATAAAAAGACTAAATTAAGACGATTGCCTATGATACGATTTATAGCATTCATCTTCTTGGCGCTTGCCGTGCAAACCGCCGCAGCCCAAGAAAACGACAAGAAAGAAGTTTGTATCGGATTTAGGGTAGGATCAAGTTTGCTTGACCCCAAGTTCGAAAACAACGAAGCAAATCTGAACGACGTAATACAGTTTCTTAACGAAGTAAGAAACGACACAACCATTGAACTTACCCAAGTTACGTTTTGCGGATCGGCATCACCCGAAGGAGGCAGCAAGCTCAACCGCAAGCTCGCCCAGCGTCGCTGTGCCAATATGGAGCAGTATGTACGCCAGCGCATCATGTTGCCCGAAGACATAATCAAGCGTCAGGAATGGTCGGACGCATGGCAGAAACTCGCCATATATGTCGAAAACTCCGACATGCCCAACAAGAAAGAGGTGCTACACGAGCTGCTCGAGACTCCGGAATACACATATAATAAATATGGTGCACTCGTCGACAGCCGCAAGAAGCGACTCATGGACATGAACTACGGACGCACATGGAACTATATGCTCGACAAGTTCTTCCCCTCAGTACGCAACGCAAGTGCCATTCTCGTGACCATACGCAAGAAGAACGAGCCAGCACCCGAACCCCAACCGGAACCCGTTGTGGAAGAACCCAAGCAGCCCGAACCCGTAGTACAGCCCGAACCCATCGTCGACACCAAGCAACCTGCCTACTTTGCCATCAAGACCAATATGCTTTACGATGCACTCCTTGTGCCTAACGTAGGCGTTGAGTTCTCGCTCGGCAAGCGATGGAGCGTAGCAGCCGACTGGATGTACGGATGGTGGAGTCGCAACAAGAGCAATCGCTACTGGCGTGTATACGGCGGCGGACTCACCGTACGCAAGTACTTCGGAGCCAAGGCAGCCGAAAAGCCTCTGCAGGGACACCACATCGGCATCAACGCACAGATGCTCACATACGACATCGAATTCGGTGGCAAGGGATATATGGGCGGAAAGCCCGGCGGCACATTGTGGGACCGCATGAACTACACTATCGGTGCCGAGTATGGCTATTCTATGCCTGTGGCACGACGATTGAACATCGACTTCAGTCTGGCAGCCGGATACATGGGCGGACGCTACTATGAATACACTCCGCTCGACGGCCACTACGTATGGCAAGCCACCAAAAACCGCAAGTGGATAGGCCCTACAAAGGTTGAGGTATCGCTCGTCTGGCTTCTCGGACATGGCAACTACAACACGAAAACGAAGAAAGGAGGCGAGAAATGATTAACTGCAAGAATTCAGCCAAGTTGATACTCGGCACACTATGCGCTATGGCACTCGCCATACCAACACTATCATCGTGCGAGCACAAGGACCTGTGCTACGACCACGACGTCCATGCACCCAAGTACGACTTCCGCGTCGTTGCCACATACGAGCAGGAATGGGAGATAACCCTCGGCGACAACAGTGTGTGGGAGGGCGAAGAGGAATGGCCCGACCGCTTCGGCATGACCTACAACGAGCTTAGGCCAGATGTGCCAAAGGGTCTCAGAATGCACGTATTCAGCGAGTCGGGCGTAAGCGACATGGTCAACATGCCTGCCAAGGGCGACGTAGTAGGATTGCGACCGGGCAACCATCAGTTGCTGTTCTACAACAACGACACCGAATACATTCTCTTCGACGATATGTACTCGTATGCTTCTGCCAAGGCTACCACACGCACCCGAACACGTTCTACGTACATGGGCAATCCGTTTAAGGGCAACGCCAGCCGTAGCGAACCTACTGTGAACATGCCCGATATGCTCTATGGCAACTATAACGAGAAGTATACGTCGCAACGCACTACCGAAGAGGTAGTAATGCCCGTAACGATGCACCCGCTGGTGTTCAAGTATTTAGTGAGATACGAGTTCAGCAAGGGTCTGGAATATGTAGGACTGGTGCGCGGAGCACTGTCGGGCATGGCTGCAGCGGTGTATATGAACAGCGGACGCACATCAAAAGATGCTGCCACTCTGCTCTACGACTGCACACTCGAACCTTGGGGAGCGCAGGCTATAGTAACATCGTTCGGAGTGCCCGACTGGCCCAACGCACTCTATCAGCCCACACGTGGACAGCGCAGCTATGCACTGAACTTAGAGGTAAGACTCAAGAACGGACTCATAAAGAACTTCGACTTCGACGTGACCGACCAGATTGAGAAACAGCCACAAGGCGGTGTTATCATTGTGAAGGGTCTGGAAATATCCGACAAGGACGGATGGCAGGGAGGCTCAGGCTTCGACGTCAAGATTGACGGATGGGGCGATTACGAAGACATCGTTATTCCACTGAAATAATATTTCAACAAATTAATAACCAACTCTAAAAATTAAACACTATGAAGAAATTATTTATTATGGGTTTGGCAGCAATGGGCCTCGCGCTCACAGCTTGCAACAGTGACGAGACAGTAGAAATGGCTAAGGGCAATGCTATCGGCTTCAAGACATTCGTTAACAACTCTACACGTGCCGCTAATGACGTAACTACCGACAACCTCAATGCATTCAAGGTATGGGGTTTGATGAACAAGGGCGATCAGACCGGTACTCCGTTCGTTGGTAAGGAAGTAACAAAGGTAGCTAACGGCTGGTCATACCAAACACCGGTTTATTGGGAGAAGGGCTATGCTTATAGCTTCGTAGCACTCGCTCCGAATGATGTCTACACATTCACAGCTCCTACTGTAATCAACACTTGGGGTTCGCTTACATTTGAGAATGGCACTGGTGAGACAGACCTTATCTATGCAGCAGCGAAGCAGGAGACTGTAGCAGGCAATACCTGTCCGCCATCTGTTAACTTGACATTCAACCACATGCTTTCACGCGTTCGCTTCCAGTTTGAGAACGGAATGGCTGACGGTTCTGTGCTTACTGTTTCTAATGTAAAGATCATCGATGCCTACACATCTGGTACTGCTACACTCGCAGAACAGCTTGCAAACCTCAGTTGGACTCCTGGTCAGGGAACTGGCGCACTTGAATTCGGCGGTGCAGCTGCTATGGAGAAGGATGCTAAGGAAGCAACTGGACACAAGTACATGATTCCTGCCACAAAGGATTACAAGTTGTCATTCACCGTTACACGTGTACACCATGGCGTTACTGACGTTTACAATCACAATAATGTAAAACTGCAAGGACTTACATTTGAGCCGGGCAAGAGCTATCAGCTTAAAGCTACATTAACAGCAGAGAACATCAATCCTGATGAGGAGCTTTGCCCAATCCAGTTCACAGCTACAGTTAATCCTTGGGCTGAATTCGGCGACAACAATTTCAATCTGAAGTCAGCAACAAACAACTAATACTACAGGGTGTAAGGGGTTGAATGTTCCCCTTACACTCACAATTATCAACAACCACAAAAACGAACCAAGATGAAAGGAATAATGAAAATACACCATTTGACAGCCAGCATCGCTGCTGTGCTACTGTCAGCGTCGCTCTTTTCATGCAGCAGCGACGACTTTCTCGGCAAAGCGGAAACAAAGACCGACGGCATCAGCTTCGGCGTATCTACCGAAAACGGTGCTTCTACACGCGCAAACAATTCCACTGACGGCTATACAGCTGCCCGCTACACTCTGCGCTCGGACAATTCCGCCGACACACTCTGCGTGCGTGCCGTTGTAACCGACGGCATCGGCAACGACAATGCAGGCAGACCTGCTACACGCGCAGCCATGCAGACAAGCATGTACAACGACTTTAAGGTTGTGGCTGCCGTCAATGAGAACGGCAACGTCGGCACGCAGTACTATATGGACGATGTTGCAACGAAGACGGGCACTAACTGGGTGCCTTCCAAAGTCTACTATTGGCCAGGCTCCAACCGTCAGCTGCGCTTCTTGGCGTGGGCTCCTACAGATGCCTCTTTCCAATCAGTACCCAACAATCCTAATGCAACAACGCTCCAGTACACCACACCAGCCGAAGCAAAAAACCAGCGCGACATCGTTGCCGCTGCCACTGGCTTCATAAGCAATCCCTCTAACGATGCCACATGCACACCGGTAGGCTTGCAGTTCAAGCACCTGTGCACCGCTGTCATCATCAAGACTGGCGAGCAAATGACTGCCGGAACTATCAAGAGTGTATCGCTTAAGGGCGTAAATAACTCTGGAACATACGACATGGTGAACTCTGTATGGACACTCAACAACTCTACTGCCGACTTCACCATTTCGCCAAACAAGACAACTACCAGCACCACTCCTAACGGCACCGACCTCAACGCCGGTGAATCAACATTCATGCTCCTGCCCCAGACTTTAGGCGCAGACAGCAAACTCGAAGTGGCTTTCCATGACAACATATCTGGCAAAGACCGCATACTGAGCGCATCACTCAATGGTGCCGTATGGCCAATGGGCAAAACCGTAACCTATCGACTATCAATTACACCAGAGTATGAGCTGAAGTTTACATCAGAATCTAAGGTGCAGGATGCTCACTATGTGATTTATCCTATTAAAATAAAGGTTGACCCAATACTGGTTGACAAGAATAAAAAGGGTGAAGTAGTTGGAGGTGGATGGACATTAAAATCTACATCACCAAAGGTAACACTTTGCAAGGAATTGACAGAGCTTACATCACTTGGTTACTGGGTGGAAGAAGACCGTGGTACACAAACCATCGAAGGTACAGAGACGGGAGAGGTAACAGTCTATGCTTTCCTTGAAGAAAACATAACAGATGCAGAACGCGATATAGTACTTGAACTAAGTCCTAAAAAGTACCCATCCGCAACATCTGCAAAGTTTACAATTAAGCAGCTGTGCCCAAGTTGGAATACTCAAGGATTAGGATGTGAACGCTTTGAAGATGGAGATTATCCATGGGGATTCAAGTGGGATAGTTCAATGAAGATCACCTACGATATGTCAGAAGCAGGAGGCACAGGTTTCTGGGGCCCATTCAGAAGATGGATTATGAAGATTCAGATTAAGTATTATGGTGATAAATACAAAGATTATATTACCTATACTACATATTGGGGTCAATTAAAAACTCTTACGATTGACTTTAGCAAGGTTCCTAATCTTGACGTTGCAGACAGTCCTGACGACGGAAATCTGAACACATGGGAATTGTATAATTTCAATGGTATTAGTGACGTAACTGGACTTATGTCTCAATTGGAAGAATGGGGCGGAAAGCCAGATAAGGTTTTGGAACAAAATCCTGCTGAATATGCCGCTCGAATGTGTACAATGAAGAATAAGTTCAACAAGGAAAAAATTGCTCAAGAAGGTAATAATGTTGCGTATAGACCAGTACTTAAGCGAGAAAACCTCGTATGGTATCTTCCCGCAAAGAACGAGTTCTCAATGGTCGTAGATAATGATTATCCTTTGAATGGAAATTATTGGACATCAACAGCTTCTGAAATAGCGCATGATAACGAGAATTCGTATAAGTACTTACAGAATTCAGGGGCAACTCTAAACATACGTACAGACAAATTCCACGTTCGTGCTGTCCGCAAGAAATAAGCTTAAAGGTTATAGGCAATAGAATACGAATATTAGAAAACCAACACAGAAACATAACAGACTCAGATCTTATCGTATTACACGTTTTAATAGTTATTGGGTTGG
>ERZ1034626.1668-NODE-1668-length-14308-cov-28.968147_pt1 | contig 14308 bp, 18 predicted proteins | sample MGYA00520652_ERZ1034626 | MGnify/ENA primary metagenome ERZ1034626 (study PRJEB33766, sample SAMN09781765) | gut metagenome | biome: gut microbiome | host: Homo sapiens | place: Madagascar | study: EMG produced TPA metagenomics assembly of the PRJNA485056 data... | reverse complement strand
CCGAGGCAAAGTTCAAGGAGATCAACGAGGCAAACGAGGTGCTTTCGGACCCGAAAAAGCGCCAGCTGTACGACCAGTACGGCTTTGCCGGTGTTGACCCCACCTACGCAGCACAGAACGGCGGCGGCCCCGGCGGCTTCAGCGGTTTTGGCGGCGACGGCGTGGATCTGGGCGACATTTTTGGCGATATCTTCGGCGGCGGCTTTGGCGGCTTCGGCGGCTCGTCCCGTCAGGCAAATCCCAACGCCCCCCGCAAGGGGCAGGACATCCGGGTGCGCATCACCCTGAGCTTTGACGAGGCCGTGCACGGCTGCAAGAAGAACATTACCATCACCCGTCAGCAGGAGTGTACTGAGTGCCACGGCTCCGGCTGCGCCGCCGGCAGCAGCCCCGAGACCTGCCCGGACTGCGGCGGCCGCGGCTTTGTCATCCGCCAGCAGCGCACCCCCTTTGGCGTGATGCAGACCCAGCAGCCCTGCTCCCGCTGCGGCGGCAAGGGCAAGCTGGTCAAGAACCCCTGCAAGGTCTGCCACGGCACGGGCAAGGTAGCTGCTAAAAAGACGCTGGAGGTGTCCATCCCCATGGGCATCGACGACGACCAGAGCTTTGCACTGCGCGGCATGGGCGATGCCGGTACCAACGGCGGCCCCGCCGGTGATGTCATCGTCATGGTCACCGTGCGCCCCAGCGAGGTGTTCCAGCGCGATGGCTACGATGTGTGGGTCACCGTGCCCATCACTTACAGTCAGGCTGTGCTGGGCGACAGCGTCACCGTGCCCTCCATTGACGGCAAGGTGGAGTACACCGTGCCCGAGGGCACCCAGAGCGGCACCACCTTCCGCCTGCGCGGCAAGGGCATCCAGTACCTGAACGGCCGCGGCCGCGGCGATATGTACGTCAAGTGCGAGGTGGAGATCCCCAAAAAGCTGAACAAGGCGCAGCGCGATGCCCTGAAGAAATTTGAGGGCACCTTGAAGGAAGAAAACTACGAAAAGCGTAAGGGCTTCTTCAAAAAGCTGAAGGATATGTTCAACGCATAAAAACCAAACGGCGGCGCGTTCCATCGGAGCGTGCCGCCGTTTTTTTGCGTCTGTGCAAGGCTGATTCGTCTCACACTCTTGCGCTTTCGTCTAAAATAGGGTATGATTGAGACGAAAGACGGGTATCATGAGACGAAAGCAATACGGAAGCGGGAGGAAATACACTGTGAGAAGCTTTGACTACGGACAACTGGCAGACCGGATGTGGGATATGGAAACGCTCTCGTATGTGGCAAAGATCCATGAATGCAAAGGCCGGCAGGAGCTTTATGTGCGGCAGAAACCGGCGGAACTGGATCGTTTGGTGGAAATTGCCAGAATACAGAGTACAGAGGCCTCCAATAAGATCGAAGGGATCGTAACGACCGATACCCGCATGAAACAGCTGTTGGCTGATAAAACTACGCCGCGCAACCGGGATGAAAGTGAGATCATGGGATACCGCGAAGTGCTGAATACCATCCATGAAAACCATGAACTGATCCCGGTCAACTCCAATTATATCCTTCAGCTGCATCGGGACATGATGCAGTATGCGGGCGTTTCGTACGGAGGGCATTTTAAAAACGTACAGAACTATATCAACGAGACCCGACCTGACGGCACACAGGTGACCCGTTTTCAGCCGGTGGCACCCTATGAAACACCTGCGGCGATACAGGCCATCTGCGAGAGCTATAACCAGACGCTTTTGCAGGAAAAGGTGGACCCGCTGCTGGTGATCCCGGCGTTTGTGTGTGATTTTTTGTGCATCCACCCCTTTAACGATGGCAATGGACGGATGAGCCGCCTGCTGACGCTGCTTCTGCTGTACCGCAGCGGATACGAGGTGGGAAAGTATATCAGCATTGAAAAACAGATCGAAAAAACGAAGGATACCTACTATGAGGTATTGCAGCAGATCGATCAGGGGTGGTATGAGGGAACGAATGACCCGGTGCCGTTTATCCGGTATATGCTAAAGATCATTCTGATCTGCTATACTGAGTTTGAACAGCGCGTAGGGCTGGTGAATGCGGAAGGAACACAAAGTACGGCACAGCAGATCGTGGAGCATTATGTAAACGGCAGGATCGGGCGCTTTACCAGTGCACAGGTGGTGGCAGCCTGTCCGATGATCGCAAGATCCACAGTGCTGCGAGAACTGAAGGAGCTGACCCGGAAGGGCGTTCTGCAAAAGCTGGGTACAGGCAAAAACACCTGCTATGTCCGCAGTGATGCGCTGGAGCGGTAAGGCCGATTCGTCTCACACTCTTGAACTTTCGTCTAAAATGCACCCTGTTTTAGACGAAAGCTGGGATACATGAGACGAAAAAACGAATAAAAGCGTGCTGCAAATTTTACGTTGAATTTTACAGCAAGATGCGCTATACTAAAACTGAAAGGAGTGGATAGTATGCCGAATATTAAACCGATCTCTGATTTGCGAAATTATAACGAGGTATTGCGGGATGTGGAGGAAGGCTCGCCGGTCTTTCTGACCAAGAACGGCCGCGGAAAATATGCCATTGTGGAGCTGCGCGATTATGAGAAAGCGCAGGCGACGATCCGTCTGATGAGTGAGATCGCAAAAGGCCGCCGCTCCGGGGAAGAGAAAGGCTGTCTGACCAATGAAGAAATGAGGGCACATTTCCGTGCAAGAGCAAATGAAAAATAAAATCTCATACACAGACGAGGCACGCTGTGATTTGGATTCGATCTGGGATCATATTGCACTTGATCTGCAAAATCAGCAGGCGGCGGAAAGACTTGTCAATAAAATCATGGACAGAGTAGATCAGCTGGAAGATTTTGCAGAGAGCGGAATGCTGCTTTCAGCGATATCAGAAATAATAGGAGAAGAACGGTTCCTTGTATGCGAGAACTATTTGATTTTTTACCATATCGGAAAATCAGTGGTTACGGTCGACCGTGTACTCTATGGCCGCAGGGACTATCTGAGCGTGTTGTTTGATAAAACAAGGGAAGAACCTTTGGAAGAGGATTCTTTGCCGGAAGAATGAGCATAAAAACAGCGGAGGCGCTGCCCTTTCGGGCAGCGCCTCCGCTTGCTTTGTTCTTTGGTCTACTCCGGGAAATCAGGAGCCGAAGACGATGAGAGCATTCGGGACCAGCCACACAACACTTGCGCAGGAGCTGACAACGCAGACGGAGCAAGCAATGTCATACAGCATATTGGCGGTGCTCTTCTCCATGTGCTTGCTCAGGGCGTCCAGACCAGTCTCGGTCCAGTTGTCAGGATTCTTCTTGCGGTAGTCGCGGACAGCAGTAATGCCCTTGAACCAGCCGTAGAAAGGCAGGAACCATGCGCAGGCAGCCTGAACCATGGTAGCGCCGCCTTCGGTGTAGGTCATTTCCTCAGTGGACAGTACATTGTAGTACGCGGGCATCATCATTTTTTCCATAATAACACTCCTTTTGAAACAAAGCTATCCAAAACGGTGCACCCAAAAACGCACCGTTTTATCTGATTAAAAAGGTCAGCGCACGATCAGCAGAACGGCGCTCAAGGGAGCCAGTGCCACCACCATGGTGGTGGAAACGGCATCCCGCACAAAGTTGCTGGCGGATTTGCCCATATCGGCGGCAAGGGCATCGGTAGCGCGGCCCAGCACGGTAAAGAAGTTGCCGTCCTTGTTGCCGTCCTGCTGCAGCCAGGTGCGTGCCTGCTTGATGCCCCAGATATAGCTGGAGACCAGCACCGCAGCACCTACGACCGTTGCGGCAGTGGTAGCGATCCCGGCAGCATCATCCACTGCGCCGCCGCCGGTGGTATAGGTCATTTCTTCATTGGAAAGTACCGCATAATCTGCGGGATAATTCATCTTTTTCATCATCAATACTCCTTTGTCAAAGGGAAATGCCGCATTGCATCCCGATCCCCCGGCGTCTATACCCAAAGGCTGATAGAGCATTGTTCTCTATATGGCCATTCTACAACAGCGGTCGGATTTTATCAAGGGGTTTTGGTACATCTGTGCAAAAACTGGCGGGACGCATGAAATTGCAGCTATAAATTTGTGAAAATAGACTGCAATAATTTAGGTTTTTGGCTGTTTACCCCGTCACCCCGGCGCGGTAGAGGTAGGGGTCGCTCTTGAAGCTGTCAAAGTTGTACAGCACAAGGATCTGGTCGTAGCCGTTATCGGCGATCAGCTTGTCCAAGCCGTAGTTGTAGTTGCGGAAGTCCACCACATCGATGTCGGCGTAGTTGGCGGTCAGGTAGGGTACAAAGCAGTTGGCGTAGCTATCCTTGATGACAAGGATGCGCCCGCTGCCGTTGCCCTGCACCCGGCTTAAACCGTTGTTGCCGTGCAGGAACATGGCGTATTTATCGTAGACGGAGAGCTTGTCCGTGTCGTACAGGCCGGTGGTCTGTCCCTCGGCGGGCTGGCCTGCTGCCGTTACGTTCCATACCGTCAGGGTGTTGTCAAGGTCGTAGTAGGTGATCACGTCCGGCACGGCGTTCCATGTGCGCGCCTTGGCGTAGTGGGTGCCGTAAAAGCCATCGGCAGTCAGCGCAGTGTGGGCGGCGGTATCAAAGGGGGTAAGGCCAAGGGTCTGGCACAGCTGGCTGTAAGCGTAGTAGGCGCCAAGGCTCGTCCAGTGGTGGTCGGTGCGGTAATAAATATACTCGCTCTTGTGGGCGGTAAGGGTCTGGCGCACATCCACAAAGCTGCCGCCGGCCGCCTGCACCGCAGCGGAAAGCTGGTCAAGGTAGCCGTCCTCGTCCAGCAAAGGAGCGTTTGCGGGCACGTTTTCTTTATAGATATCGCTGGCGGCGGGTGCCAGCAGCACATTCACCTTGCCCGGGTAGCGCTGGCACAGCGCGATGAGCGCTGCGGTGTTCTTGGGCAGGGTGCGCTCCTCGCTGGAAAGCAGCCCGTAGGTGCGGGGGAACATCATGTGCTCCTTGCCCAGCAGGATGCCGCCGTTCTGCTGCTTTTGCAGCAGGGTGGTCTCCACCACGCTCTGCAGGCTGATCCACTGGTCGCGCCCCGCCACCTGATCCTTGACGTATTTGGTGTAGGCGGTAAAGTAGCTGTTCAGCCCCTTGGCGGTGAACTGGGTCAGCGCCGGGCGCTGGCTCAGGGTGGTATTCTCCAGCTCGCTGTAACTGCGGTCCGGGGTGACCATATCCAGCGCGAACAGCCCGATGAAAAACAGGCTGAACACCACCAGCACCGGGTAGTGCAAAAGGGAGGAGGTCTTTTTCTCGTGTTTGGACATCTTCCCGCCTCCTTAAAAGTTAAAGTACAGGAACGGGCTGTTGGTGCTGCCCACCACATAGGCGGTGGAGACCACCAGCAGCGTCAGGATGACGGCGCAGCGGGTGACCACGTTCTTGCGCAGCACATCCCACAGCTTTTCGATCAGCGGGGTGCAGCACACCACGCTTACCGCCAGCAGCACGCCGTAATTCCGCAGGAAATACAGCGGCGACACCCCGCCGGAGGGGATGAAGAGCTTCTGGAACAGCAGCCCGAAGGACACGCCGGTGTCGTTGCCCACGAACATCGCCCAGCCCACCACCACAAGGAACAGGGTGTACAGGTGCGGCCACACCCTGCCCTTTTTCAGGTAGGGCAGCAAAAACAGCTTTTCGGCTGCCAGCAGCACAAAGTAGTAAAGACCCCAGCAGATAAAGTTCCAGTTCGCGCCGTGCCAGATGCCGGTGAGCAGCTCCACGATGAACAGGTTCAAGATCTGCCGTTTGAGGCCCTTGCGGTTGCCGCCCAGCGGGATATACACATACTCCCTAAACCAGCCGGACAGGGTCATGTGCCAGCGCCGCCAGAACTCGGTGATGGAGGCAGAGATATAGGGGTAGTTGAAGTTTGCGGGGAAGTCGAAGCCCAGCATCTTGCCCATGCCGATGCCCATGAGGGAGTAGCCGGAAAAATCGAAGTACAGCTGCAGACTGTATGCGATGATGCCCAGCCACACCAGCGGGGTGGAAGCGTTTTCCAGACCCACAAAGGTGGTGGAGGGGCTGTCGGCTACCCCGATAATGTCTGTCCACAGCGCGCCCACGGCGTCCGCCAGCAGCACCTTTTTGGCAAGACCGAAGGTGAACAGGGTCATGCCCTCTTCAATTTGTTTGAGGTGATAGCGGTGCTTGTAGACGTGCAGCTGGTCGGAGACGTCCCGGTACTTGACGATAGGCCCCGCGATGAGCTGCGGGAACATGACCACATAAGCGCCGAAGTCGATGATATTGCGCTCGGCTTTTACATCCCGGCGGTAGACGTCGATGGAGTAGGAAAGGGTCTGGAAGGTGTAGAAGCTGATGCCCAGCGGCAGCGTGCCGATGCCCTGAATTTCGGCAAAGGCGGTGCCCAGCAGGGCATTCACGCTGCGCAGCACAAAGTTTGCGTACTTGAAGTAGAACAGCATCCCTAAGCTGCCAATGAGCGCTACCAGCAGAAAGAAGAGGCGCAGCGCGGGCTTTGCATCAAAGTGCTCGATGGCAAGGCCGCTGAGGTAGTTGATGAGGATAAGCGCCACCATGACCGGGAAAAAGCGCACCTCGCCCCAGCAGTAGAACACCAGACTGCACAAAAACAGCACGGTGTTCTTCAGTTTTGCGGGGGCAAGATAGTACAGCGCCAGCGTGATGGGCAAAAAGCGGAACAGGAAGATGATGGTGCTGAAAACCAAGGGGTCAGCCTCCTTTTTTACACAGGATGAAGGGGAAATCCAGCCTTTCCCCGGCCGGGGGAAGGTGGCATGACGGATGCGGGCGCAGCTTCAGCAGAAATACCCCTCATCAGGGGCTTTCTACTGAAAAAAGCCGATGCCGCAGATGGCACCGGCTCAGAAGGTCAGATTCAGCTGTTCAGGGCGCTGTCCACAGCACTGTTCAGGTCTGCGGTGCACTCGTTGGAGGCGATCACCATGACCACACGGTCACCCTTGGAGGAGATGATGGCGTTTTCCACGTTGCTCTGTGCCTGTGCAAACTCGGCGTAGTTGCCGTAGAAAGCCACCTGATCCTGCTTGTAGCTTTCCAGCGCGGTCACCACGTCCTGTGCCTTGCCGGAAGCGGCTTCCACCACCAGCACAAGGCCGGCATCGCCGTTGTCATTGCTCTTCACGCCCTTGTAGGCGGCTACGTCCTCGGCCTTCAGGCCGAAGTCGTACTCGATGTTCATGGCAGCGATCTCGAACTGGTTGGAGATGGGGTTCGCAGCCAGCAGACCTTCCACGGCGCTGTCCAGATCGGCGGTGCCGTTTTCGGTGGTGTCCGCCGCCGGAGAAGCTGCATCGGAGACCGGTGCAGAGGCGGAGGCGCTGGACACGGAGGACGGCGCGGAAGAAGCGCTGCCGCCGCAGCCGGTCAGGGCAACAGCCAGCACGGCGCTGACGGCGATCACAGAGAGTTTTGTGCGGTTTATCATAAAATATTCCTTCTTTTGTTGAATTCGTTTGTCGGGGTGCGGGGCTGCGCCGCGCACACGGGCAGACTGTATTTATCTTACCATAACAGCAGGTAAATTGCAACGCACCCCACAGGGTTTTCTGGCAGTTTTCATCGGATTTTAACCGGTCACGGTCTCCCCGGCGGCAATGCGCTGCAAAACGGCTACTGCGTCCTCCAGACACAGGCCGCTCCGGTTAAGCAGGACGGCGTTTTCTGCGCCCACATAGCGCCAGTGCCACGGCTCGTAGGTGATGCCGGTCACACTTTCGGCCTCCTTGGGGTAGCGCAGGATAAAGCCGTACTGCTCTGCGTTCTCGCACAGCCAGCGGAAGGCGGCGGTGTCGGCAAAGCCGGTGTCAAGGGTGGTGTGCTCCGGGCTGTTCAGGTCGGCGGCAAGGCCGCAGTTGTGCTCCGAGCAGCCCGGCGGGTTTACGATGGCAGCGGCCTTTTCCCGGGCGGCGGCTTCGCTCAGGCCCTTGTTGCGGTAGTACTGGGTCTTGTCATCGTACAGCTTTTTCTGGTAGCTGACGCTGCGGTAGCCGCTCTGCATCCGCACATCCACGCCGTCCTTGGCGGCAGCGGCCTGCATGGAGAGAAAAGCCTCGGCGGCTTCGGTCTGCAAGGTCTTGTTGATGGCGGTGGCCGAGCCGCATTCCTTGGTCTCAACGGGGTAGTCCTCCGTGATCGGGTGGGCGCGGTTGACAAGGATCATGCGGGGGTCGTCCAGGATGGCCTGTGCCTGTGCGGCGGTAAGGGTGCTCTGCTGCACGCCGTATTCGGCAGGCTGCTCAAGGCTCTCGGCAGGCAGCTCGGGCAGCTGCGGCACTGCGGCCTTGCGGGTGCAGGCGTAGGCAGTGCCGCCCGCCACAAAGCAGGCCAGCGCCGTCAGGCAGAGCAGACGCCGGGCGTGATGGTTACGGTGATGGGAAGAACGCATAGACTATACCTTCTTTCACAAAAAAGGATAAGCACCCGCCGCCCCGGGCAGACTATCCGCAAAAGGGGGCGCGGGAAGATGAAGATGACAGCGCAGGAATACGCACGGCGGGTACAGAAGGCCGGGCCGCACTCGCCGCTTTTGACAGACTGCCTTTGGGCGTTCTGTGTGGGCGGCGGCATCTGCCTGCTGGGCGAAGGGCTGCGGCAGCTGTTTCTGCGGCAGGGCGCGGACACCGAAACGGCAGGCACCCTGACCAGCTGCACCTTGATTTTGCTCTCGGCGGTGCTGACCACGCTGGGCTGGTACCAGAAGCTGGCGGCAAAGGCCGGGGCGGGGTCGCTGGTACCCATCACCGGCTTTGCCAACGCAGTGGTCAGCGCGGCCATCGAGTTCAAGGCCGAGGGACGGGTGCCGGGCACGGGCGCAAAGATGTTCCTCATCGCCGGGCCGGTCATCGTGTACGGTACGCTGGCGGCGGTGGTGTACGGCGTGGTGCTCTGGCTGCTGGGGGCCTCTGCTTTATAATACGGAACAGCCCCGCCGGATATTGCAGCGTCACAGCACCAGTATAGCACGTGCCGGGGCATTTTTTGCAGAAAGGGAGAAATTTTTTATGACAGAGCGCCGGGGCGATACCCTGTTGTTCCATACCCCGCCGGTCATCGCCGCACAGGCGGCGGTGGGCGGCAAAAAAGAGAGCGAGGGCCCACTGGCGGCGGGCTTTGACGAGCTGACCACCGACAACTGGCTGGGACAGTGCAGCTGGGAAGCCGCCGAAAAGCAATTGCAGCTGCGGGCGGCACGGCTCTGCCTGCAAAAAGCGTCTCTGCCCGCAGAGCGGGTGAACCTTGCGCTGGCAGGGGACTTGCAGGCGCAGTGCACCGCCTCCGGCTACGCGCTGCGGGAGCTGGGCGTGCCCTTTGCGGGGCTGTTCGGGGCGTGCAGCACCATGGCCGAGGCGCTGGCGCTGGGCGCGGCACTGTGCAGCAGCGGGGCGGCGCAGAACCTGTTGGCTATGACCTCCAGCCATTTCTGCGCGGCAGAGCGTCAGTTCCGCACCCCGCTGAGCTATGGCGCGGTGCGCACGCCTACCGCGCAGTGGACGGCTACCGCCGCCGGGTGCTGCCTGCTGCGTCCGGCAGGGCAGGGGGTGGGCATTGCCGCCGCAACCCTTGGCCGGGTGCAGGACTATAATATTAAAGATATCAACAACATGGGCGCAGCCATGGCACCGGCAGCAGCTGCCACCCTGCTGCACTATCTTGCCGATACCCATGCAGAACTGCGGGATTTCGACTGCATCTACACCGGCGACCTTGGGTTGGTGGGCAGTCAGATGCTGCGGGAGCTGCTGGCAGCAGAGGGTCTGCTGCTGAAAAACCACGCGGACTGCGGCTGTCTGCTTTACGATGCCGGGGAGCAGCGGGTAAAGAGCGGCGGCTCGGGCGCGGGCTGCTGCGCCGCCGTGCTCTGTGGGCATATCCTGCCAAAGCTGCTGCGCCGTGGCAGCCGCCGGGTGCTGTTCATCGCCACCGGGGCGCTGATGAGCCAGACCACCTTTTTACAGAAGGAGAGCATCCCGGCGGTGGCGCATTTGGTAGAGCTGACCGCGCCGGAAAAGGAGAACTGAAATGAACTATCTGTGGGCATTTTTAATAGGCGGCGCCATCTGCGCGGTGGGGCAGCTGTTCATCGACCTGACAAAGCTGACCCCGGCACGCATCCTCACCGGCTATGTGGTGGCGGGGGTGGTACTCTCGGCGGTGGGGCTGTATGCGCCGCTGGCAGAGTTTGCCGGTGCGGGGGCGAGCGTGCCTCTGCTGGGCTTTGGGCATCTGCTGGCAAAGGGGGTGCGCACCGCCGTGGCGGAAAAGGGTGCCATCGGCATCCTGACTGGTGGGCTGACCGCAGCTTCTGCGGGCATCACCGCAAGCCTTGTCTGCGGTGTGGTGTGCAGCCTTGTGGGCAAAAGCCACGACCAGAACTAAGCTGTTTTGTCCGCGCTGCTTCGCTATATTTTGCGCCCGGCGGCTGGTAAACTGGGGGCAAAACGGAGGTGAGGCGCATGAAACGCAGCGGACAGACCGTATTGTGGGAGTTGTGGGCGGCACTGTGTCTGTGCACGGCGCTGGTGCTGCCGCCCGGCAGCCCGTGGCTGCACGAGCCGGCGCTTTTGTACCCGGGGCTTTCGCTGGCGGCAGTCGTGCCTGCCGCGTGGGTGGTGTGGTGGATGGCGGTGCCGCCGCAGCCGTTGCCGCCGGAGCAGCTGTTGCAGCCGGTACAGCGGCAGAGCCTTGCCGCGCTGTGCGGGACATAACAGCGGAAAAAACAAAAACCCCTGTGCCGGATACCCGGTACAGAGGTTTTGTTCGTCAATCAAACTGCGCGATCAAGCGTTCTTGTTAGCACGCTTTGCCATACGGCTGATCTTGCGGCTGGCGGTGTTCTTCTTGATGACACCCTTAGCGCGAGCCTTGTCGATCGCGGAAACAGCAGCCAGGACGGTTGCGTCCTTGTCAGCGGCATTCGCATCGATGGCAGCGTCTGCCTTCTTGACGACTGTTTTCAGGTTGGTCTTAATGGCCTTGTTGTGAGCCTGCTCTGCAGCAGCCTGCACGACGCGGTCCTTCTGAGATTTGATGTTAGGCATTCGTTCCACCTCCTTGGCTACCTATAACAGCGCACCCTATGATACCATATTTCGCGTACCAGCGCAAGCGTTTTTTTGATTTTTGTTTGGAAAAGTTTTATTTTTCCCATACTTTCCGGCAAGAAAGCGGGCTTTTGCCCCCAAAAAGGAACGGAGAGTGTGGAAAATGCGTACTACGGATATGGCCGACGAGCTGTTTTCGGGCGCGGCGCAGCCCCTGCCCGCAGGGGTGCGGCTGGCCACTGCCCGCCACGGCGGGGTCACGGTGACCCGGGTGGAAATTGCCCGCGAAGGGCTCAGCCGCCCCCGGGGCAGGTATGTCACGCTGGAAATGCCCAGCGTCAGCGTGCTGGACGAGCGGGACGCCGCTGTCATCGAGGTATGCGCCCGGGAACTGCGCGCCCTTTTGCCGCCGGAAGGGCCTGTGCTGGTGCTGGGGGTGGGCAACCGCCGCATCACCGCCGATGCCCTTGGCCCGCGCACGGTGCAGCGCATCCTTGTCACCATGGGCGCGGGCGCGGCCCCGCCGGTGCGGGGCTTGCGCCCGGTAGCGGCCGTTGCGCCCGGGGTGGCGGCAGCCACCGGGCTTTCGCTGCAGCAGCTGGCGGCGGCGCTGGTGGGGCAGCTGCGCCCGGCGGCGGTGGTCTGCGTGGACAGTCTCTGCTCCGCCGAGGGGCAGCGGCTGGGGCGCACGGTGCAGTTTTCGGACTCGGGACTCTACCCGGCGCAGGCCGACCACACCCGCCACCTGACCCGGGACACCTTGGGCGTGCCGGTGGTGGCGGCGGGCATCCCCACCCTGATGCAGGCGCAGGAGGGTGCAGACCTTGTGGTCACGCCCCGCGCACTGGACAGCGTCATCGCCCACGGCGCGGCCCTGCTGGCGGGCAGCGTCAACCGCGCCTTGCAGCCCCGCCTTACCGTGCAGCAGCTCTGCTGGCTGACAGGGTGAACGATTTAAAATGCGCTCCGCTGCGCCAATACCCCCTCAGTCTGCTCACTACGTTCGCAGCCAGCTCCCCCAAGGGGACGCCTTTGGGCTGTGCCGGAAACCTTGCCACTACCTCTGAAGCCGTCCCCTTGGGGAAGGTGGCATCGCCGCAGGCGATGACGGAAGGGGTGCCCTCGGCGGAAGCCATTCTGAATCATCCTACTGGTCGGAAAGGAGGTCTTGCCATGCGCAGCAGAGAGCCTTGGCGTCTGCCTGCGGGGCAGAGCAGGGCAGTGCCCTTTTTGCAGGCTGCGGTGCTGTTTGCAGCGCTGTGCATCTTTGCCCGCAGCGCCGCGCTGGTGCTGGCGGCCTTTCTGGCAGCGCCGGTGCCCGCTGCGCAGACTTTGCTGCATCTGGGGCAGCAGGCCGTGGAGAGCCAGGCAGCAGAATCGTCTGCGGAAAGCGTGGCGGAGGCTGCATCCGCACCTTCTCCGGCGCAGGAGGCCGCCGCTCCGGTGCAGACCGGGGTGGAGCAGTATTTTGTGGCCTTGCAGCCGGACGAAGCCCGCCCTGCCGATGCAGGCACGGTGACGGAGCAGCAGTTCGGGCAGGGCAGCGGCGAAAAGTACATCCCCTGCGGTGCGGGCAGCATCAAGAATAACACCCGGCAGACGGCGGCAGACATCGCCGCCGAGGCGGCGCAGCCCCTGCCCTTTGCCATCGAAAAGGACAGCGCCGCGCCGCAGGTGCTCATCATGCACACCCACGCCACCGAGGACTACCGCCTTTCTGCCGGGCTGTGGTTCACCCCCGGGGACGGTGCCCGCAGCACCGACCGCAGCATCAATATGTGCGCGGTGGGGCGGGTGATGGCCGATACCCTCAACGCGGCAGGAATATGCACCCTGCACGACGAGACCCTGAACGACTACCCCAGCTACACCGGCAGCTATGCCAACAGCCGGGCGGTGGTGCAGCAGTATCTGGCGCAGTACCCCAGCATCAAGGTGGTGCTGGACGTCCACCGCGACGCCATCGAGCGGGAAAACGGCACCCGCTGCGCCCCGGTATGCACCGTAGACGGGCGGCAGGCGGCGCAGGTGATGATCATCTGCGGGTGCGACAACGGCACCAGCGTGCAGCTGCCCGCATGGCGGCAGAACCTGCGTTTTGCCGCTGCGTGGGAGCGCAGCATGGAGGCAAAATACCCCGGCCTTACCCGCCCGGTGCTGTTCAGCTACCGGTTCTATAATCAGGATCTGACCACCGGCAGCCTGCTGATCGAGATCGGTGGGCACGGCAACAACTTAAATGAGGCCCTGTACGCCGGATATCTGGCAGCACAGGGCCTCGTGGAAACATTATTAGGCTGAGGCAACACCGCACAATTCCCGCCTTACGGCTTAAGCACCACTCCGGCGGATCTCCGCGCCAAGAGCCGCCGCAAGCGGCGGTTGCGCTCCGAAGCGCCTCGCTGCGGCTCGGTGTGCGGCACGGCATCTGCGTTGCCAAAATGCTCGATAATACACAAAGTATTATCTGCGCTTTTGGCTTAGCATCTGCCGCACCTCACTCGCCGTATCGGCACTTAGAATTATGCGGTATTGCCCTGAATCAGCCGCCAAGGCTGGAGATCATGCTGCTCTTGGCAGACTGATAGTAGCTCCATGCCTGATCGGCTATGGTCTCGGGCTGGTTATACTCCCGCAGCACGCTGCGCATCTCGCTGACCACCGAGGAGACGGCACTGTCGTAGGTGCTCTCCACCGAGGAAAGATGCTTGTAGGCGATGCTGACTTTATTGGCAAAGGTCCGCTGAGAGGCGGGCAGAGCGTGGTATTCATCCTTTGCGCTCTGGATGGCACTGCTGACATCCGACTGTGCAGAGGCCTCCAGCGAGTACAGCTCGCTCATCAGCGACGCGATTTTGGCATCGCACTCGGGGTTGGGCTCGGCGTAGACGTGACCGGAGTCCCCCGATGCGGAACTCCCTCCATAAGTGCTTTCCCCGGCGCTTGGGGGAGAGGGGAACCAGTCACCGAACAAAAACTCGTTGTAACCGGCAATGAATTCCTCTTTGGTGCAGCCGCTCAGCAGGGCGGCCAGTGCGCAGCTGACCACAGCGAGGGTCAGCAGACGGATGATGCGATGTGTGTGCTTCATGATCTCCTCCAGAATCTGTTTTTGCGGAATGTCGCTTTTTCCCATTTTATCAGAGAAAAGGCGTTCTGACAAGAAAAAACGCAGAATTTTATTCAATGCCGCACCGTAAGGTTGACAAAATGCCGCCAACGTGCTATTTTAAAACAACAAATGCAAGGAA
>ERZ1034626.1665-NODE-1665-length-14323-cov-22.532030_pt1 | contig 14323 bp, 15 predicted proteins | sample MGYA00520652_ERZ1034626 | MGnify/ENA primary metagenome ERZ1034626 (study PRJEB33766, sample SAMN09781765) | gut metagenome | biome: gut microbiome | host: Homo sapiens | place: Madagascar | study: EMG produced TPA metagenomics assembly of the PRJNA485056 data... | reverse complement strand
TTACAAATCCTGTCAAACATGGTATGATTCAGGTATTCCCTTTTAAAGGAGGTTTATCCCATGCCGGTACGAAAAAAAGCCCCGGAGGACCTTACCGCAAAAAAGGCGCTGGCGCTGGAGGTCATCCGGCGTCTCAAGGCTGAATACCCGGATGCCGGGTGCACGCTGGACTACGACCACGCATGGCAGCTTCTGGTCAGCGTGCGGCTGGCCGCCCAGTGCACAGATGCCCGGGTGAACATTGTGGTGGAGGAGTTGTTTGCCAAATACCCAAGCGTAGCGGCGCTGGCTGCCGCCGAGCCGGAGGACATTGAAGCCATCGTCAAGCCCTGCGGGCTGGGACACTCCAAGGCGCGGGATATCTCGGCCTGTATGCGGATGCTGCGGGACAAGTACGACTGCCGGGTACCCGACACCTTTGAGGAGTTGCTCGCTTTGCCCGGCGTAGGGCGCAAGAGTGCAAACCTCATCATGGGGGATGTGTTCGGCAAGCCCGCCATCGTTACCGACACCCACTGCATCCGGCTGTGCAATAAAATTGGCCTTGTGGACGGCATCAAGGAGCCGCAAAAGGTGGAGATGGCGCTATGGAAGATCGTCCCGCCGGAGGAAGGCAGCGACCTTTGCCACCGCTTTGTGATGCATGGCCGTGCGGTGTGCAACGCCCGCAAGCCGGAATGCGAAAAATGCTGTTTGAAAGACATCTGCCGCACTGCCCGCGAAGCCGCCGGGCAGCAGGCAGAGCCATAATTTTTAAGGAGGTATAAACTATGATCACTTTAACGATTTTGCTCATTGTTGCCCTGCTGTGCGTACTGGTGGGCTGCCTGACCGGCCTGCTGACGCTGGTAGGTGTACTGGCTTCCCTTTTTGTGGGCGTGCTGGTGGGTGCGCTAGCCGGATATCTGGCCGGGCGCTTTATGGGCACGGAAACTTCCCTTGGCCGCAACATCCTGATGGGCGTGCTGGGCAGCTTTGTGGGCGAGTTTTTGTTCGGCCTGCTGGGCATCCACGCCTCCGGCAGCTTTTCTTCCTTTGCCATCTCGGTGGTCGGCGCCTGCATCTGCATCTGGATCGGTCAGAAGATCTCTAAGTAAGTTTTTTGGATCAATATGCCGCCGCATTCTGCTGCCGGAGTTTCCGGGCAGGGTGCGGCGGCTTTTTTATGGGCGTTCTGCCGGATAAACGCCGCCCGGGCTGTGCAGGCCGCCGAACTTTCTGCCAATTCTTGACAGGCATTCCCTGCCGTTGTATCGTTGACCCAGAAACGGAGGCTTCAACATGGAAAAAGAACTTGCACATATTTCCGAGGACGGCACCCGCACCCAGACCGTCTACGGGCATCTTTCCGGCACAGCGCGCCTTGCCGGAGCTTTTGCCGCCCCCTTTGGTGCAAAAGAGGAGGCCGAATACGCCGCATGGCTGCATGATATCGGCAAATACAGCGCCGCCTTTCAGCAGCGGCTGGCGGGCGGTGCTGCAACCGACCACTCGACCGCCGGTGCACAGGAAGCGATGAAGGGCTGTGCGCCCCACGTTCAGGCCGCCTTTGCCGTAGCCGGGCACCACACCGGTCTGCCGGATGGCGGCAATCGAAGGACAGCCGATGCTGCTGACGCTACCCTGTTCGGGCGGCTGAAAAAACCAGTGGAGCCTTACGATGGCTGGCGCGAGGTCACCCTCCCCCAGAGCGCCCCGCCGGACTGGGCAAACCGCGACCCGCTGGATTTTGCATTCTTTACCCGGATGCTCTACTCCTGTCTTGTGGATGCGGATTTTATCGACACCGAAACTTTTATGAACGGGCAGGCCGCGCCCCGGGGCAACAGCACCGCGCTTTCTTCTCTTCTGGAAAAGGTGCGTACCAAGGCGGCTGGCTATCTTGCGGCACAGAGCACCTTGCCGGTAAGCAGCCAGCGCAATGCCGTGCTGCGGGCTTGCATGGAGAAAGGTGCCCACGGTGCACCGGGGCTGTATACCCTCACCGTGCCCACCGGCGGCGGCAAGACCTTTGCTTCCCTTGCCTTTGCGCTGGAACAGGCCGCTGCGCAGGGCATGAAGCGGGTGATCTATGTGATTCCGTATATGTCCATCATCGACCAAACTGCCGCTGTTTTTGCAGACCTTCTGGGCGCAGAAAACGTACTGGCCGATTACTCCTGCGCAGACTACAAAAGTCTTGAGCAGGAAAAGCTGACCCCGGCGCTGTACCGCCAGCTGCTGGCCAGCGAAAACTGGGATGCACCTGTTGTGGTGACCACTGCGGTGCAGTTTTTTGAATCGCTGTACGCCAACCGCAGCAGCCGCTGCCGCAAGCTGCACAACATTGCGAACAGTGTGATCATCTTTGACGAAGCGCAGACCCTGCCCACCAGTTATCTGCTGCCCTGCGTCAGTGCTATTGCGCAGCTGGTGCGGCACTACCATACCACCGCTGTGTTATGCACCGCCACCCAGCCCGCATTAGAGCCCTACTTCCGACAGTTTGCACCGGAGCTGCCCTTGCAGGAGATCGTGCCGGACACTGCCACCTTATACACCACCCTGTGCCGCACCACCCTTTGCGATGCCGGAGAGCTGACGCTGGAAGCGCTGACTTCGCAGCTCTGCGCACTGCCGCAGGTGCTGTGCGTAGTGAACCGGCGCAAAACGGCGCAGGACGTGTACGCCGCCTTGCCTGCCGAGGGCAGTTACTGCCTGACCACGCTATTGTGCGCCGCAGACCGCCGCCGCCAGCTGGCAGAGATCCGGCAACGGCTGCGGGAAAGCCTGCCCTGCCGGGTAGTGTCCACCTCGCTGATCGAAGCAGGTGTGGACGTGGATTTCCCCGCCGCATACCGGGAGCAGTGCGGGCTGGACTCCCTTTTGCAGACCGCCGGACGCTGCAACCGGGAGGGACACCGCAGCGTGGAAGAGAGCCTAGTATACCGTTTTAAGCTGGAAGGCTGCGGCGTACCACAGATGCTGCGCCAGAACGTACACGCCATGCAGTACGCAGCAGGCTGCACCGCAGCGCTGGACAGCCCGGAGGCGGTCAGAGCTTATTTTAAGGAGCTGTATTTTGCGCGGGGTGAGGCCGCACTGGACACAAGCAACATTCTGGACGCCCTGCGCAAGGGGATCTCGGGCTGCATTTTCCCGTTTGCACAGGTGGCTGAACAGTTCCATCTGATCGAAGCCCCCACCCGCACCGTTTACCTGCCCGTTGGCGAAGGAAAAGCCCTTTGCGACCAGCTGCGCAGCGGGACTGTGAGCCGCACACTTTACCGCAAGCTGGGCGCTTACAGCGTAGCCTGTTATGCCCAGCAGTTTCAGGCATTGAGGGACGCCGGGGCGCTGGTTCCACTGCCCAACGGCAGCGCTATCCTGACTGACAGCACCCTGTACGACCCTAAGACCGGGCTTTCCATGGACGTGGAGACCGGAAAAGGTCTGTTTTTCTGACAAAAAACCAAAAATAAGGCAAAGAAAAAATGCAAAGTCCTTTTTATTGTATTTTATTTATTGTAATATAATACCAAGTAAATGAAGAAACGGCAAAATATCTGTCGCTCTGCCGTTTCCCCGTCATACATCCATGATCTACTAATTATTTCTATCCACATCCCAGTGCGCACACCGGATGACAGCAACAGTATACGAAAAAAGCATTAAATTGTGTTATTCTAGGCTCAGAAACGCTTATACATCCATTATCTAGTAATTGAATTATAGAAAGAGGTGGTTTATGTGGGCAAGTTTTCTCTTTGTCTGAAGATTCAAATAAACAATGAAAGGAGGTGGTGTTCATGTCCATGCTGATCGAGGTCTGGGGCGACTACGCCTGTTTTTCAAGACCCGAGATGAAAACCGAGCGTGTATCCTATGACATCATGACGCCCTCGGCGGCACGCGGGCTGGTGGAGGCCATCTACTGGCACCCGGGCATGAAGTACCATATCGACCGCATCTACCTGCTCAAGCCGGTGCAGTTTGCCAGCATCCGGCGCAATGAGGTCAAGGCTACCCTGCTGTCCTCGGCGGCGCTCAGTGCAGCCAAGGGCGGTGAGATGCCCATGCTGTGCACGGCAGAGAATATCCAGCAGCGGGCAGCGCTGGTGCTGCAGGATGTGCATTACGTTATCGAATGCCATTTTACCATGACCGAAAAAGCCGCACCCGGCGATAACCCGGGCAAATTTCAGGATATCTTGCGGCGGCGGCTTGCCAAGGGGCAGTGCTATCACCAGCCCTGCTTTGGCTGCCGGGAGTTTCCGGCAAACTTCCGGGAATGGCACGGCAGGGCCGAGGACATTCCCGCACTGCCGCTCACGCAGGATCTGGGCTTTATGCTGTATGATCTGGACTACTCCGACCCGGAAAATATCCGCTCCCAGTTCTTCCGGGCAAAGCTGGAAAACGGCGTTCTGGACTGCCGGGATGTGGAGGTGTTTACATGATCTTACAGGCGCTTACTGCCTATTACGAGCAGCTTGTCCGGCAGGGCAAGCTTTCTGCCCCCGGCTGGGATGACAGCTTTAAGGTGAGCTATGAGGTGCGGTTGAATGACGCCGGGCAGCTGCTTAGGGTCGTTCCCCTTCTCACCGAAAAGACCGTGGGCAAAAAGACAGTCCTTGCCCCGCGTGCAATGCGCGTACCGGCGCATGAAAAGCGTTCCTCCGGCATTGCTGCCAACTTTTTGTGCGACAACTCTACCTATTTGCTGGGCGCAGACGAAAACGGCAAGCCGGAGCGCTCTGCGGATTGCTTCAAGGTCTGTGCCAAATTGCATCACGCCATTCTGGATGGCGTAGACAGCCCCGCAGCCCGGGCGCTCCTTGCTTATTTTGACAGCTGGGATCCGGCGCAGGCTGCCGCGCATCTCCTATTGGCTGAGCAGTGGAAGGAGATCACCGGCAATGCCAACCTGATCTTTGGCTACGAAGTTGCCGACCACAGTCACAGCTTTGTCAATGACGACCCTGCCATTCAGAACGCTTGGCAGACGCACTACAACGACCGCTCTGCCGATTTGGACATGGGGCAATGCCTGATTACCGGAAAATATGCCCCTATCGAGCGCACCCATCCCAATATCAGCGGTGTGCCCGGGGCGCAAAGCTCCGGCGCAGCACTGGTATCCTTCAACGCAGATGCATTCTGCTCCTACGGCCACGAACAGGGCGATAACGCCCCTGTCAGCAAGTACGCCGCTTTTGCCTATACCACTGCGCTGAACCGCCTGCTTGCTGACCGCAGCCACTGCAAACATGTTGGCGATACCACCATTTTGTGCTGGGCAGAAAACGCAGAGCCGGTCTATCAGGACGCCATGAGCATGTTCCTGTTTGGGGCAGATGAAGCAGCCGGCATTCAGGAAAGCGATGTACAGGCCGCGCTCAAACGGCTGTCTGCCGGGCAGACAGTGCCTTTTCTGGAAAAAGAGCTTTCGCCCGACCAGCACTTTTATCTATTGGGTCTGGCACCCAATGCAGCGCGTCTTTCGGTGCGGTTCTTTTTGCGGGACACCTTCGGCAGCTTTGCGCAAAACCTGCAAAAGCACGCCGAGGAAATGGAGATCGACTGCTCGGAAAAAGAAAAATTCCGCACCCTGCCCATCTGGGCTGTGGTGAATGAGACCACCCGCACCGTGCCCGGGCAGCCCGCAAAGCCGTCCCCGCAGCTGGCAGGTGACCTGCTGCGCGCCGTGCTGACCGGCGGGCGTTACCCCGCTACCCTATTGAACGGTGTGACCCTGCGCATCCGTGCCGAGCAGAATGTGACCCGCGGCCGGGCTGCCGTGATCAAAGCGTATTACCTGCGTAATTACCCTACCGTACTGAACAAGGAGGTCTATACTGTGAGCCTGAACGAAACCACCAATGTCCCCTATCTTCTGGGACGGCTGTTCTCTGTGCTGGAGGCTGTGCAAAAAGCTGCCAACCCCGGCATCAACACTACCATCAAGGACCGGTATTTCAACGCCGCCTGCGCCACGCCGGGTATGTCCTTCCCCACCCTGCTGCGGCTGAGCCAGAAGCATCTGCGCAAGCTGAATGACGGCCTTGCCACCCACTATGATAAGCAGATCACCGAACTGATGGCACAGCTGCCGGAGAGCGGTTTTCCTGCCCGGCTCAGTCTGCCGGATCAGGGTAAATTCACCATCGGCTACTACCACCAGACCCAGAAACGTTACGTCAAAAAGAACGAGGAGGAATAAAAAATGTCTGCACCTATCAAGAACCGCTACGATTTCGTCATTCTGTTCGATGTAGAGAACGGCAACCCCAACGGTGACCCCGATGCCGGCAATATGCCCCGCATCGACCCTGAGACCGGCTATGGGCTGGTGACCGATGTCTGTCTGAAGCGCAAAATCCGCAACTATGTGGAGACGCTGAAGGAGGACGCCCCCGATGCCGATAATTACCGCATCTATGTCAAGGAGGGCGTACCCCTGAACCGCAGCGATGCCGAGGCGCTGGAGCATAACGGTCTGACCCCCAAGGACGACCTGAAAAAGGCCAAGAAAAGCGACCCGGAGATCGACCGCAAGCTGCGGGATTATATGTGCGAACATTTCTACGATATCCGCACCTTCGGTGCCGTGATGACCACCTTTGTCAAGGGTGCGCTGAACTGCGGCCAAGTGCGCGGGCCGGTGCAGCTGAGCTTTGCCCGCTCTGTTGACCCTATCGTGCCGCAGGAGGTGACCATTACCCGCGTAGCCATCACCACCGAGGCAGACGCTGAAAAGAAGAACAGTGAAATGGGCAACAAGCATATCGTGCCCTACGGCCTGTACCGTGCCGAGGGTTACGTTTCTGCCAATCTTGCCCGCAAGACCACCGGCTTCTCGGAAGAGGATTTGCAGCTGCTGTGGCAGGCTATCCTGAATATGTTCGAAAACGACCACAGTGCTGCACGCGGCAAGATGGCCGTGCGGGAGCTAATCGTGTTCAAGCACGATTCCGAGCTGGGCAATGCGCCCGCCTATAAGCTGTTCGATGCTGTTACCGTGGCGCACAAGGCCGAGGTGGTCGCGCCCCGCAACTATCAGGACTACACCGTTACGGTGGCCGACACCCTGCCGGAGGGTGTACACTGCGAGAGGTTTCACTGATGGACGCGCCAGATGACTACCTGCAAATGTCCGGCATCCAGCATTTTGCCTTCTGCCGCCGCCAGTGGGCACTGATCCATCTGGAGCAGCAATGGGCAGAAAATCTGCGTACCACCGAAGGACAGCTGAACCATGCCCGCTGCCACGATGACACCCGCACCGAGCGCCGGGGCGATTTGCTGATCACTCGGGGAATGCGGGTGGTCAGCCACCGGCTGCGGATGTCCGGCAACTGTGACGTGGTAGAGTTCCGGGCTTGTGCGGATGGCATCCCGCTGCAAAGCACCCCCGGGCGCTGGCAGCCCTACCCGGTGGAGTACAAGCACGGCCACGCAAAAGAAACCGATGCCGACCGGCTGCAATTATGCGCACAGGCCATGGCGCTGGAGGAAATGCTGGTGTGCCATATTCCGGAAGGGGCGCTGTATTACTGCGAGACGAAGCGGCGGGAGGTCGTACCTTTTACCAACGAACTGCGCAGCACCACCCGGCAGATGGCAGACGAAATGAACCAGTATTTTGCCCGCGGCTACACCCCAAAGGTAAAGCCCGGCAAGCACTGCAACGCCTGTTCCCTGAAAGAGCTCTGTCTGCCGATGCTCTGCCAGAAGGCAGACGCCAAGGCTTATCTGCGGCGCTATCTGGACGAGACGGCCACGGAGGTGACACCATGCGGCAATTCCTAAACACCCTGTTCGTCCTCAGCGAGGACGCTTACCTCACGCTGGACGGCGAAAATGTTGTGGTCAACCGTGGAAAAGCTGAGGTCGGACGGGTGCCGTTGCACACGCTGGAAAGCATCCTCTGCTTCAGTTACGCCGGTGCCAGCCCCGCGCTGATGGGCAAATGCGGGCGTATGGGCATCGACCTGAGCTTTTATACCCCGCGCGGACGCTTTTTAGCGCGTACTGTGGGCGAGGAACGTGGCAACGTATTGCTGCGGCAGACCCAGTACGCCGTTGCCGCCAGCGAGGCGCTCAGCTGCAGCTATGCCCGCAGCTTTATTCTGGGCAAGGTGTACAATGCCCGCTGGGTGCTGGAACGTGCCACCCGGGACCACCCGCAGCGGGTGCCCGTGGACGAATTAAAACAGACCAGCGCACAACTGGCGGCTGCCCTGCCGCTGGTGGAAGGCTGCGAGGATCCGGAGCAGCTGCGCGGGCTGGAGGGCGAAGCCGCACAGCGGTACTTCGACCGGTTCAACGCGCTGATCTTACAGCAGAACGATGCCTTTGTGTTTACCTGCCGCAGCCGCAGACCGCCACTGGACAATGTGAACGCGCTACTGTCCTTTGCCTATTCCCTGCTGGCCAGCGATTGCGCCGCCGCGCTGGAGGGTGCTGGGCTGGACCCTTATGTAGGCTTTTTGCACCGGGCACGCCCCGGGCGGCGCAGCCTTGCGCTGGACTTGATGGAGGAGCTGCGCGCCGTTTTTGCAGACCGTTTCGTGCTGTCCTGTATCAACCAGAAAGTGCTGAATGCAAAGCACTTTGAAAAGCAGGAAAACGGTGCCGTTCTGCTGACCGATGAGGGACGCCGTGCATTCCTGAACGCCTGGCAGCAGAAAAAGCGCGAGGTCATCACCCACCCGTTTTTGAAGGAAAAGCTCTGCTGGGGACTTGTGCCCTATGTGCAGGCGTTGCTGCTGGCGCGCACCCTGCGGGGCGATTTAGAGGTTTACCCTCCGTTTTTCTGGAAATGAGGTGCAATCATGCTGGTACTGATCACCTACGACGTAAACACCGAGACCTCTGCCGGACGCAAGCGGCTGCGCAAGGTTGCCAAGAAGTGCGTGGATCATGGGCAGCGGGTGCAAAATTCCGTGTTCGAATGCCTGCTGAACGCATCGCAGTACGCGGTGCTCAAGGCGGAACTGACCGCCCTGATCGACCCCGCCTTGGACAGTCTGCGGTTCTACCAGCTGGGCAACAACTACCAGACCAAGGTCGAGCACGTTGGACTGCACCCGGAGTTTGCTCAAGACAGCGTGCTGATCTTTTGATGTCCGGCCAGTGCGAACCGGCAGCACACATGGTTTTCCGGGACGCTTCGCACCGGAATACCAGCCGTTTGCGCAAGTAACGGTGTGATTTTGCGGTTTGGTTTGCAGACATCTCTTTGCAATTTGTGCAGGGAGGTGTATAATGAGACAAAAGCAGCGGGTTTTCTCTCTGTTTTTGCTGTCGCCCTCCTCGCGGAGGGCGTGGATAGAAATACCGCCCAACTGCACATTTTCATAAATTTTTTCGTCGCCCTCCTCGCGGAGGGCGTGGATAGAAATCCTTTTCGGTGTCGTACACCAGCAGCCGCCCCGCGTCGCCCTCCTCGCGGAGGGCGTGGATAGAAATAAAGGATTTGACAACTATTGCTAGTATACAAATGTCGCCCTCCTCGCGGAGGGCGTGGATAGAAATGCGGACGGTCTGCCGCCGCTTGAGGTCAGCGGTGGTCGCCCTCCTCGCGGAGGGCGTGGATAGAAATAGCTGCGTAACATACCGGTCCAGCGTGGAACGATGTCGCCCTCCTCGCGGAGGGCGTGGATAGAAATTGTGGCGGGGTGTGCTGTGGGGGTTTGTCGGGCGGTCGCCCTCCTCGCGGAGGGCGTGGATAGAAATCGGCCGCGAGGTGGAGGCTGAACCGGACAACAGGTCGCCCTCCTCGCGGAGGGCGTGGATAGAAATTGCAAGCACTGCCAAGCCTGATAAACGTAGCTGGGTCGCCCTCCTCGCGGAGGGCGTGGATAGAAATATTTGAATTGCGTTTAAGTGCGGCGCGCGGCGCTGTCGCCCTCCTCGCGGAGGGCGTGGATAGAAATCCGTTGGCATAGCCCAAGCGGTAAACCTCACGCATAGTCGCCCTCCTCGCGGAGGGCGTGGATAGAAATTCGACAACTCCATTTTAGCACGTTTGGCCGCAGGTCGCCCTCCTCGCGGAGGGCGTGGATAGAAATGGATGCGCTGGAGTGCACTGTCAGCTGCGAGGAAAGTCGCCCTCCTCGCGGAGGGCGTGGATAGAAATCCAGATATCCTTGCATCCGGTGCGGAACTTACCGGGGTCGCCCTCCTCGCGGAGGGCGTGGATAGAAATCCAAGGCGGATTGGCTACGCGGAGACCGCGTATATGGTCGCCCTCCTCGCGGAGGGCGTGGATAGAAATTGGTACGCATTGACAGCGGCGGGCATATCACAGCGGTCGCCCTCCTCGCGGAGGGCGTGGATAGAAATATAGCAGGAAGTGCTTTGTCTGTGTCAATCCAAAACGTCGCCCTCCTCGCGGAGGGCGTGGATAGAAATAGCAGAGAGGGAAGCGCCTGCACTATGACGAACCCGCGCTATGCCAACGGTAATCTGCGGCGCAAGCATCGGGAGCGGCTGTGGGCAATGGGCGGCCTACGCTGGTCAACTTCTACACCGACACCGCCGTCATCGTGCTGCACTCTGACGGCAGCAGCTGGGCGGCGCAGCGGATGCCCCACCGGATGGGTCGTCCGCCGATGGAGTCGCTGATCTGGAACGCCACCAGCAACAAGCCCTTTGGCCGCAACATCCTGATGGGCGTGCTGGGCAGCTTTGTGGGCGAGTTTTTGTTCGGCCTGCTGGGCATCCACGCCTCCGGCAGCTTTTCTTCCTTTGCCATCTCGGTGGTCGGCGCCTGCATCTTCATCTGGATCGGCCAGAAGATCTCTAAGTAAGTTTTTTGAAACAATACGCCGCCGCATTCTGCTGCCGGAGTTTCCGGGCAGGGTGCGGCGGCTTTTGGCTTTACGACCGCGTAAAATTATTAACTCGCAACGCCCTCCCCTTGCTTTCAGCGGTAACCCGCGCTATACTTATTGCAGAAGATACTTCCTGTGCATCCGCAAAGGGTGCACCGCACTGCCTTTGGGAGCAGTGTGGGAGTATCTTTTTTTATTGCGGTTGCATTTGCTGCGCATAATTTATTGCCTACAATGCAGAAATGCACCGTGCTTTTCTTGCGCCACTTCTTGCGCCACTAAATAAAGCAATTTCCAGATAAACAGGGGTAATTAAGGCACAATCGCCCACTTTCCCATCCCCTGCCGCACAAACAAAAACCCCCGAAAACCGGCTTCACAAGCCAACTTTCGGGGGTTTTACTTTGGAGCTACTGACCTGATTCGAACAGGCGACCTGCTCATTACGAGTGAGCTGCTCTACCAGCTGAGCCACAGTAGCACATTGCACATCTGCTGCAACAGGCAATATTTTACCATATTTCTACGGTGCTGTCAAGGCCGGATTTCCTGTAAGCGGGGCAGCTTTTGCGGTGTGTTTCACAAAAAGTTATTGCATTTTAGCCCGGCGGCTTTATAATAGAATTGATTGCGCAAAAGGCCGCGCCTTTTGCCGGAAAGGACGAGCTGCACCATGATCTTTGTTCCCCTGCTGCACTACTTTTTGTGCAAGAATGATTACAGCGGCAACGAGGCCGGGCTGCGCTACCGGCTTACCCCGGGCAAGCGCACCGTGCCGGACCCGGACGGCGGCGCGGATGCCACCAAAGAGGAAAAGATCCTCACCGTGGACTACTGGCCCGCGCCTTGGACGATCGACAAGACCGACCCCGCCCTGCGCCGCCGGGAGGTATTCCCGCTTACAGACGAAGGGCGTGCCGCCGCCGCACAGTATCTGAAGGACGCCTACGATGCCGAGCCGGAGCGCTGGAACAACTGCCCGGACATGATGGACTGCGACCCTTGGGAGCCGCCTGCCGAGCCGGATACCGCCAACGAATAAACCGAACGAGGAAACCATGATCTACCGTTTGAAAGAACTGAAGGGCGATACCATCGCCGTGCCGCAGCTGGTGTTCTCCAAGCTGGGCATTGCCGAAGAATACAATGTGCGGGTGGCACTGTATGTGCTGGCCACCGGTGTGACCGACCCGGACAAGATCTGCGCCGACCTCAAGCTGCGCAGCCGCATCAGCGCCGAGAGTGCGCTGGCGTTCTGGGCAGGTGCAGGGCTTTTGGAGCGCTACGAGGAGAACGCCGCGCCGGGCGCAGAGCCCAGCGCCCCTGCCCCCATGCGCTGGGCGGAGATCGCCGCTGCTAGCCGCACCGACCCTATGATCTCCAGCCTGATCGACTGCGGGCAGACCAGCTTTGCCCGTCCGCTGACCCATACCGAGATGGAAAAACTGGTGAACCTGTATGTGCAGGAAGGCTTTGCGCCTGAGACTGTGATGCTGTGCGTAGCTTATGTGGCCAGCCGGGGCAAGCGCACCATGGCTGCCGTGACCCACGAGCTGAAGGTCTGGCGCGCCGAGGGCGTGGAGACCGGCGAGCAGGCTGATGCCCACTTAAAGCTGCTGGCGCTGCGCCAGAGCCGCGAGGAATACGTCAGCAGCCTGCTGCAGATCACCTCCGAGGAGCTGACGCTGGGCGGGCGCAAGGCCATTGCACGCTGGTACGAGGTGTACGGCTACGACGACGCCATGGTGCAGGAAGCCGCCGTACAGGCCGGCCCCAAGCGGGATCTGTGGTACTGGAACAGCATCCTGAAAACATGGAACGCCAAGGGTCTGCGCAGCATCCATGATGTGCGCGGCCCGGTGGCTGCAGCCGGAGCAAGCCGAAATATCCGGGTGGACCGCGCTGCACCCAGCGGAAACGATATTCTGAAAAACGCCACCCGCCGCCGTTCTCTTATCAAGAAGCCGGAGTAAGGAGCCTTTATGCGTACCAAAAACGAATTGTATCAGCAGGCATTGCGCACCGTAGCCATGCGGCGGCAGACCGCCCGCGCCTTAGCGCAGGATGCACAGGCCGAAGCCGAAGCTGCCATCCCCGGGCTGCGCCACGCCGAGGAGGAAGTGCGGGTGCGGGGCATCCGCTGCGCCATTGCAGGAGCCTCCGGTAAGGACCGCACCGAGGCTGCCGCTGCCCTTGCGGCGGCAAAGCAGAAGCTGACTGCCCTGCTGGCTGAGAGCGGACGCCCTGCGGATGCGCTGGAGCCGAAGTTCACCTGCAAGCGGTGCAAGGACACCGGCGCGGTGGACGGCCGCACCTGCGACTGTGTGCGCCGGGTGATGCAGCAGCTGCGCCGGAAGGAGATCGAGGAGCTGTCCAGCCTGTCCATCTCCAGCTTTGACACCATGCAGCTGGACTACTACCCCAACACGGTGGACAAAGCGCTGGGCGAGAGCGTGCGCAGCTATATGGCCGGAGTTTTGGCCGACCTGCGGGATTACGCTGCGGACTTCTCCCCTGCCACCCGCGAAAGCCTGCTGCTGGTGGGCAACGCAGGGCTTGGCAAGACCCATGCCGCCCTTGCCATTGCCGGGGAGGTGCTGCGGCAGAACTACGACGTGATCTATGTCTCTTGCCCGGACTTTTTCGGCAAGCTGGAAGCGCTGCATTTCGGCACAGACCCCGGCGGCGAGGAGGAGACCTTGTTCCAGACTGCCTGCAACGCTGACCTGCTGATTTTGGATGATCTGGGTACCGAGTTCAATTCCAGCTTCTTCCTGACGAATCTGTACAGCCTGCTGAATAACCGCTTGGGCGCAAAGCTGCCTACCATTGTCACCACCAATATCACGGACGGCGCACTGCTGGAAAAGCTGTATACGGAGAAGATCTCCAGCCGCCTTGCGGCCTTTGTGCAGATCCAGTTTTTAGGCAGTGATATCCGGGTGCAGAAAGCCGCCGAATAAGTCGTTTCATTTCTGCCGGAGCCGTCCATCTTTTGAGAGAAACAATTTTAAAATAAGTGCGAATTGCCGTGCAAACGAAAAGCCATCTGCCGCAGCATGTCGAGGTTTGAAACCCTCGGAATCAGCTGTTGCAGATGGCTTTATTTGTGACAAATCAGAACTCTAATGCAGGGCTTACCTCGTTGCGGCGCTGTGCCTGCACGATACAGTCTTTTTCCGGCACGACACCGGCTGCGCCCAAGGTGGTGAACACGGTCTGCAAGGCAAGGCTGGGCGTGTTATTCTCCTGCGAGAGATGGCACAGAGCGAACTTTTTGCAGCCGCTCTGGATCAGTTCCAGAAGCTTTGCGGAGCACTCGTCGTTGGAAAGGTGTCCCCGCACACTCTCGATGCGGGCGCGCAGATAGTAGGGGTAGGGCCCGCTGCGCAGCATGTGCAGGTCGTAGTTGCTTTCCAGCGCCACAAGGTCGCAGCCGGAAAGCGCCTCGTGCACCGGCGGGGTCAGGGTGCCAAGGTCGGTGGCGATGGTCATGGTCTTAT
>ERZ1034626.1660-NODE-1660-length-14370-cov-4.912400_pt1 | contig 14370 bp, 6 predicted proteins | sample MGYA00520652_ERZ1034626 | MGnify/ENA primary metagenome ERZ1034626 (study PRJEB33766, sample SAMN09781765) | gut metagenome | biome: gut microbiome | host: Homo sapiens | place: Madagascar | study: EMG produced TPA metagenomics assembly of the PRJNA485056 data... | reverse complement strand
ATAGTAAGCAACGGAAATGTGGACCTGACAGAGCGTTTTGTGAGGGGAGAGAGGTCGAGAACCACTGAAGGAAGTGGACTTGGACTTTCGATTGCAAAGAATCTGACCCATTTGATGGGAGGAAAATTCGAAATTAAGGTAGATGGTGATTTATTTATTGCCACAATTACCTATAATATTATATAATAGTAAATAATAGAATTTTGAAATACACATACGGAGGTAGAATAAGTGAAATTATATGAAAATGGTGCTTACCTTTTAAACGGTAAGGAAGTAATAATTGATGGACCTAAGGCTCAGGCAGCTGTCAAAAGCAAGACCGGCATGGACATCGATAAACAGACAGCTAAGCAGGAGACAATTGCTTACGGTATTTTAAAGGAGCACAATACATCCGGCAATATGGACAAGCTTCAGATTAAGTTTGATAAGCTTACATCGCATGATATCACATTTGTAGGTATCATCCAGACAGCACGAGCTTCAGGACTTGAGAAATTCCCTATCCCGTATGTACTTACAAACTGTCACAACAGCCTTTGTGCAGTTGGTGGAACAATCAATGAGGATGACCACATGTTTGGTCTCACATGTGCAAAGAAGTACGGCGGAATCTATGTACCACCTCATCAGGCAGTTATCCATCAGTTTGCACGAGAGATGCTTGCCGGCGGCGGAAAGATGATACTTGGTTCTGATTCACATACACGCTATGGTGCACTTGGTACTATGGCAGTCGGCGAGGGTGGACCTGAGCTTGTTAAGCAGCTTCTCGAACAGACATATGATATTGATATGCCTGAGGTAGTAGGTATTTACCTGACAGGAGAGCCAATCAAGGGCGTTGGACCACAGGATGTCGCACTTGCAATTATCGGAGAGGTATTCGGAAACGGCTTCGTAAAGAACAAAGTTATGGAGTTTGTAGGACCGGGTGTGTCTAATCTGAGCGTTGACTTCCGTATAGGTGTCGATGTTATGACAACAGAGACTACATGTCTTTCTTCTATCTGGAGAACAGATGACCAGGTTAAGGAATTCTTTGAGATTCACGGTAGGGCTGAGGACCACAAGGAGCTTAATCCGGGTGAGGTGGCTTACTACGACAGATTTATTGAGATTGATTTAAGCCAGATCCGCCCAATGATAGCTATGCCATTCCACCCAAGCAATACCTATACTATCGATGAGCTCAATGCAAACCTCATGGATATTCTCGATGACTGTGAGAAGAGAGCTGAGGTAAGCTTTGACGGCAAGGTGAAGCTTGATTTAAAGAGTAAGGTAAGAGACGGAAAACTGTATGTTGACCAGGGAATCATCGCAGGCTGTGCAGGCGGTGGATTTGAGAATATCTGCGATGCGGCTGACATATTAAACGGACATTCAATCGGAGCAGACGAGTTTACACTGAGTGTTTACCCGGCATCTACTCCAATATACATGGAGCTTGTGAAAAACGGAGCTGTAGCAAAGCTTCTTGAGACAGGTGCAATCGTAAAGACTGCTTTCTGCGGACCTTGCTTTGGTGCAGGAGATACACCTGCCAACAACGCATTCTCTATCCGTCATTCAACAAGAAACTTCCCTAACAGAGAGGGTTCTAAGGTACAGAACGGACAGATCAGCTCAGTGGCACTCATGGATGCACGTTCAATCGCTGCAACAGCAGCAAACAAGGGCTTCCTTACATCAGCAGCGGATATTGATGTCAACTTTACAAAGCCAAAATATTTCTTTGACAAGACTATATATGAGAACCGTGTATTTGACAGCCATGGAGTGGCAGATCCTTCAGTTGAAATCCAGTTCGGACCAAACATCAAGGACTGGCCGGCAATGAGCGCGCTTCCTGAGAATATGCTCCTTAAGGTGGTTTCAGAGATTCATGATCCTGTTACTACAACAGATGAGCTCATTCCTTCAGGAGAGACATCTTCATATCGTTCAAACCCTCTTGGCCTTGCAGAGTTCGCACTTTCAAGAAAGGATCCTGAGTATGTAGGCAGAGCAAAGGAAATCCAGAAGGCCCAGAAGGCTATAGAGAGTGGTGAGTGCGCAGGAAAGGCTGTTCCTGAGGTTGCTGAAATCATGGGAGTAGTAAAGAAAAAATTCCCTGAGGCAAGCCATGAGAATATGGGCTTCGGAAGCACAATTTTTGCTGTTAAGCCGGGTGACGGCTCAGCAAGAGAGCAGGCTGCCAGCTGCCAGAAGGTACTCGGAGGCTGGGCAAATATCGCAAACGAGTATGCCACAAAGAGATACCGTTCAAACCTTATCAACTGGGGAATGCTTCCATTCATCATCGATGAAGGAGAGCTTCCGTTCCACAACCTCGACTATATCTTCCTTCCGGGAATCAAGAAGGAAATCGAGGATGCAAAGACGGAGTTTGAGGCATATGTTGTCAAGGATGGTGAATTAAAGCCATTTACACTGAAGATGGGTGAGCTCACAGATGATGAAAGAGAGATAATATTAAAGGGATGTCTCATCAACTATAACCGTAAATAAGGAGAGTTTAATCCGATGGAAGAAACCGGAAAAGCTGGTAAAAAATCAAACATTGAGATAAATGCAGATAAGGGTGCGAAGCAGAATTCGCACCCGGGGCGTGAGGAATGGCCACATCTGATCAGAATAGGTGTCATGGTATTTGTCACGTTTGCAGTCAGTATACTGTTTTTCTTTGCACTGTACAGATTTGAGGGTTTTGCAGGTATATGGAACAAGCTGCTTGCGGCAGCAATGCCTATTATAATGGGACTTGTGCTTGCATACCTGATGAATCCTGTCATGCTGTGGCTGGAAAGATGCTTTAAAAAGCTCCTTTCCAAAAAGATGAAAAGCGAAAGCAAGCTGCGAAAGGTTTCAAGAGCTCTTGCAATCACAGGCTCGGTGATTATTCTTGTAGCAATTATTTCGCTCCTCATTGCGGCTATTGTGCCTTCTGTCATAGCAAGTATATCGGGACTTATGAAGACACTGCCAAAAGATGTTGCGGCATTCATCAACATGATAAAGAACGGCAATTTCGGGGACAGCAAAATTGCTGAGCTCGCGAGCACAGGTTTACAGAATGCAACCGACTACATTGAGAATTATGCCACAGAAAAGCTGATTCCTGAGGCACAGAAGTATGTTGCACAGATTACAACCGGTGTGATTTCGGTAGTCAGAGGCTTACTTAATTTTATTATCGGAATAATCGTAATGGTCTATGTGATGAGTATTCAGGAGACTCTTGCAGGACAGAGCAAAAAGATAATATATGCTGTCTGTAAGCCAAAGACAGGCAATATCATCATTGAGACGATCAGAAAGACAAATGAGATTTTTGGAGGCTTCATAAGCGGTAAGATTATAGATTCACTGATTATAGGTGTGATTGCATATTTCGGATGTCTGATTTTAAGGATTCCATCATCGGTGCTCGTTGCAGTGATTATCGGCGTCACAAATGTAATTCCGGTATTCGGACCGTTTATCGGTGCAATTCCATCGTTACTCATAGTGGTAATTCAGAGTCCGTGGCATGCACTTTATCTTCTGATATTTATTGTCGTGCTGCAGCAGGTGGATGGCAATATAATAGGACCTAAGATACTTGGCTCATCTACCGGTCTTTCGACCTTCTGGGTTATGTTTGCCATACTAATCGGCGGAGGAATGTTTGGTTTTCTTGGAATGTTACTTGGTGTTCCGACCTTTGCTGTGATATACTATATTGTGAGAAGAGTTGTTAATTATGCTCTCAGGAAAAAGAAGCTTCCTGAGGACACAAGGGATTATACAAAGACAACAGGTGTAGATACAAAAAATAATAAGCTTAAATACGAGTAGGTGAAATAAGTGGATAAATACGAATACAATCTCAAGTTGGATCAGATAAAAGCCCTAAGCGCCGAGGAGGGCTATATGAGCGCAGCAGAGATTGCAGATAGCATAAATTGGAACAAAATTAAAAATGTAAATACACTCGTTAAAATCGGCGAAATCTACGAGAAGGCCGAGAGATACCAGGATGCAAGGGACATACTTTTAATGGCCTATGACCGTTCACCAATCGGCAGGATGATCATATACAGACTGGCTGAGGTCGCCATCAAGATGGGTGATTATGATGCTGCTACAGAGTATTATGATGAGTTTGTTGAGATAGCGCCTCATGATGATATGAAGTATGTATTAAGATATGCCATCAAAAAAGGGCAGGGAGCTTCATTTGATGAGCTTATCACTATTCTTGAAGAGTACAAGGATGAAGAATACACTGAGGAGTGGGCATATGAGCTTGCATATTTATACCACAAGGCCGGAAAAGCCGATAAGTGTATAGATGCCTGCGATGAGCTCATTCTGTGGTTCGGAGACGGACCATATGTGGAGCGTGCGCTGGAGCTTAAGATGCTTTATCAGCCACTTACCAAGGCTCAGGAGGAAAAGTACAGACGATTCAAGGCAGAGAAGGAAAAGCCGGCTAAGATAAAGGATGAGGCTGAGGTCACTGAGATAGGTGCCATGGAGATGGTAAAGGGCGGAGAGATAGTGCATGATGACGTAACTATTCCGCAGATTACTGTAAATCAGGAGAAGTTCAATACTGTAAATTTACAGCAGGAGATTGCCAAGGGTATGCAGCAGATCATGGAGGCCAAGGGCAAGAATGAAGTTGCTGATACGATGGATACCATCAAAAAGATAGTTGAGGATATTCCTTATCTCAAGCTCGAAAAGGAGCAGGAAGAGTATGTACAGCAGCCGGAAGAGACAGAGCATATCGCTACAGATGAAGAGATAGATGGTTCACTTAAGTTGAATTTCAAGGAGCTTTTGGGTGAAGACGCTGACGGACAGATGTCTATGGTCATGAGTGAAAAGACTCAGCTTGAGCATCAGATTACAGGACAGATGTCTATACAGGATGTGCTTGAAGAATGGGAAAAGACCAGGCATGCGGCTGAAATTGCACTTAAAGAGGCTGAGCAGCAGAAGCTTGAGTCAGCTAAGGCAAGAGCTCTTCAGGAGGCAGGAGACATCATGGAGAGACTAAATGATGTCATTCCAAAGCTGGATGCAGGTGTCACTCCGAAGGAACTTCTTGAGGAGGAGTATTTGAAGGTGCCGGTTGATATTATAGAGCAGAAAGCTGCCGTGAAGGAGCCTGAAGAAGAGCAGAAACCGGATATGCAGGAGCTTTATGCAGAGGAGACTGTGGATGAAGTACAGGAGCCGCAGGAAGTACCTGAAGAGGCTATAGACGAAGCACAGGAGCCGCAGGAAGCACCGGAAGATACTATAGACGAAGCACAGGAAGAAGCTATAGACGAAGCACAGGAGTCGCAGGAAGTACCTGAAGATACTGCAGATGAAGTCAAGGAACCGGTTGGAGAGCCGGAGGATATAATTATGGCAGAGGAGTCTGAGAAAGACGAGATACTCACGCAGCCGACTACCATGATGCCTGAAATAACAGATGATATGTTAAATGCCGATGATGATACATCAGATGATGAGGCTTCACAGGAGAAAGAAAACGTTTCTGAGAAGAGAGATTTTGATCATGTGACATCATTTATCGAGCAGGAAATAGCCAAGATGACAGCAAAGAATCCGGGACTGGAGAAGAAGCTGGATATGGCTAAGACAAGAAAAATGCCGGATATTTCATTGCCGGAGGATTTAGACAGCGAAGAAGATGACTCGAAATTGAAAGAAACAAAACATATAAAACAGCTTACAAGCAAACAGAAGGCTATATTTTCATATTTTATACCGGTAAAGGGTATGGAGGATCAGATCTGCAAGGCATATAATGCAGTGCTTGATCATTTCAACAGGAAAGAAAACGCATCCACAGGCAACCTCATTATACAGGGAGAGCAGGGTTGCGGAAAGACAATGCTTGCTACAAGCTTTATAAAGGTATTACAAAAAGATGGTGAACAGCTCACAGGAAAGATGGGCAAGATTGATGCTGCCGCACTCAATAAAAAGGATGTGCAGCAGGTAGTCAGAAAGATAACAGGAGGCTGTCTCATCATAGAAAGAGCCGGAGATATCGACCGCAGTATAGCGGCACAGCTATCATTTTTGATGGAGCATGATATTACCGGAACACTCTATATACTAGAGGATACATCAAAGGGTATAAAGAAGGCTCTCTCAATGGATGAGGGCTTTGCATCCAAGTTCACGGAAAAGATATCGGTTCCAATTTTTACAAATGATGAACTCGTATTGTTTGCAAAATCGTACTCTGCAGAGCTTGGGTACAAGATAGATGAGATGGCTATTCTGGCATTGCACAACAGAATCAGCAATATTGAGAGAATAGACCAGGCTACCACTCTGACAGAGGTCAAGGACATAATTGACGAGGCCATAGACAGGGAGGCTCACAGCGGACTTAAGAAGGCTATAAGTATTCTGACAGCCAAGAGATATACAGATGATGACCGAATTGTACTCAAAGAGGATCATTTCAGGGAAAAATAAATACTTATGGGGGTATATATATGTGTAATTTTACAGCAATGGATTGTTACCTGTTTGGTCAGGCAACACACTATGATATCTACAAGAAGATGGGTGCTCACTTAGCTGAGCGCAAAGGAAAAAAAGGAGTGTGCTTTGACGTCTGGGCGCCACATGCGAGGGAAGTATACGTATTTGGTGAGTTCAATGACTGGAATGAGACCAGTCATGAGATGAAGCGTGTAGAGCCGGAAACCATGGGAGTGTATGAGCTTTTTGTACCGGGAGCGCAAAAGGGTCAGATGTATAAGTTTATTATAGTCACTGAACAGGGTGATAAGCTGTACAAGGCGGATCCATACGCAAACTACGCAGAGCTTCGTCCGGGAACAGCGTCAATCATCACAGATATCGAGCACTTCACATGGACTGACAAAGAGTGGATGGATAAGAGGGCAGCAAAGTCAGAAGCTGATGTATATTCTTCACCTATGGCTATATATGAGTGCCATCCGGGCTCATGGATGAGACATCCGGGCAGGGATGATGAGGGCTTTTATACATACAGGGAGCTTGCAAAATCACTCATATCCTATGTAAAAACTATGGGATATACACATATTGAGCTTATGGGTATTTCAGAGTATCCGTTTGATGGCTCATGGGGATATCAGGTGACAGGCTACTATGCACCTACATCGAGGTATGGAGAGCCTGAGGATTTTGCATACTTTGTTGATCAGTGCCATAAAAATAATATCGGAGTAATCCTCGACTGGGTACCTGCACATTTCCCAAAGGATGCGCATGGACTTGCCAATTTCGACGGAACAGCCACATATGAGTATGCAGACCCGAGAAAGGGAGAGCATCCTGACTGGGGCACAAAGATATTTGACTACGGTAAGAATGAAGTAAAGAACTTCCTTATCGGAAGTGCATTGATGTGGATAGAAAATTACCACGTAGACGGACTCCGTGTGGATGCAGTTGCGTCAATGCTTTATCTTGACTATGGAAAGAATGACGGACAGTGGGTGCCAAACAAGTTCGGAGGCAATAAGAACCTCGAGGCAGTAGAGTTTTTCAAGCATATCAATACACTCATACTTGGAAGAAATCACGGAACTGTAATGATAGCCGAAGAGTCTACCGCATGGCCAAAGGTAACAGGCAAGGTAGAGGAAGACGGACTGAACTTCAGCTACAAGTGGAACATGGGATGGATGCATGACTTCCTTGATTATATGAAGCTGGATCCATATTTCCGTAAAAATAACCACAACAAGATGACATTTGCGATGAGCTATAATGAGAGTGAGAAATATATTCTGGTACTGTCACATGATGAGGTGGTACATCTGAAGTGTTCTATGCTCAACAAAATGCCAGGCTTAGAAGGGGATAAATTCAAGAACCTCATGGCAGGATATGCATTTATGATGGGACACTGTGGAAAGAAGCTTCTTTTCATGGGACAGGAGTTTGCACAGAAGCAGGAGTGGAGTGAGGAAAGAGAACTCGACTGGTATCTGCTTGAGAATCCGGAGCATAAAAAGATCCAGAACTGGGTAAAGGAGCTGCTTCACCTCTATAAGAGAAACCGCTGTCTGTATGAGCTGGATTCAAGCTGGGAAGGCTTTGAATGGATAAATGCAAACGATGCAGACAGAAGCATCTTCAGCTTTATCAGAAAGAGCAAGGATGGCAAGAATAATATGCTCTTTGTCATCAATTTCACACCGGTAGAGAGACCTGATTACAGAGTCGGAGTGCCAAAGCACAAGACATATCAGCTTGTTTTAGATAGTGAGGATCCTAAGTTTACCGGTAAAACGGTACAAGAGCCTGTAAAGAAGGCTGCAAAGGGCAGAGGCAAAGCAAAACAGTCATACAAGAAGCTGGATTATAAGGCAGTCAAATCAGAGTGTGACGGCAGACCGTTTTCATTTGCTTATCCACTTGCGCCTTATGGAGTTGCTGTATTTAAATATTAACATGATTAAAGGGCAAAAGGTATCATCGATGCATGCAATTCAAAGTATACCTTAGTGTCCCGTACTACACTGGGAAAGACCGCACCGATTTAAGGTGCGGTCTTTATTTTTGTATCTTATATGTCGATATAATAAAAAGATAACGACTATTATATAAAAAGTAAATTATGAATATCCATAAATAAAGGCTGCAGAGATGGTATATATGCAGGGCACGGAGCAGGAAATATGCAGATAGAGAATTTGATTAATAAAAGCACAGATACGAAAAATACGGACACAAAAACCATAAATGATATGACAGCGGGTATGCGTGTTTCAGACTATATAAAGACAGACAGCAGTGACAATATGTCAAAAAAGGCGGCTGTTGTCGGTTCGTCAAATTCTGTTGATATGTCGGATACGATATATGCAAGACCACAGGCTAAAAACGAAGCCGGGAACAACGATGGCACAGATATGGCAGAAAATCTGCTAAATGACATGAATCAGACCTCAGAAAACAGGCGAAATGATATGATTGTCACTGCAAGCACCACAACGAGTGATGATTACAAAGCTGCAAAGGATGACGGCTACGATGTCATTGTCACCGAGACCGATAAGATAAAAGCAGTGCTGGCAAAGGCCGGTGTAGATATATCCATATATGGAGATGATCTGAGCAGGGAGCAGCTTACAGATATCACGGGAAGCCAGACTGAAGCGGCCATGCTTGTTAATCAGATGAAAGCATATGATATTCCTGCTACAGATGACAATATAAAGGCAGGTACAGATGCCATAGACCGGGCAAAGAGCATTACAAATATATCCAATGAGACAAAGGCATATCTGGTCAGAAATAACATGAATCCGACGGTTTCCAATGTATACAAGGCTACGTACAGCAGCAGTCAGGTACAAGATTACAGGCAGAAAACCAAAATGACGGAGATATCGGATGAGCTGTTTGAGGAGCTTAAGCCACAGCTAAAGCAGATATTAGATGATGCTCATATAGACAGTAGTGATGAGAATCTGAATCAGTGCAGGTGGCTGATAGATGAAGATATAGCCGTTACACCTGACAATGTGCTGCTTGCGAATCAGGTAGACTCCATCAATGCAGCAGGAGAAAATGTGAGCAGTGATTTTTATGCAAGGGCAGTCACAGAAGCACTGGCCATGGGAAAAAAGGCTACAGATGCCACTATGTCACAAGATGGTCTGACATTTGACATGGCAAAGAAAGCCTGTGATGTATTAGGTGAGGCGACCGCAGAGGACATTGTCACATTAGAGTCAGATAACATACCTGTCACGATAGAGAATCTGTCAAAGCTTATAGCTGCAAGGGGCAGGGATAGTGCAGCATCGCAAGCCTCAGAGAATAAAGCTTTAGATAATCAGATTACAGACAGCCGGGAAGCAAGGTTTGTGACAGCTCAAAGAAAGCTTGAGGAAGCGAGACTTTCCATGACAGCAGAAGCCAACCTTTCACTCATAAAAAAAGGAGTTTCAATAGACACAGAGCCTATTGAACGTGTAGTGGAGCTGCTTAAGCAGCAGGAAAATAAATACTACGGAGCGCTGTTTGGTGAGAGCAGTGTAGAGGCATCTGATGATAGGGTACGTATGTACAATAATGTCTGTGATATTTTCAATCAGATGAAGCAGCAGCCGGCTTATGTACTGACCTTGGAATCCGCTGATGACACTGTGTATGAGCTGTATACAGCAGGCAAAGCAATGAAGCAGTCATTAGAAGCAGCAGCCTCAGGATATGAGACTCTTATGACATCACCGCGGGCAGATATGGGAGACAGTATATCAAAAGCATTTCAGAATGTGGATGATATACTTAAAGAGCTTCAGATAGATATATCTGAAAGCAATCGCAGGGCTGTGCGGATACTTGCGTACAACAGTACCGACATCACAGAGGACAATATAAAGCAGATAAAGTCTGTAGATGAGCAGGTGCAGAGAGCATTAAACGATATGACACCGGCCGTGACACTTGAGATGATAAAAAGAGGTATATCACCGCTTGATATGAGCATGAGCGACATAAGTGACACAGCCAGACAGATAAAATCAGAGAATCCTGATGAAAGAGATGAAAAATTCAGCGAGTTTCTCTGGAAGCTTGAAAAGAAAAATGAAATATCAGAGGAGGAAAGAGACTCATATATAGGTATATACAGGCTTATATCACAGGTGGAGCAGTCAGATGGAGCAGTCATAGGCTCACTTGTCAATCAGGGCGCAGATATTACAATGAAAAATCTGCTTACAGCAGTCCGGACAAGAGGAAAGAGTACCATGGACTATAAGGTGGACGATACCTTTGCCGGAGTGGAAGGAGTAAGTAAGGGAGCTAGAATTGATGAACAGATAGAAAGCGCATATCACACAAACTGTCTAAGGGATGTGCTTGATACACTTTCACCTGAGAAAATGGAGTTTGTGCAGTATGACAGCTGGCTTGATATGACTCCGGAGCAGTTAAGGCAGGCTGTATATGAGGCCAACGAGGATAACGCACTGTCAGAGCAATATGCCACAGAACAGCTAAGACAGTTCAATCAGGCAGTTTCGGTGCCTGAAAGTGTGTATGCATTTTTGGAGAAATACGATGTAAAAACAACCGCGGTAAACCTCATGGCTGCGTCACGGCTAATGAAAAATCCGTCAGAGGCAGTAAGAAATCTCTGGGAGCGTGGAGACAGTGCTACGGCAAGGGCTCTTTTGGATGAGACTCTCAGACGGTTTTCTGAGTCGGTCAAAAATCCAAAGGAGCTTGCGCAGGCGCAGGAAACGCTGGCTGACACAGCAGAGCATGTTATGGATTCGATGATTATAGAGGATAGGCACACAGGTTCAATAGACCTCAGACAGATGAAGCTATTGTGCAGTCAGCTAAGGATAGCTTCAAATATGTCGAGACAGGAAAACTATATTGTACCAATAGAGACTGCAGACGGGGTCACAGGTATGAAGCTTCGCATAGTAAGAGGTGAAGATAAAAAGGGCCTGGTTGACATATTCCTTGAGGATAAAAAATGCGGCAGGGTAGCTGCATATTTTAAGGCAAAGGAAAACTCAGTATCTGCTATGATAGTCACAGACGATGAGCAGACTAAAAAGCTGTTTGAAGACAATATCACTATGTTTGAGGCAGGAATAAGTGATGGTGAACAGCGTGTGCGCATAGATGTGGCACTGGAGCATGATATATCTGCAAAAGAGCCTATGGCATCAGATACGAAATCGGCTACTGAGTCAGAAAAACAGCCTGATGGCAGCGAAAGAGTCCAGACAACCAGACTATATCACATCGCAGAGCAGTTTATTGTAAATGCCCAGAGGGTGATTGCGCAAGATAGTCTGTAACACCGATATATATTGCATGTGCCAGGTCATCCTGATAGTTTTTGTCAGTAAGAAGAAGTGTCTCAGCAGGATTACTCAAGAATCCACATTCTACGATTACGGTCGGGGATGTGGATTTTTTAAGTATAAAGTATTCTTTATTGGGCTTAATGCTTCGTGGCTTTGCGACACAAAGAGAAGTGTTTAAAGCTCCAAGAACAGAGGATGCGAGCTCTTTTCCTGCATCAGAGGCTTCATAATAGAATACCTGTGGACCGCAGCTTGAACTGTCCTCAAAGCTGTTTTGATGGATACTGATGCTGACTGCCACATTGCTTTTAGACATCAGGGCAGTTCTCTTTGTCAGATCATCTGTCTTTGGATGCTTGGAATTATCCGGGGCGAGATCACAGTCGGTTGTTCTTGTCATGACAACAGTAAAGCCTCTGTTTTCAAACAGCTGTTTAAGAGCCATTGCAATACTCAGGTTGACATCCTTTTCCATGACGCCGGAGGTGGAAATCTTACCGGGATCACTTCCACCATGCCCCGGGTCAATTACAATAACGGTGGAATTAGTGTTTTTGCCGGTATTTTTTGCAAGAGCACAGACACCTCTTCCGAGGTAGAAGGACAAGATAAAGAGAGCTAAAATCAGGCAGTATTTGTTTTTCTTTAAAATGTACATATATTTTTTCATATAAGATACCTATAAAAAACCCGATGCACATAGAAGGCATCGGGTGTGTTTGTATATTATATGATTGACTGATATCATTTATAACCTATAAAAGGTACTGAGTTAGACTGTAGCTGTAAAGGTACGGCCTCTTTCAGTAAGCCTTAAGCAATCAGTCCAGATACTTGATAACAGTATCCCAGACAGATGAATTCTCAAAGCCAAGCTTCCAGAATGCTGCACCGGCGAGCTTATTGTCGTCGACGAGCTTGAGCCTTTTCTCTAAAGATGTATTGTCCTCGAGCCATACCTTGTACAGCTTGTTGGATGCAGACCACTCGGCGTAGTTCTGGCCGGATTCCTCATCCAGAGCAGCAGTGGCATTGTTTGTGGCAAGCTGTGCTGCAGCTGCGTCCATACTATATACCTGTGAGGCAACAGTGTACTTTGACTGATCCTCGGTATCGGTTACGGCATCATCGTCCTCCTTTGGAGTGAGCTCCCATATTCTGGTATAAAAAGGCATGCCGAGAATAATCTGGTCAGCGGGAACCTCCTTCAGAGTGGATTCAACACCCTCTGTTACCCACGGAATGGAAGAAACTGAGCCGGCATCAGAGCCCTTATAGTGTTCATCGTATCCCATAATCACAATATAATCGGCAAAGTTTGCCATATCAGAGCGATTGAAGAACTTGTTGAAGCTGGCAGGTACTGTGACATCAACTGAAAGTGATATACCGTTATTGTGACACTTTATGGCGAGCTCTCTGATAAACTCGATGTAAGAGTCTCCATATGCTGCTTCTGTGATATTTTCAAAGTCAATATTTACACCATCAAGCTCATAGTTAAATGCAGCCGACATAATCTGATTGATCAGGGTAGTTCTCGTGGATGTATGTGTGAGCACATATGCTGCATCTACATCAGTATTTTCAAAGTTGCTGAACAGTCCCCATACCTCAATGCCCTGGGAATGGCAGTAGCTGACATAATCCTTGCTTGCTATATCTGCCAGATTACCGTTGTTGTCATTTAAATAAAACCAAGTTGGTGACATTACATTTATGCCCTTGGTTGATGAAATTACCTGGGGCACTTTACTGTTTGCTGACTGGCTTGTTACCTGATTCCAGGCAAGACAGATATCCTTATCCTTCTTGATATGCGTAAAGGTCTCTTCCTCATAGTCAGGATTCGTAAGCTTAGTTTTTTTGCTCTCGGACAGAGCCTTGCTCTTTATATATCCAATAACACCATCCTCAGTGGCAACCTTATCCCATTTGTCACCGGAATCAAGAATAGTAATCTTGTCATCCTTTTTCACCTCTTTTAGAATAGGGCTCTTTATGCCGCCCTTCACGCGGACCTGGGTAGACTTGTTTACAGTGGCACTGTCTATTTCATCCCATTTGCTTGTGATGACGATGCGTGCCGGGTCATCATATGACTTAAAGGTGATATTGGAGTACTGTTTTACATAGTCTAAAGCAATAAGCGCAGAGTCAGAGGTGGCTTTCACAATCGGATAGCCAAAGTCATTGGTCTGCCTGGTGACACTGTAGCTATTGCTGTCAGCCGCCGCTGAGATGATATCAGATGCGGTTGTGTAAAGAAGCACATTCTCATTTGCATCCCAGTAAAATCTGGAATTTAATGAGTCGTGAACAAACTTGTAATCAACGTATATTTTTTTATCTATTATTTTAGCCTTGTAATCGGATAGCTCATTATCTACAATGAGAGCAGCCTCATCATCAGAAGAGATATTGAAATACTCTTTAAGATCCTCTGTCTTTTTTGTAGGGGTGTATTTATTGATAAGAGCAGTTATACCCATTATTATTACAA
>ERZ1034626.1653-NODE-1653-length-14416-cov-21.660052_pt1 | contig 14416 bp, 7 predicted proteins | sample MGYA00520652_ERZ1034626 | MGnify/ENA primary metagenome ERZ1034626 (study PRJEB33766, sample SAMN09781765) | gut metagenome | biome: gut microbiome | host: Homo sapiens | place: Madagascar | study: EMG produced TPA metagenomics assembly of the PRJNA485056 data... | reverse complement strand
TCTTCAGCCAGAACGGCGAAAAGTGGATCATGACCACCCCGTATTTCCAAGTTGCGTTGAACCGTGAATTGGAGCAGGACACCGCGCGTCGCAGTAATGCCATGAAGGTGCTGAACGTCATGCTCTCCGAGGAGGCGCAGAACCGCATTATCTCCGATGGACAGGACCTGCTGAGCTACAGCCAGAACGTCCCCCTGCGCCTGACCGAGTATCTGAAGGACGTGCGCACCGTGGTGGAAGAAAACCACATGTATATCCGCATCGCCTCCAACGATTTCTTTGCCATTTCCAAGGATGTGGTCTCCAAAATGATCGCGGGCGAGTACACGGCACAGCAGGCTTATCGTGCGTTCAACACCCAGCTTCTTGCCGAAGAAGTACCCGCCGCGGACGAGATCGTGCTGACCTCCGGGAAGAGCTATTCCAATGTCTTCCACGCAAACGGCGGCAGCGCCTCCTTCTCCGTTATGGCAAACACGCTGCGCGGCGTTTATGGTACCGATGTGCTGCTTGCCACCGCAAACAGCTTTACCGGCAGTGTGCTGCAGGCAGATTATAACAAGAAAATGGCGGCTTCCATGATCATGCCCAACGGTCTGATGTCCCGCCAGCGCACCATGACCGGTGCCGAGCTGAAAGCGGCCGTCCGCGCCTTTGTGGAAGGCTGCGAGGGTGGCTTTGTGCCCTTCAACCGCGGTTCTCTGCCGGTGGTCAGCGGCATTGCCGTGGAGGTAAAAGAGGCAAGCGGAAGCTATACCCTGACCGGCATCACCCGGAACGGGCAGTCGCTGAAGGACGACGACACCGTTACCGTGACCTGTCTGGCCACGGAAAAACAGATGGAAGCGCTGCTTGCGAGCGGAAGCGGCACGCCTTTGGCCGGAGATACATGGGTAAAAAACACATGGCGCGATCACGTCTCCGGCGGCGGTGCAGCGCTTGCAGAACCTGAAAACTACATCACGTTGAGGTAAGCGGAATGGCAGACAAAACCCACGAAATCAAACGAAACCGGCATCTCCGGCAAAAATGGCTCTCTGCTGCTTGTGCCCTCCTTCTGCTGGTCTTTCTGGTGGCTGGCTTCTGCGTCCGGTACCTCTCGTTTGTGTCCCAGATCATCTATCAGGAAAGCACCTCGCATCTGGAAGAAGTGCTGCACAAGTCCAACAACATGCTGAACCAGATGGTGCGCAAGAACCTGACCTATCTGCATCTGTACAACCGCTTTCTGGAAAGCACTTCCGATGAAGCAGAGATTCAGGCGTATATCGAGAAAGCGCAGCAGGACACCGGATTTGTCAGCTTTTACTTCCTTTCCTACGACGGCAACTATATGACCGTGACCGGGGAAACCGGCTACCTTGGCTTGCAGACCAATCTGGACGAAAAGCTTGCCGACGGCGAGGATATCGTCATGAACACAGCGCTGCCCGGCAAACCCCAGATGCTTGCGTTTGTCTGCCCCGAAACGCAGGGCAGCTACCGGGGCTTTGCCTACGATGCCATTGCCATTTCCTATTACAACGATGCTGTGCTGCGGCTGCTGGACAGCTCTGCTTTTCAGGGCAATGCCAGCAACTATGTGATCTACCCGGATGGGCGGGTGGTGATCGACAATTCCGTAAACCGCAAGGAAACGGTCTATAACTTCATTGCGATGCTGCGCGACCACTCCGATCTTACCGAGGAGCAGATCCTTGATCTGTCCAAGGCCTTTGCGCAGGGCAGAAGCGGAAACATGAAGGTAAATCTGGGCGATACCAGCTATTATCTGGTCTACGAGGGCACGGCGGTCCAGAGCTGGACGATGGTGGGGCTTGTGCCGGTCAGCATCGTCAATGCCAGTCTGGATAAGCTGTGGTCCTATACGATACAGATCGTAGTAGGCATCGCCTTCGGCCTTGCGGTGCTGGTCATTCTGCTCATTGTGCGCAGAAACCGTGCTACTGTGCGCCGGAAGAACACCGAGATCCTGTACCGGGACGAATTATTCCGAAAGCTCTCGCTGAATGTGGACGATGTTTTTCTGATGCTGGACGCAAAAACTTCCAAGACGGATTATGTCAGCCCGAACATTGGGCGTCTGCTTGGCATCCCGTGGAAAAAAGTCCGGCAGGATGTCCATGCTCTTGCGGAACTGTATTCCCAAAACGACCCGAACCGCGACAAGAACTTTCTGGAGGGGCTTTCCCGCGGGGAACAGCGCGAGTGGGATGCGGCGTATCTGCATCAGGAGACCAGAGAGCTGCGTTGGTTCCACATCATTGCCATGGGCAGCGAGGTAGAAGGCAGAACCAAGTATATCCTTGTCATGTCTGACCGCACCGCCGACAAACAGATCAACCAAGCCCTTTCCGATGCCGTTGCTGCCGCCGAGACCGCCAACCGCGCCAAGAGCACCTTCCTTTCCAATATGTCCCACGATATCCGCACCCCCATGAATGCCATCATCGGCTTTACTACCCTGGCGCTCAGCAATATCGACGACAAGGAGCGGGTAAAGGATTATCTGGCCAAGACCCTTGCATCCAGCAACCATCTGCTCTCCCTCATCAACGATGTGCTGGATATGAGCCGCATCGAAAGCGGAAAGATCCATCTGGAAGAGGTGGAAGTCAACCTTTCGGATGTGCTGCACGACCTGAAAACCATCGTCAGCGGGCAAATTTACGCAAAGCAGCTGGAACTTTATATGGACGCCACGGATGTGACCGACGAGGACGTCTACTGCGACAAGACCCGGCTGAACCAGATCCTGCTGAACCTGCTGTCCAACGCCATCAAGTTTACCCCGGCGGGCGGCACAGTCTCGGTGCGGGTGCGGCAGCTTGCCGGTAAAGTGCACGGCTGCGGGCAGTACGAGTTCCGCATCAAGGATAACGGCATCGGCATGAGCCCGGAGTTCGCCCAAAAGATCTTTGAGCCCTTCGAGCGGGAGCGCACCTCCACGGTCAGCCGGATACAAGGCACCGGCCTTGGCATGGCGATCACCAAGAACATCGTGGATATGATGGGCGGCACCATCGAGGTGCAGACGGCGCAGGGCAAGGGCAGCGAGTTTATCATCTGTGTGCCCCTGCGCACACAGGACGAACACCGCCCGGTGGAAAAGATCACCGAGCTGGAGGGCCTGAAGGCGCTGGTGGTGGACGACGATTTCAACACCTGCGACAGCGTGACAAAGATGCTGGTCAAGGTGGGAATGCGCGCCGAGTGGACCCTTTCCGGCAAGGAAGCGGTGCTGCGCGCGCGGCAGTCCATCGAGATGAGCGATGCCTACCACGCCTATATCATCGACTGGCGCTTGCCGGATATGAACGGCATCGAGGTCACCCGCCAGATCCGCAGCCTGCACGATGATACGCCCATCATCATCCTGACGGCCTACGATTGGTCGGATATTGAAGTGGAGGCAAAAGCTGCCGGTGTGACCGCCTTCTGTTCCAAGCCCATGTTCATGTCCGACCTTCGCGAGACCCTGATGAGTGCCCTCGGCCAGAAGCTGACGGATGCGCCGCAGGAACTTCTGCCGGAAAAGAATGCCGACTTCAAGGACAGACACATCCTGCTGGTGGAGGACAACGAGCTGAACCGCGAGATCGCGCAGGAAATTCTGCGGGAGTACGGCTTCCGGGTCGATACGGCTGAAAATGGTGCCGTGGCGGTGGAAAAGGTCAGCACCGCCGCGCCGGGCAGCTATGATCTGGTGCTGATGGATGTGCAGATGCCGGTCATGGACGGCTATACCGCCACCCGGCAGATCCGCGCTCTGGAAGATCCCGCTCTGGCCGAAATTCCGATCCTTGCCATGACCGCCAATGCCTTCGATGAGGATCGCCGCACCGCCATGGAAAGCGGCATGAACGGCTTTTTGTCCAAGCCCATCGTCATCGGCGACTTGGTGCAGGAGCTGCATAAGATCCTGTGACCCAACCGCCTGTCAGGCATAAAAAACAAATCACCCGCAGCAATTCGCATTCGGAGGTCAAGAACCTCTGCGAAGTTTGCTGCGGGTGCTTTTGTTTTTGTCGGCTGGTGTTATGATTTTAGTACGTCTGCAAGGACCTGCAGCAGATGCGGGATATCCAGCGGTTTTGCAATGTGGCCGTTCATCCCGGCCTTCAAAGCATTCTGACGGTCTTCTTCAAAGGCGTTTGCCGTCATTGCAAAGATGGGAATGTCTGCCTTTGCAGCATCCGGCAGGGCACGGATCTGCCGCGTCGCCTCGTAGCCGTCCATCTTGGGCATCTGGATGTCCATTAAGATCAGGTCGTACTGCCCGGGGACTGCCTGCTTCATCTTCCGGACGGCGATCTCACCATCCTCAGCAGTGTCCACCGCAAAGCCCGCTTCCTTCAGGATCTCCTGCGCAAGCTCACGGTTCAAGGCATTGTCCTCCACCAGCAAAAGTTTCTTTCCCTTGAAACCGGAGGCATTTGGCTGCGATGGTTCGTGGATAGGCTCTGCACCAAACGGTTCTGCCAGCACTCTGCGCAATTCGGAAAGAAATAGCGGCTTTTCGCAGAAAGCGGTCACGCCGGCAGCGCGGGCTTCCTCTTCGATATCTGCCCAGTCGTAGGCCGTCAGGATGATGATGGGGCAGCTTTTCCCGATCACCTTGCGGATCTGCCGCACCACCTCGATGCCGTTCATATCGGGGATCAGCCAGTCGATGATGTAGACGCTGAACTCGTCGCCCTGTTCCATGGCGTACCGGGTGCGGATCACCGCTTCCCTGCCGGAGATCGTCCACTCCGGCCGCATCCCGATCTTAGACAGCATGGTGCTGACGCTCAGGCAGGTGTCGGTATCATCGTCTGCCACCAGCGCACGCAGCCCTTCCAGCTGCGGGAGCGGCCTTGGTTCCACCTTTTGTCCGCTGAGTGCGAAGCAGAGGTCTACGATGAATTCGCTGCCCTTGCCCGGTTCGCTTTCAATGGCGATGGTGCCGCCCATCAGGTCCACAATGTTCTTGGTGATGGACATGCCCAGGCCGGTGCCCTGAATGCCGCTGACAGTGGAGCTTTCCTCTCGGCTGAACGCCTCAAAGATGTGTTTCTGGAACTCTTTGCTCATACCAATGCCATTGTCCTTGATGCGGAACTCATAGCAGCCACGGCCCTTGGGCGCACCGTTCTTCTGGGCAATGCGGATGCTGATCATGCCGCCTGTGGGGGTGAACTTGATGGCATTGGACAAAATGTTCAGCAAGATCTGGTTCAACCGCAGCGGGTCGGTGATGATGTCCTCATTCTCCACATCCATGGTATCGATGAAAAGCGACAGCCGCTTTGCCGAAACATTGGGCTGGATGATGGAGCGCACATCGTGGACGAGATCCGGCAGATGCACCGCTTTTTCTTCAATTTTTACCTTTCCGCTCTCGATGCGGCTCATATCCAGCACATCATTGATGAGGGAAAGCAGATGCTGGCTGGAGGTAGAGATCTTTTTCAGGTAGTCCAGCACCTGTTCCTTATTGTCGATATGGGTCGCAGCCAGCGAAGTGAAGCCGATGATGGCGTTCATGGGGGTGCGGATATCGTGGCTCATATTGAACAGGAACTCCCGCTTGGCACGGTTTGCCGCCCCCTCGTGCTGGAGTGCGATCTCCAGCTTGCGGTTTTGTTCTTCCAGCTGAGCCTGATACTTCTTCTCCTGTTCTTTCTTCTGCTGCTCCATCTCCCGCACGGAGCGTCTGCGCAGCACCTGAAGGATCATTACAAGCAGGATGTAACCGACCATCGCCATCAGGATCGACGGAAGGGATTCCCGGAAGACCGATCTTTCCTCCGTATACGCATAGAGATCGAATGATCTTCCATGGCAGTACATTCCAAAATAGCAGCCGGAGCCGTTCCAACCGCGGGTATGGGTCAGCGTTTCGGCGGTCACGACTTTGCGGATCCCCTGCACCAGCGGACTGTCTGCAACATCCTGCCCGATCAGCTCCGGGCGGTTGGAGGCAATGACATGATTGTTCTGCACGATGAACAATGTGCCGCTGGTCTCAGCCGAGTAGCCGTCCAGTACACTCTGGATGGACAGGGCCGTTCCCTCAACAAATTCTGCCGGGGTATAGCGGTAGGTAAGCAGGATCTCATCTTTTTCTTCTGCCCGATATGCCGCAACATCCACGGCAGACCCATCTTCCAGCAGGACCCGCTTCAGGTAAGTCTTTTGCGGGTAAGCGAAAACGTCCAGAAGGGCGTCATTTTTGAGCTGTTCTCCAAACCGGGCGTAGCCGATGCCGTTCGTTGTGGATTCGCACAGGAGTGTACCATCCGGGGCCAGAACCGAGATTCCTGTGAGCCAGAGGGTCTCAGTCTGCTTTTTCAGGCACTGCGGATCGGAAAGGTCCAGCGCCGGGTCCTGCGCCAGCTGATGCACCGACACTGCTGCGCGGCGGAGCGCTTTGGCCGCAACCGTATCGTTGTACTTTTCAAAGCTGGTGGATTGCGATTTGACAAAATCAAGGGTCTGGCAGAAACGTTCCTCCGTTGCCCGCAGTGCCCGCCAACCTGAGAGAAAAACGATGCCGGCCATAAAAAGCACGCCGACGATCAGATGGAGCCCCCATCTCCACGTATCCGGGAGGGTCCTGTTTTTATGCGCCAAGGGTGTCCACCTCCAGATACTGCGAAGCATGTTCAAGATATTTGCCAAGGATCTGCTCCAGCGTGCCGTCTGTGCGCATCTGCGCAAAGGTATCGTTCAGCTGGTGGTCCAGCCCGCGGCTGTCGTTTTTGGCAAAGGCGACGCCCAGCCCGGTGACCAGCAGTGGTTCTTCGAGGATGCGGAACTCCACGGAATTGTCCTTCATGTATTGCAGGATGGCCGTCTCATGGGCAGCGATGGCATCCACATAGCCGCAGGCCAGCATCGCATACTGCACGCTGCGGTCTTCGGTGCTGAACACCTCGACTGTCTGCGGGATGCGCGGGTCGGAGCCGCTGAGAAAGATCTCCTCCGGCTTGCCGGTGCTCTGCACGGCAATGGTCTTTCCGGCAAGGTCGCCGAGGGACTGGATGCTGCCGTCAGCATCCACAGCGACCACCTGACGGCTCACCATGTAGGGCCCCGCCCAGCGGTAGACCTCCTCGCGCCCATCCATGGAAAAGCAGCCCCAGATGCAGTCGATGGTGCCGCTTTCCACCAGATTTGTTTTTTGCTCCCAATCGATCGATTCAAACCGGGCAGCATATCCCATGCGGCGGAATGCTTCGGTGGCGATCTCCACGTCGATCCCGGCGGGAACACCGTCATTGTTCAGGTAAATATAGGGCGGATAGGTATCGCTCCCCACAAGGATCAGCGGAAGGCCGCTGTCCTTCGCGTCCGTTCCGCCGCAGGAAGTCAGACTGCCAACGGCAGCAGATGCCGCCAGCAGCGTGCAGCCGCGCAGAAATGCACGGCGTGAGATTCTGTGTTTCATTTGGGCTTTTCGTTCTCCTGTTTTTATTGCATCCGCTGCTCAGTCCTGCTGCCGTAATTCTTCTTTCAGGTCGGCCTGCATGTCGGTCAGGCATTGCAGCAGCAGCGGGTTGAACGCTCCGCACTCGCCGTTCAGGATCATCTGCACGGCTTTTTCGTGGGAGAAGGCTTTTTTGTAGCAGCGTTCGCTGGTCAGTGCATCGTACACATCAGCCAGCGAGACCAGTTGTGCGCTGATGGGGATCTCATCGCCCTTCAGCCCATCCGGGTAACCGCGCCCATCCCAGCGTTCGTGATGCCAGCGGGCGATCTCGTAGGCCGTTTGCAGCAGCGGCTGCTCGCCAAAATTATCCAGATCGTGCAGCATCCCGGCTCCCAGCATACTATGGGTCTTCATGACCTCAAACTCCTCCGGGGTCAGTTTGCCGGGCTTGTTGAGGATCTTTTCGTCAATGCCGATCTTCCCGATGTCATGCAGGGCAGAGGCCAGCGGGATCATATCCTGCTGTTCTGCAGAAATCGGGTACTTGTCGCTGTTCTCCAATAGACAGTGGAGCAGCATCTCTGTGATGATGCGGATGTGCCGCACGTGGAGACCGCTTTCGCCGTTGCGGAACTCTACGATATGGCTCAGGACACCCACCAGCATATCCGTATTGTTTTCACGAGCGCGGATCTGGTCTGACACCATCTGCACCAGCCGCCGCTGCTTGGCGTACAGCTTGATGGTGTTGGTCACGCGGCGGTACACGATACGCGCATCGAAGGGGCGATTGACATAATCACTTGCGCCCAGTTCATAGGAACGCCGGATCGCCGCATCGGAGTCCTCGCTGGAGATCATAATGACCGGGATATCCTCGATGGTGTGGTTGGCATTCATGGCTTTCAGCACTTCAAAGCCGTCCATAACGGGCATATTGATGTCCAGCAGCACCAGTGCAATGTTTCCGGCTTCCGTCTGCAATGTTTCCAAGCATTCCCGTCCGTTTTCCGCTTCTAAAATGTGGTAACTGTCCCCCAAGATCTCTGCCAGCATTATGCGGTTCATTTTAGAGTCGTCCACAAGCAGGATCTGGGATTTTTCCTGCAAAAGTGTTTCCAAAGCTGCCAGACTGCGCCCCGGAAGCTCCACCATGACGGCATTCTTGCGGTACTTTGCCTGATACATCAGCCAATCGGCACGGCGAACGATGGGTTCCATCGTGTCGGTGATGGACTGTATCGTTCCGCCGATGCTCAAAGAGATGCGGAAATGCGGATAGCCGGGTACGGATGCCATCTGTGCGGCCGTGCGGATCTGTTCCAGTTTGGTTTGCAAAAAGTCTCCCGGAATGCCGGACAGGACCAATAGAAACTCATCCCCGCCGTAGCGAATGAGCAAGTCCGATTCCCGGATGCAGGACTGGATGGCGTTTGCCGCCGTTTTCAGTGCCATATCCCCGGCGTAATGCCCATAGGTGTCGTTGCAGATCTTGAAATCGTCCACATCCATCAGCGCGATCCCTGCCGGGCCGATGGATTTACGGACGACTTCCTCGTAATAGCGGCGATTGTATGCACCGGTCAGAGGGTCTTTGTATAGTTCTTCTTTGAGCTTCCGATCTTGTGCCGCACGCTGCTCCGTGGTTTCGTCCATGGGCGGTTTCCGATTTTCGGTCAATCGTTTCAGTGTTTGCTCCGCTGCGGCAAGAGCGGCTTCCTGTTGATGAAGTTGCTGCAACAGCTGCTGCTCCCGCGCTTTGTAATATTCCTCGATCTCGGATGTATTCACGTTCTGACCTTCTTCTGCATCATTTACATCATGTGTGTGTTTCATCTGTGGAAACGTGCTTTTCCACTATTTAATGGGGGGGGGGGTAACGCGGAAGCGTTTCACCGTCTGTTCCAGTGCGCTGATGTCCACGGGCTTGGAGAGATGCTCGTCCATACCGGCTTCCCTGCTCTTCTGCATATCCTCAAGGAAGGCGTTTGCGGTCATGGCAAGGATGGGGATGGTTTTGCCCAGCGGGTTTTCGCCGCTGCGGATGCGGCGGGCAGCTTCCAAGCCGTCCATCACCGGCATCTGCACATCCATCAGGATGATGTCGTAATCGCCGGGCTTGACGGCGGCAAAGGCATCCACGATCTCCTGACCGTTGGCGCAGATGGTGCAGCTTGCGCCCTTGGCTTCCAGCAGCATTTCCAGAATTTCGGCGTTGATGGCGTTATCCTCGGCGCAGAGGAACTTCATGCCGGACAGAGGCGAAGCAGTCTCTTCTTCCTCCGGGAGCACCTGTGTCTCTTGCACCGTATCTGCTTCGGCATCAATGGGAAATTCCAGCACCACCTCAAAGCGGGTGCCCTTGCCGGTGGCACTCTCCACATTGATGGAGCCGCCCATCAGGTCCACGATGCTCTTGGTGATGGCCATACCCAGACCCGTACCCTGCACCTTGTTGGTGCCGGATTTTTCCTCCCGGGTAAAGGGCTCAAAAAGCGTCTTTTGGTAGTCCTTGCTCATGCCGATGCCGTCATCCTGCACCACAAAGCGGTATTTGGCGTAATGCTCGGTATGGGTAAGCTCCTCTACATCCAGCCGGATGTGCCCGTCGGCGGGCGTATACTTGACCGCATTGGAGAGGATGTTCATCAGCACCTGATTCAAACGGTTGGGGTCGGCCAGTACGTTTTCGTGCTGCACATGGGTGTTTACCGTAAAGGTCTGGCGGTGCTGGCCTGCCTGCTGGCGGATGACGCTGTCCAGCTGGCTGATCTGCTGGGGCAGGTTCATCTTTTCCACATTCAGGGTGGTCTTGCCGCTCTCGATGCGGCTCATATCCAGAATATCGTTGATGATGCCCAGCAGCAGCTGGCCGGAGGTTTCCAGCTTGCCCAGATGTTCGGCCAGCTTTTCCGGCTGGTGCAGCTCGTTTTTCATCAGGGTGGTAATGCCGATGATGGCGTTCATGGGGGTGCGGATATCGTGGCTCATGTTGGAGAGGAAGTCCGTCTTGGCCTTGCTGGCCTTTTCGGCTACTTCCAGTGCGGCTTCCACCGCCAGCGTGGTCTGGTGCTCGCCTGTACGGTCAGACAGATCCACGATGCACTTTTTTGCGCCCTGCACAGTATTGATAAAGCCGGTCACGTGGATATAGCGCGGCTCGCCGGTCTCCTGATGGATAAACTCCCGCTCCCATTCCTGCTGCGTGCCCTGCTCCATCTGCATCAAATCGTCCAGCCGTGATCTGCAATGATAGCCCCCGGCAGAACATAGAACGTGGAAATCCTCCTGCACCGCTTCGGGAGAGATGCCCAGAATGCGCCGGACGTTGGGGCTGATGTATTCCACCTTGCCGGTGCCGGTGTCGATCATCAGGAACACATCGTCCACGTTGCGGGAAAGGCTGGAGAATAGCTCCTCGCGCGCCAGCAGCTGCTGATCCTTTTTCCGCAGCTTATGTCGGCTGCTCTGTACCACCAGCAGCAAAGCGGTAACAGCCAGCATACCCACGATGCTGGTCATCACAGCCATGGTGGTGTATTGCAGCCGGTTCATATTGGCGTTCACAACGCTTTTGGGGGCAATGCCAAGGATCGTCCAGTTCTGGAAGGAGGCAGAACCATAAACCATGTAATAGCCGACGCCATGGATGGAAAACTCAAGGTTGCCGCTCTTCCCGGCGGCAAAAGCCTTTTGCAGGGCATCGATTTGTTCTTCCGTAAGGCCGGCCGAGTTTTTGAGCATGGCAAGGACGTTGTGCACGCCGCTCATGTCCGCACTGCTGCTGTCCAGCATCACACGGCCATCCGGCAGCACGGCAAAGGTGCTGCCGTGCCCCTCAAAGGCAGAGATCTTCAGGGAGTCCACAAGATCTTTGTTGTTGTAGGTGACGGCAATGGCTTCGTACGCAAAGCCCTGATAGCTGCCCTTTGCCGTGGGAACTGCAAACACCATGATCTCCGGCTTGTCCGGGACCACCGAGTTTGCCACGATAGGCTGCTGCTCTAGGATCAGCTGCGACAGCGCCTGACCCAGATCAAGATATCCCCGTTCGCCGTCCAGCATGATATAGGAGCCATCCCGTGAGACAAAGAAAAAATCCGTAAACTGGTATTCTTCTTTTGCCTGTGCAAGGAAAGCGCAGACATCGGCATCGCTTTGCGCACGTTCCAGATAAGGTGCCCACATCCGCATGACACCCCAGTTGAAAGATACCTTATTGTAAAGGGTCTGGTTTGCCTGATGGTAGATCTCCGTAAGGTGTGCAGTGCTTTCCTCGTAGATGGTTTGCTCCATGAAATCCGTAAAGACAACGAAGCTCGTCCAAATACCGACGCCGAGCAGCAATGCTGCCAAAACTGCGAGGATACGGTTTTTTATCGCAGGCCGCATCTTAGTTTCATTTTTCAAGAGTTTATTCTCCCTGTACAATGGTCAGATACTCGGAGGGGGCGGGGAACTGCTTGCTGACCGCCAGCGAATCCTTCAGGCAGGAGCGGCTTTCAGCCCCTTCAATGGCATATTCCGTCCGCTTGGTTTTCAGGTTTTCCGGCATGGGGCAGTTACAGAAGGCCTCGTTCTCTATCCACACATCCGTGCCCGCCACAAATACGGTATAGGTGGCGGTATCGTCCAGCGGTGCACCGTTGATGGTGACTTCTTCCAGACGGAACTTGCCCTGCTCGTATTCGGTCACCTTGTATTCCATGCCGCTGGTCACGGGCATATAATTCCGGTGACGGATGGGGTTTGCACCGTTGTCCTTCACGTTTACCAGCCACTCCATCATCTGCCGCAGCTCTGCACCGGTATATTCACCCTGCGAGACAGCGTAGTTGCCGGCCATCACCCACAAAATCTGCTGCTTGCTGTACTCGCCGCAGTAGATGGAGGTGGACACCAGCGGAGAATAGCCCACTGCAATAGACGCATCATAGGTGGCGCGCAGGGCGTTCATCAGCGAGGAAGCCGCAGCGCTGCCGTGGTCGGTCATGTCGATGGAGTATGCGGTATTCTGGGTGAACAGCACCTCGGCTTCAGGATCCGCTCTGGGGGTGACCAGCTGCTCATTGAACGCATCGTATGCGGCCTTGGCATCGTATTCGCCGGTGATCATCTTGTGCCCTACGTCTTCCGAAATGCGGAAGAGCTCGGTGGAGGCCAGACGCATATACAGATGATTTGCACTGATGATATCCGCAACGTGTTCCAGAGAAGCGGAGGAGGTAATATTGACCTCCTTGTTATAAGACAGCACCGCAGCGCCGCCAGCCATCTTGCTCTGACCCTCTGCACTATACACAGTTTCAAGTACCTTCAGCACCGCAGCCAGCTTTGCTTCGTCCTGCGCGACTGTGTTGGAAACTGCTGCCTGACACATGGGGTAGGTCAGCAGCCAGCTATCGTCGGCAGTCTCGCCGAAATAGGGCAGAATCGATGCGTTAAAGCCGTACTGGTCAGGCATTACATCCGCTATGCCTGCTGTGGTGCGGATCATGGCGGTCTGCCGCTCATAGAAAGGCTTGGCAATGGGGTTCAGCTCCAACCGATCGTCACCGGGCTGCACCCGCACATCCTTGAGGAACTGCTCGTATTTTTCAAAGACCTTCGGCCATACCACATCGTCCAGACCGGTGGAGCCGTCCTCGGTCTCGCTCTCGTAGTTCATGCGCCATGTAGTGCCCTCCAGACTCATCAGCTCCGGGATGGCGCAGCCCTGCATGGTTTCCAGACAGGTGTAGTCGTACCGCCAGTCTGCCTGATAACCCTTGATGCCGACAGCCTCAAAGGCATCAAGAGCCGCCACGAACTCGGCATAGTTTGTGGGCAGTGGAATGTTGTGCTGAGCAAACAGATCAACATTTGCAGCCGTGCCGTCCACCTCGGCGCACATGGGCAGCCAACGGATCGCACCGTCTGGCTCCTGATTGTTGTTCAGGTAGCTGGAATAGAAGGTGCCTGCAACCTCGGTCGTGCTCAGGTCCATCAGGTGCTCTGCCAGAGGAGCCGCATCGTTCAGGGAGAAGCGGCGGCAGGTGATGATGTCCGGCAGCTGCTCCGCACGGTTCAGCAGGTCACGGTAGTAGTCCATGGTGTTGAAGCCCTGAATGAAGGTGAACTCATACTCCGGGAATTTTTCTTCCAGCCACGGAGTAAGCGCTTTCATCATGGAGCGATCCCACAGATAAAAGGTGATCTGAATTTTGCCGTTCCGGCTGCTGCTCTTGTCGGCTTCAGCCTTGCCGCCGCAGGCGGTCAGCGCTGCCGTGGCAGCTGCAATGCCGCAGACCTGCAAAAAGGAGCGGCGGGAGATCTTTTTCATCATATAAATATACCCTTCCTCACATTTTCGGGAAGCAGTACCACGCAGGTGCAGTAGTGCAGTGCTGCCTTAGCGATTCTTACACACCCCACAGGAACTCCGACGCTCGCAATCTGTCCGCATGGGCTTTGTGCTGATTTTCTTATCAAAGTAGTGTTATTATTTTATCATTATGTTAAAAATGTTTCAAGCTGATTTTGAACTTCCTGCAATAATTTAAAAAGAATTCAAGCTGTTTGGAGGCGTGTCCGTTCTGGTGCAGCACCCACCGCACTCCGCCTCTTTCCTTAGACCTCAACCTCAAGGTCCTTCAGGATCTGCTTGACCTCATCCCGGATGATCGCCGGAACCTGATCAATGGTCTTTCTGCCCTTGATGATAAGGGTAAATGCTATCTTTATACAAGAGTGTCCACCTCCATGCAGGTAGACGGGTACAGCTTGGATGCCCAGCGTGACAAGCTGCGGAAGTATGCGGCATACGAGGATATGATCGTTGCCGTGGAGTATTCTGACGAGGGCTTTTCCGGTAAGAACATCCAAGGACGGCAAAGGTAAGGAAGGCTCTTACTTGTTGTTCTGCTGCAAAATATCGCTCAAGTTTGGGCAAAATTAACAAAGCAAAAAAGAAACCCGTTCCCATCTTGACACTCCGCAAAGAATATGGTATTGTAATCA
>ERZ1034626.1648-NODE-1648-length-14450-cov-6.595901_pt1 | contig 14450 bp, 10 predicted proteins | sample MGYA00520652_ERZ1034626 | MGnify/ENA primary metagenome ERZ1034626 (study PRJEB33766, sample SAMN09781765) | gut metagenome | biome: gut microbiome | host: Homo sapiens | place: Madagascar | study: EMG produced TPA metagenomics assembly of the PRJNA485056 data... | reverse complement strand
GACCGTTCAGGTTGCTTGATTTTAAATTTTGTCTAACTTTTGGGGTTCATTTCAATGCGGGGCCGCGCTTTTTGGGAAAGAAACATCTCAGAGAGGGGGAAGCTGCAATGTACAACGAAATGATGGACACCATTGGTCTGGTCAACCAGGCCGACCCGGAGCTGGCCGCGGCCATGAACCGCCAGCTGAACCGCCAGCGCGAGAACATCGAGCTCATCGCCAGCGAGAATATCGTCTCGCCTGCCGTCATGGCGGCCATGGGCAGCATCCTGACCAACAAGTACGCCGAGGGCCTGCCCGGCTGCGGTGGATTTTTATGCCGTGTTTTTTGTGCGTTCTTGACGAACTTTTGTGGGCGGCTTTGTGCAGAACCCAATAAAACAGGCGCAAATCTGTGATTTGTGTCCATTTGGACACTTGCGCGGACACGGGCATTTCTGGTAAAATATTTTTGATGAAAAAGAACCGGCTGTGAGCCTTTCCTCCATGCTGTTTCCTGCACAGCAGAGAGGGGCGCGAAAACGGGAAACCGGCGGGAAATGGCCGCGGAAACGCGACATCTGTCCGGGAACGCGGAAAATGACGGAAAATGCCATAAAAATTCTCACCTCGATTTTGCGATCCGGGCTTGACAAGGCACCAGTTCCGATTCATAATTGTTCCAAGGGAGAGCGCTGGAAAACCACCCGGCGGCTGGGTGGAACATACCGCTCCCGGAACACCGGAAAGCGCCCGGGGAAATACGCTTGGAAAGAGAGGACGCGGTCTATGAAGCAGCTTTGGAAAAAGCTCGTGCTCTGCGTACTGACGCTGGCACTGTGCTGCAACCTGGTGCCCATGGCGTTTGCGGCGGACGCAAGCTATTACAACGTCTACCTGGAAGCACAGGGCGGTACATGTGATGTCATGCAGCTGTATGCCTACAAGTACGGCTCCAATTACCGGCTGACCAGTACGCCCACCCCCACCATGGAGGGCTATCAGTTTGATGGCTGGTACGACGATGTGGTGGGCGGCACCAAGATCACCACGCGGTACAACTTCAAGGACGATACCACCATCTACGCGCACTGGACGCCGACAGCCAAAAAGAACACAGCCACAGCCACTGCAGCCAAGACAACGACAACAGCACCGACAGCCGCTGACACAGAGAAGAGCTGGAAGCTGAAAGACAACCTCGGCACGGTGCTGGTGGTCACAGCGGTGGTCGCTGTCGTGGTTACCGTGGTCGCCGCACAGGGTTCCTGATGAATTTGCTTTTCTATTGAGTTTACTGAAGAAAGGAAAATTACTATGACGAACTATGAGCTCAAAATGCCCGCCAATTACGCAGCCATTGATGCAGAGGAGATGACCTATCTGGTTGGTGGTGAAACCACCGGCTGGCAGATGTTCAAGGATATCGGCACCCTGTTCAATTACATTGCCCGTGTCTTCTCCGCCGGCAGCTCCATCATCAACAACGTGGTCACCATCGTGGACACCGTCAAGAAGATCAATAGCTTCGTCCCCGATATGGGAAGCACCAAGAAGTAAATAAAACGCGCGGTTCAACACTGTGTAATCAAAGAGCACTCCGGGTTTCCTGCCCTGGGGTGCTCTTTTGTTGTAAAAATACAAAAAGATGTTTTGCAAAAGGAATAAATCATGAAAAGCAGGAGTCGTGGTAAAGAATCTTAGGAAAATTGATTGAAAACAGGAAATATTGGTGCTATACTGTTGATGATACCACTTATCTTTATAAAGTTTTTTTCGTGGAAAAAGAACGAAAATGTTTTCGTGGATTGTGCCGTTGCAGAGGACGGCGATTGAGATAAATTGGGAATGGAATGAAAGACAAAGCCTTGCGGAAGACTTTGCGGAGGAATTATGTCAGAGCGGAAATTGCGGCGGATGAGCCGCACGGAGCTGATCGACGTCATCGACACGCTCCGGCAGGATGAGACGCCGCAGGACACCGAGGCTTTGCGGCGGGTGGATGCGGAACGGAAGCGCCTGACCGAGCGGCGGCGTTTCTGGCGGGTGCTGCGCGGTACGGTGAGCACCCTGATCGTGGTGGCGGCCATTGCGGTGCTGCTGGCCACGCTGCTGCTGCCTGTGCTGCAGGTGTCGGGCGACAGCATGAACCCCACCTTGCAGGACCGGGACGTGGTCCTGCTGGTAAAAACGGACGATTGGAAGACGGGCGACTTGTGCGGCTTTTACTGGCAAAACAAGCTGCTGCTCAAGCGCATCATCGGCGGGCCGGGCGATGTCATCTCCATCGACACCAAAGGTGTCGTGAGCGTCAATGGAGAGGTGCTCGACGAGCCCTATGTGGATGAGCTGGCGCTGGGCGAGTGCGACATCGAGTTCCCCTATCAGGTGCCGGAGAGCCGCTATTTTGTGATGGGCGACCACCGCGTCACCTCCATCGACAGCCGAAGTACGGTGATCGGCTGTGTCGAAAAAAGTCAAATCGTGGGCAAGGTCTTTTTACGCGTCTGGCCCTTGTCCGGTTTTTCGTTGATCCACTGAGGAAAGGAATCCATTATGGAAATGAAGAATCGCTTCCAGGAAGCCATTCAGAACGTCCAGCGGCAGCGTCATTTGGCCCGGCGTTCGGTGGCAATGGTTCTGGTGCTGGCGATGCTGACCGCCATGAGCGTCAGCTGGCGGCTGCATCAGGATGGCATCGCGCTTGCCGCCGATGACACGCGCTATTACTGCGGGAAAGAAGAACACAAGCATACCGACGATTGCTACATCGAGGGCACCGAGCCACTCTGCGGCTATGAAGAGGGCGAAATCGTCGAAGAAACGATGGATTTGGCGGATGACGCAGGGGACGGTGACTCCAGCGTCGCGGACTGGGACGAAGCCGGGAGCGAGCCGGAAAGTGAGCCCGCCACGCAGGAAGAGCCGGAGCCGGAAGTGGTGCTGCACCACCACACCTCGGATTGCTACGAGGAAAAAGAGGTGCTGACCTGCGGCATCGAGAGCGACCACGTCCATCAGGATTATTGCTACGACCAGGAGACCGGCGAACTGCTCTGCACCGAGCATGAGCACACCGACGATTGCTATACCCTCGAAGAGGTTCTGGTCTGCGGCCAGGAAGAGGGCGAGCCGGAGAAAACGGATGACGGCGCCGCTCTGTACGACATGGACGAAAACAGCGCGGAGGAGAGCGATTTTGCCGGGGAATCTGAGACAGTAGCCGACCCGGAACCCGAAAAAGAAGCCACCAAACCCGAAACGCACGACGAGATCGACACGGGCTATACTGTCCACCACCACACCGCCGAGTGCTATGGCAAGGTGCTGATCTGCGGCAAGGAAGAGCACGAGCATACTGCCGCCTGCCTTGTCAACCCCAACGCGGAGATCGATGCCGAGTACGACGCCAAGACCCCAGACCGCACGGATGCGGATTGGGCCGAGGACATGGTGCTCGTGGCCCGGAGCCAGCTCGGCTATACCGAGAGCAAGGCCGACGTGGACGAGGACGGCAACGGCTACACCATGTATGCCGACCAGTATTATAAGGACAAGCCCATGGTGTATGCCGACTGGGACAGCACCTTTGTGGCCTACTGCCTGTACCACGCGGGCGTGCCGCAGGATATCATCCCCCAGTACGCCAGCATCAGCGCCCTGCGTGGCGAGCTTGCCCGCATGAACTCTGAATATTATACCGATGACCCGCAGGATTTTGCCTCCATCCTGCCGGGTGATATCGTCATGTACAAAAATGCCGAGGGCCGCGAGACCATTGGCGTGGTGTCCGACGCGGCGGTGGACGAGGAGACCGATCTGACCACGGCCCTCACCGTCATTTCCGGCGATGTCGCCACCGGCTACGAGTCCGACGGCGAGACCACCATCGACCAGGTGGCCGAGGTAAGCGTTGCCCTGAGCGATGTCACCAGCTTTGTGTCCGTCAATGCCGCAGAGGGGTATGGTATCAGCGATTTGATGGGTGAGGACGAGGAAGCCCAAAAGGTTGGTTCCAATGTGATTGATTTGGTAGACGGGAATAATGAGCTCAACACGACTGCCTTTAATTCTTTTAAGGTCGTTGCACAGTATAAGTACGGACCAAAAGACAATGATTGGGCGGATATAAAGGATGACTATGTTTTCCGGGAGGGAGACTCGATCCGCGTCAACGGAACCTTAGAACTCAAGAAAGATGCTTTTGTGGATGAAGATGGCAATACGCTTTGCGATACGATCGTTTGGAACTCTGGCCTGAAGCTGGCAAAGGCGCTTGATAACGGCGTGCTGACTGACCCGGAGGGGAATGTTGTAGGTACTTTGAACGTTACAGAGGATGGCGTGGCGACCATTCACTTTAACGATCTCGGGGCATTCGCCTTAGCGAAGCCGGTGAAATTCTGGTTTACAGCACTGGCAACCTGCAGCGGAGAGGATCTGAAACAGGAGATCACATTCCCCGGTACCGGAACGACCGTTACGGTGAAGAAGAATACAGATATCCATGCGAAAAAAGAGCTTCTCACCAAAAATATCCAGTATGAGAAAGGCAACCCGTATCTGGAGTATAAGGTAATTGTTTCGTCTGAGAAGGGCACAGAGGGTCCGGTGAAAATCGAAGACCAGATTGCAGGCGGGAAAAACCTGTACGGAAAATATTCTAATTTTGCTCTAAAAAAGTACAGCAGCAAGACAGATGAAACGGGTGAGACCATCACTGTAAATCCGACGATTACCAACCCGGCAGGCGGTGCTCCAACGGGAGCCGAAACCAAATTTGTAATTGATGATCTCGGCGCGCTGAAAGCCGGGGAGCGTTATGTGCTGACCTACCGCTATCAGCTCAGCCGTGATTTGAGCAAAAACGAGGGGAAGCTTTCGGGTGACATTGGCAACAAAGTAACAGCAACCGATAAGGGCAACAATAAACAGGATACGGATGAAAACAGCCAAAACTTCCCGGACCGGATCAAGAAAAGCGGTAATTATGACTTCGTTACGAGAAAAGTAACCTGGACGATTACCGTGCGGAACCCGGGCAAACAGAATTTGAGCAAGTATGTCGTGACGGATGCGATTCAGGGCAGCAAAGCTATAATTGACGAGAACACGGTGAATCTTTACGGCGGAGATAAAGAGGATGCGTGCAAAACAGAAATCCCCGGCGGAACCCTCGAAATGACAAACGGAAATCAGGGCTTTACCTATACGTTCCCGACGATCAAGGAAGGAGACGAAAAGCCTTACTACAAGATCGTGTATCAGTCCGACGCGCCGAATGGGGAAACATCCATTCAGAATGATGTAACAATTGAGGATCAGGACGGCAAAGATAAGGATAGTACCACAGCCAATGGAAACATTCAGGAAAGCGGAAGTTTTTTCAAGGGCAAGGGTAATCATACTTTGCAAGATGTGGGCAATGGCTTACAGAAAGCAACGTGGTACATTACGGCACTCATTCCAAGGGATAAACGCACCACAGAGCTGACGATCTCGGATACTTTCCAGCCTGTAACGTATGGCAATGGACAAACAGCGGAACATTATGCATTGCTGGGGGAGCTGTTTGACCAGCTAAATAATAAAACTGATCAAAAGGGCGCAATGGAAGTATACTTAGACAATGACGGTGCTACTTATCGTCCGCAACACTGGAACGGGGTTAATAACTTTAAGTTGATTACTGTAACCTACAAGTTCCATACAGCGGATGGGGACGACATTGAAATTGATTCAGCACAAGACGCCCCCGCTGCCGATGTGAAACAAAAAAAGGTTACAGGCTTCAGTGTTACAGTAAAATCGGAAGAAAGCATCCGCAAAGTCAATATCGGACACACTAACTACGGTGATATAGGTTATACGACCTATGTGGATGTAAGCGATGTGCCGGAGGATGTGTCTTGCAGTATTAAAAACGAGGCAAGCTCTCCTATTTTCAGTAATAAACCGTCGCAAGAGTATACCTACAAAAAAGAAAAGGCCCCGGAGGAAAAGGAGGAAATCGTAAAGCAGGTTGCGGATGACGCCGGCCAGAATTATACCGAGGATCGCTCGAAAGAGTATGATTATGCAACCGCTCAACAAGAAGGCATCTTCTATAAGATCTCCTTGAAACCTGCAAAAGGCCGCAAGGAAATTACCGTAGTGGATACGCTCCCGGACGGGCTGGTGTATAACCCGGATGCAACAAATCCAAGTGGCTATAAGAGGTCTGCGGCACAGGCGGTTTTCTCAGAAAAATTCCCGTCAAGCGGATACGTGCAAGCCGATGGAACGGTCAACGATGTGTATGGCTCAAAGATATACTGGCAGGCGGATGGGACGCCAGTATATTGGTGGGGCGATCATGCTGGCCTTAATGGCTTTGATTTGACTGCCCCGGAAAACTTTACCGTGACCCAGAGCGCGGACGGCAAGACGCTGATCTTTACCATCAAAAACCTGGATCGGATTCCGGACAAGGTCAAGGAAAAGTGTCAGACCATTGGTATTTTCTACGCGCTGCAGCTGACGCAGGATACCGATTGGGGGAACAAACTGGAGTCCTCCAAGGTCTATCAAAATACGGCAAACTGGACGGGCGTCGGTGAGGCTTCGGCAAAAATCACGGTCAAATGCAATGACACCTACTTGGATAAAAAGGTGGAACAGAGCAGCAACGGAAGACTGACCTACACGGTGGATATCAACCCGAATGGACTGACTTTGAACCCCAAGAGTACCGAGATCACACTGTATGATACGTTTACCGTCAACAAACGCGGCACCGCGATCCTGGACCGGAGCAGTATAAAACTGTATGACTGTACGGTAAATCATGATACAGAAGATTATACACTCACGACGGATGAAAAAAAGGAGGATAGTGAAGTAACACACTACAATATGACCTTGACGGTGCGGGACGGTAAACACTACACGTTTACCTACACATATATTGTAGACCGCTCTCAGGTTAATAGTAGTGAGAACGTTACGGCAGAGAATAAGGCCCGAATCACCGCAGTCTGGCAGGAAGCAAGCAAAGAAACCATAAAGTCATCAGCAGGTGGCGGCTCGGTTGGTTCGAAAGATGGCAAACTGACGCTCTACAAAGTGGACAAGAATAGTGAGAACAAAGTGCTTCAGGGCGCGGAGTTTAAACTGACGGCGTATAATAATCAGAACAGTTCTTGGGACACGGCGCAAACGGTCACCGCAACCACGGATGAAAATGGTGAAATTACGTTTGTACCGACAACGGGGACGAACGAAACCAGCAAAGTTTATGTGAGTGCTGACACGCTGTATAAACTGGTGGAAACCAAAGCGCCGAACGGCTATGTCCTGGATGCGAAACCGCTCTACTTTATCTGGATGCAGAACGATGCCAGCGTGAAAGCAGAGCAGAAAGCGGCTTATAAAACAGCAACTGGCAAGGCCAAGGAAACGGAAGCGGTAGACGCAAATGTTACGAGTTATAGAAGCGTAACGTATTTCCAGACGCGCCACAGCTATGAGCGAAAGTTTACCAACGCACCCATGCAGCTGGAGTTTGAAAAAGTCTGGGCGGACGAAAATGGCAAGATAACGTCTCCTCCGGATGGCGTGACAGAAATCCAGCTGAAGGTATACAAGTATACGGGAGCTGCATTTGACAAGGACAAAGCGATCTCGGTACAGACGGTCACGCTGAATACGGACCATCAGTGGCGTGAGACGCTGCTTCTGACAGACTCGGACGAGAACACCCGCTACTATGTGGAAGAGGTGAACGTCCCGGCTGGCTATCAGGTCACATACACAAACCGTGCCAAGGAGCAGACGCAGCTTGGCTACGCTGACGGCGATAAGGTGACCGTGACCAACCAGAAGCGTCCTACCAAGCTGACCGTTTACAAAAACTGGTGCGACCAGAACGGAACCCCGACTTCAAACAGCACGGTTAAGGAAATCAGCGTTACTTTGCACGGCAAGCCGAAAGCTGGCGTGGCGGGCCAGGAAACGACGCAGACCGCAACGCTGAGGGCGGCAGATAGCTGGAAGCACGTTTTTGAAAAACTTGACCCGGATTACCTCTACACGGTGGAAGAATCCCCGATCCCCGGTTTCACCGTGTCTTACAGTTACCCGGAGGGCAGTAGCGATGTGGCTCCCGGCGGTACGGTGACCATCACCAACACCGAGGCCCCCACCTACGAGCTCCCCTCCACCGGCTCCCCGGGTGGCACGGTTCCTTACACGGCAGGCGGCGCGGCCATTGCGCTGGCCGCGGTGCTGTGTGGATATAACTCCAGGCGCAAGCGGAAAAGGGGGGAAGAGTGACTCCTGCAGCTCTGACCCCGGCAACAAACCGAACGTAGGAAAATAAATCCCCTCTCTGGCGTCTTCAGAGAGGGGACGTAAGAAAGGTAGTAAAGAAATATGAAAAGAGTAAAACGCGTGTTGGCGCTGCTTGCAGCGTTTGCGCTGGTGCTGGCTATGGCCGTCCCGGCGTGGGCGGATAAAGCAAATCAGTATACAATTTCTGTCCCGGCGGGAAGTAGTCATACATACAAGGTTTACCAGATTTTTACGGGTGATTACAGCAAGGAGGGTACAACCAACAAGCTGTCCAATGTGAAATGGGGCCAGAACAGTAAGAACCGTGACGAGGGTGCCAGTGTCGGCGGTAAAGTTAGCGAGAACGTGTTAAATCGACTGGCTGCTGTTGTGAGTGGTTCGGATGCAGAAAAACTTGCGGTGATTAAAGAATATGCTGACCTAGACAGCAAGGAGGTTGCGACTGTCACTCACAGTAGTTCTGCCACGGTTGCTCCTGGTTATTATCTATTTAAAGATACAACTGCAACCGCAGAGAATGAAGTTTACATTACGGAAGTGGTTGGTAATGTTACAATCAAAGCCAAAAATTCCAATGTCCCGGGTTTTGAGAAAAAACTGAAAGATAAGAACGACACCACGGATAATGATTTCAGCGATTGGCAGGATGTTGCAGACCATGATATTGGCGATGTAATCCCGTTCAAGCTGGAGGGTACGGTTCCGGCTGACTATACAGAGTATACCAGTTACTACTTTGCATTCCACGATGAGGAAGAGGCTGGCCTGACATTCAACAGCAATTCTGTCAAGGTTTATGTTGATGATACGGAAATCAAGACTGGATTTGAGGTCAAGACTCCTACTACCGATGGCTGCTCGTTTGAGGTCGTTTTCAGCAATCTGAAAGACATTGGTGCTGTCCGTGCTGGCAGCAAGATTCGTGTGGAGTATACTTCTACTCTGAATGCTAACGCTGTGATTGGTGGCGACGGCAACCTCAATAAGGCACAACTCGAGTATTCTAACAACCCCAGAGATACGAATTCTAAAGATAAGACGGTTTGGGACAATGTTGTTGTCTTTACCTATCAGGTTGTTGTCAACAAGTATGCAAACTCTGTTGAAGAGAACAATAAGCTGACAGGTGCAGAATTTACTCTGACCAAAAAGTTGAAAGATGGCACAACGAAGAACATTGCTGTTGTGAAGTCTGAGGGCGGCGTACAGTTTACTTTTAAAGGTCTGGATGACGGTGAATATACGCTGACTGAGACTGTGACCCCGGAGGGCTACAATACCATTGACCCGATTACCTTTAATGTCAGTGCAAACCATGAAATTACTTGGGATGGAACGGGCAATCGCAACACTTTGCTGAAGAGCCTGACCGGTAATAAGGTAACAGGCGAAATTACATTTGCAGAGAATGCAAATGTTAATGGCTCTCTGGTAACGGATATTATCAATAAGTCCGGCACCACCCTCCCCTCCACCGGCGGCATGGGTACCACTGTCTTCTACGTCGTTGGCGGCGGCCTGATGGCTGTGGCGGTGGTCCTGCTGGTGACCAAGAAGCGGATGGAGAACAAGCGCTAAACCAAACCCCAAAGCAAAAAATATCCTGATAACATTAGGGAGTAGCCCATGAAAAAGAACCGCAGTACCATAATATTGATCCTGATCTTTCTCGTGGGTCTATCCGTGATGTTATATCCCACCGTCAGCGATTATGTCAACCAGCGCCACCAGTCCCGCGCGCTGGCCAGCTATGACGAGACGGTCAACGAGATGTCGGACGCGGACTATACCGCCTATTTTGAGGCGGCGGACGCCTACAACCAACGGCTGGCGGCCACGCCCAATTCGTTCTTCACGCCGGAGCAGGTCTCCGGCTATGACGAGACGCTGGACGTCTCCGGCACGGGAATTATGGGGTATATCACCATCCCCAGGATCGGCGTGGAGCTGCCCGTCTACCACGGCACCAGCGATGGTGTTTTGCAGGTGGCGGCAGGCCATCTGGAGGGCAGCAGCCTCCCCGTGGGCGGGGCGGGCACCCATGCGGTCATCTCGGCCCACCGCGGCCTGCCCAGCGCCAAGCTGTTCACCAATCTGGACGAGCTGGAAGCGGGCGACACGTTCACCATCACGGTGCTGGACCGGGTGCTGACCTATGAGGTGGACCGGATCTCCATTGTCCTCCCCACCGAGACTGATTTATTACAGCCCGTAGAGGGGCAGGACTACGTTACCCTGATGACCTGCACGCCCTACGGCATCAATACCCACCGCCTGCTGGTGCGCGGCCACCGTGTCAACACGCGGGAGAGCCAGAAACATGTCCGTGTCACGGCGGACGCGACACGGATCGACCCCATCATCACGGCGCCTGTCATTGCCCTGCCCATGCTGGCAGTGCTGCTGATCTGGCTGCTGGTGACCACACGGAAGCGTCCGAAAGCAGGCAAACATGAGAAAACGACGAGAGGTGACCCCCATGAAACAAATTCGTAAACAGCTGGCGGCGCTGTTGCTGGCTGTGGCACTGGCGGCAGCGTGCGCGGCCCCGGCGTTTGCCGCCGCCACGGCCGCCAGCATTGAGCTCACCCGGAAAGGCAGCATCACCGTGACCCTCCGGGATTCCGAGAGCGGGAGCGCGGTCTCGGGCGGCAAGCTGACCCTGTATCAGGTGGCCTCCATCAGCCGCCAAAATGGAAATTTAAGCTACGATTATACAAATGGTTTTGAAAATTGCGGCGTTTCCCTCGGCGATCTCTCGGAGAGCGACCTGGCCCGGACCCTGGACGACAAGCGCCCGGCCGGTAGCAAAGGGGAGACGCTCACCCTGGACACCGATGGCAAGGCCGTCTTCTCACGGCTGCCGCTGGGCCTGTATCTCGTCGTCCAGAGCACCGCTTCCACCGGGTATGAGAAGGTCAACCCGTTCCTCGTGTCGGTGCCGCTGGTGGAGGGAGACACGTACCTCTACGATGTGGACGCCCTGCCCAAGGTGGGCACGCTGACGCCCACCACCCCGCCGGACGTGCCGGAAGAGCCGGACAAACCCACGGAACCCGAAAAACCCACCGAACCCGAGAAGCCGACCACGCCGGAAAAGCCCACCACGCCGGAAAACCCGGACAAACCGGAGACTCCGGATATCCCCGAGGAACCGGGCAAGGACACCCCTCCGGGTGCCGACAACCCCGAGGACTGGGTGCTGAACGGCCGCCCGGATAAGAACGCGGCTCCCAATCCGGGCAACCCGGACGACTGGGTGCTGAATGGCCGCCCGACCCTGCCCCAGACCGGCCAGCTAAACTGGCCCATCCCGGTGCTGACGGCGGCAGGCACCTGCCTCATTGCAGCGGGCATCCTGCTCCGCAAAAAACACTGAGCCATGCAGAAAAGACGACTTGGAACCATCCTCATCCTGCTGGGAGCGCTGCTGCTGGCCGGGGCGCTGGGCCTGCTGGGCTACAACCAGTGGGACAATGGCCGCGCCCAGAAAGCGGCGGCACAGGTGCTGGATCAGCTGGAAACGACGCTGGACGAGCAGGAGAACCATTTGCAGCTTCTGGTGCCCACCCAGGTGGACGACACCGCCCGGGAGATGACCGTTACCGCCATTGATGGCTGGGATTACATCGGGTATCTTTCCATCCCGTCCATCGGGCTGGCCCTGCCCGTGATGAGCGAGTGGAGCTATCCGGGCCTCAAAATTGCCCCGGGGCGGTACGCGGGCTCGGTCTTCACGGACGATCTGGTCATCTGCGGCCACAACTATGCCCGGCATTTCAGTCCTGTCAAGCGGCTGGCGGTAGGCACCACGGTGCAGTTTGTGGATATGGACGGCCGGGAGTGGGACTACACCGTCTCCAAAGTGGAGACCCTGCAGCCCACCCAGATCGAAGAGATGGTGGGCAAGGCGGACGGCGATGACTGGGATCTGACGCTCTTCACCTGTACCACCGGCGGCAGTGCCCGCTGCGCGGTGCGCTGTACCCGGGTGGAGACGGCTTCCTGAAGCTTCCAAATCGGAATAATTCATGCAGATATTACAAAAAGGCACGCTCTCTTTTGGAGAACGTGCCTTTTCCGCATCTTATTTTAGGTCTCGGGGGAGATCAGTAGTGCAGCTGGTCAGCGGTCAGAGCTTCCAACACGGGCAGCATGGCGGCTGCTTCCGCCTTGGCCTTGGGCAGGTCCATATCGCGGTAGTTGCCGCACTCCACCTCACTGGCACCGGGGACGGCACCCTCAAAAGCGGCCATGAAGCGGAACGAGTCCACGGTCAGGGCCAGCGCCTCGGCGGGGGTCAGGCCCCGGGTGAGCAGGTAAAAGCCGGTGCGGCAGCCCATGGGGCCGACATAGAGGACACCGTCCTTGCAGGTGCTGTTCCGCGCGTAGGTGGCAAACAGGTGCTCCAGCGTGTGGGCCGCGCCGGTGGTCAGGTAATCGCCCTGATTGGGCTTTTTCATCCGGATGTCCCAGGTCAGCACATCGCCGTCCTGGCGGCTCAGGTACATGCCGCGGTCCAGTTTGGTGTGGTCCACGCAAAAGCTTGCGATCCGTTCCATTGCTACTTCCTCCCAATCTTTCAGGTAAAATCAGGCCTGCAGGCGCTGCACGCTGCCGTGCGCGCAGTCCACGGCCACCATCAGGCCATCACGGATGTGGCTGGTAGCACCGGCGGCACCCACGATGGTGGGCTTGAGCAGAGCCTTGCCGGCAATGGCAGCGTGGCTGTTCAGGCCCGGCTCCTCGACCACGATGGCGGCGGCGTCACGGACGTAGCTCAGCATCTCGTTGGAGGTGGAGGACACCACCAGGACCATGCCGGGCTTGAACTTGGCCCGCAGCTCGTCCAGGTTGTGGCAGACACAGGCCTTGCCGGTGGCGTTGGCCAGGGCAGAGCCCTCAGGGCCGATGCCCACGCCGGTAGCCAGGCAGTTGCCGATCATGTGGATCTTGATCATGTTGGTGGTGCCGGACACGCCCACGGGGACGCCGGCGGTGACAACAGCCAGCTCGCCGTCGTGCAGGTAGCCGTTCTCTTTGGCCAGGTTGGTGGACATCTCGATCAGCTCATCGGTGCTGTGGGCCAGAGCCATCATCAGCGGGGTGATGCCCCAGGAGATGGCCAGCTGACGCTGCACCTGCTCGTTCATGACGCAGGCAATGATGGGCTGTGCGGGGCGGTACTTGCTCAGCAGGCGGGCGGTGTTGCCGGACTCGGACACCGTGACGATGGCGGAAGCGTTGACGTCCTTGGCGGTCAGGCAGGCAGCGTGCGCGGTTGCGTCGCTGACGCTGATCTGGCCGTTGCTGGCATCCACCAGACGGTTGTCGCGGTAGTGCACCTCGTTCTCGGTGCGCTCGGCAATGGCGGACATGGTCTTGAGGGCCTCCACGGGGTAAGCGCCTGCAGCGGTCTCACCGGAAAGCATGATGGCAGAGGTGCCGTCGTAGATGGCGTTTGCCACGTCAGAGATCTCGGCACGGGTGGGCCGGGGGTTGACCATCATGCTGTCCAGCATCTGGGTAGCCGTGACAATGGGCTTGCCAAAGGAGAACGAGCGGTCGATGACGCTCTTCTGGATGCCGGGCAGCTCGGTGAAGTCGATCTCAACGCCCAGGTCGCCACGGGCGACCATGACGGCGTCGGCGGCGGCCAGGATGCTGTCGATGTTGTTTACGCCCTCGCGGTTCTCGATCTTGGCGATGATGCGGATGTTGGAGTCGTACTCGTTCAGCAGGTTGCGGATGTCGTACACGTCCTGTGCGGTGCGCACAAAGGAAGCGGCGATGAAATCAAAGCCCTGCTGCACGCCGAAGATGATGTCGTCGCGGTCGCGCTGGCTCAGGTACGGCATGGAGAGGTGGACGCCGGGCACGTTGACGCCCTTTTTGTTTTTGATCTTGCCGCTGTTCAGCACCTCGCAGGTGATGTCGGTGTCGGTCACGTTGGTGATGCGCAGCTTGATGAGGCCGTCGTCCAGCATGATGGTGCCGCCCTCGTGCACATCCTGGGGCAGGTCCTTGTAGGTGATGGAGCAGATCTCCTTGGTGCCCTCCACCTCGCGGGTGGTCAGGGTGAACATCTGGCCGGCTTCCAGCATCTCGGTGCCGTTCTTGAAGTCCTTCAGGCGGATCTC
>ERZ1034626.1647-NODE-1647-length-14458-cov-4.807748_pt1 | contig 14458 bp, 11 predicted proteins | sample MGYA00520652_ERZ1034626 | MGnify/ENA primary metagenome ERZ1034626 (study PRJEB33766, sample SAMN09781765) | gut metagenome | biome: gut microbiome | host: Homo sapiens | place: Madagascar | study: EMG produced TPA metagenomics assembly of the PRJNA485056 data... | reverse complement strand
CTCATATGCAAGGGACTTATAGTGTATTTATTACTGTTTGTGAAAGAAAAAACAGACCAAAAAAACAGAATATATTGAAAGTTTCCTGCTCATATTGTATCATAGTAATACTGGCTTCATCTTCAATGCGTTGAAGCAATAAAAACTAAGGGGACGATATTTACTATGATAGTAGCACTTATTGAAAAAGTTTATTCTTTCTTGTGGGGAGATCTGATACACATTCCACTGCCCGGCGGTGGGAGCGTGGGAATCTCCCTGCTCATAATTCTTTTGATTCCGACAGGAATTTATTTCACTGTAAGGACAAGACTTTTACCAATCAGAATGTTTCCGGACATGATAAAGGCGCTGACAGGTAAAAAGGAAAATAAGGACAGCCTGTCCACGTTCCAGACACTCATTGTCTCTACGGCGACGAGAGTGGGCATGGGTAATCTGGTTGGTGTTGTGGCTGCCATATCAGTGGGAGGCGCAGGTGCGGTTTTCTGGATGTGGATAACAGCCATTATAGGTTCATCCACGGCTTTTGTGGAGGCTACACTGGCACAGCTTCACAAGGAGCCGGATCCATTGTACTCAGGCTATCGTGGAGGTCCGGCGTATTACATACACCATTACTTTGAGGATAAATCAGGCAAAAAGAAAAAACATGTTATTATAGCTGTTTTGTTTGCTATATCCGGCCTAATCTGCTGGTGTGGCATAAGTCAGGTTATAAGCAATTCTGTCACATCATCCTTTGAAAATGCATTTGGTGTACCACCTATTTATACTACAATAATCCTGGTGGCAGTGGCTGCTGTAATAGTGCTTAGGAAAAATGCTACGGTAAAGGTGCTTGACATAGTTGTTCCTATCATGGCGGTGTGCTATTTTGTCATAACCATTTTTATCATAATTAAAAATATAGGCATGATGCCATCGGTTTTTTCAAGGATATTCGAGGAAGCCTTCGGTATCAGGCAGGTGGCTGCGGGAGGCTTTGGAGCGGTGCTCATGAACGGTGTAAAGAGAGGTCTTTTTTCAAATGAGGCAGGCTCAGGCTCAGCTCCATGCGCTGCAGCGGCGGCAGAGTGCGATACTCCTGTAAAGGCAGGACTGACGCAGGCGCTCGGTGTATTTATAGATACGATAGTGATTTGCAGCTGTACGGCAATGATCATGCTCACTGCACCGGAGAATATAGTGGCAGGGAAAGAGGGCATGGATTTATTACAGTCAGCTATGAGGTATCATCTTGGAGATTTTGGAGTTATTTTTATAGCAGTCACATTGTTTTTATTCAGCTTTTCCACCTTCCTTGGTATACTTTTTTATGCAAGGAGTAATGTTGCGTACCTGTTTGGGGATAACTGGATTTCACAGACCATGTACAAGGTGCTGGCTCTTGTTATGCTGTTTGTAGGCGGTATCGCGGCATACACATTTGTCTGGGATCTCGGAGATGTAGGAATCGGCCTTATGACTATATTCAATACAGGTATTCTCTATCTGATGGGTGGACAGGCAATACAGGAGCTGCGAGTCTTTGAGGAGAGTAATAAAGCACAAAGCAATAGTCAATGCTCACAGCAGGGTGATAACGTAACGCAATAACAATAGGAGATATATAAATATGAAAAGAGAATCATTTAAATCACGTCTGGGATTTATACTGGTAAGTGCAGGATGCGCTATAGGCATAGGCAATGTATGGCGTTTTCCGTATGTGACAGGTCAAAACGGTGGCGGTATTTTTGTACTGTTTTACCTTATATTTCTGGTATGCATGGGACTTCCGGTGCTTACGATGGAGCTTGCTGTAGGCCGAGCCAGCAGAAAAAGTGCTGTGATGAGCTATAAGGCTCTTGAGAAAGAGGGCAGTAAATGGCATATTCACGGATGGATAGCCATGCTTGGCTGCTACATGCTCATGATGTATTACACAACAGTCTCAGGCTGGATGGTTGCGTATTTCTTTAAATTCCTAAAGGGAGATTTTACATCAGGCATGAATACTGATGACACGGCAGCTGCATTTGGAAGCCTCCTTGCAGATCCAAAGCAGATGGCTTTTTGGATGATAGTTACAGTAGTGCTTGGCTTTTTGGTGTGCAGCCGTGGTCTGCAGAATGGGCTTGAGAAAATCAGTAAATTTATGATGAGTGCTCTGCTCTTGCTTATCATTGTCCTTGCGGTGCACAGTATCACGCTTTCAGGGGCGTTGGAAGGAGTGAAATTCTATCTTATTCCAAATCTGGATGCGGTTTCTGAAATTGGAATAAAGAATGTCATAACAGCAGCCATGAATCAGGCGTTTTTTACGCTGAGTCTGGGTGTGGCCGCAATGGAGATATTCGGCAGCTATATGGGAAAGGACTGCACTCTTGCAGGTGAGGGTGCCCAAATATGTGCTCTTGATACATTTGTGGCTATAATGTCAGGCCTTATCATTTTCCCGGCTTGCTTCAGCTATGGGGTGGAGGTAGGCGCAGGACCAAGCCTTATCTTTATCACGTTGCCAAATGTATTTGTAAATATGCAGGGAGGCCGCATATGGGGCTGTCTTTTCTTCATGTTTATGACATTTGCCAGCTTTTCAACAGTCATAGCGGTATTTGAGAATATCATGTCGTTTGCCATTGATATGTTTGGCTGGTCCAGAAACAAGGCTGCGCTAGTAAATGGTGTGATAATACTTATTGCAAGTATGCCTTGTGTACTTGGATACAATGTGTGGAGCAATCTGCACCTCATAGGAGGCAGGGATGTGCTTGACAGTGAGGATTTTATAGTTAGTAATCTGCTTCTTCCGATTGGCTCCCTTGTCTATCTGCTTTTTTGCGTGACAAAGTGGGGCTGGGGCTTTGATAAGTATATAGATGAGGCAAATACAGGAGCAGGACTTAAGATTTCAAGGAAGCTTAAGCCGTATTTTCAGTTCATACTGCCGCTTTTAATTTTGTTTATTTTTATACAGGGATTGATATAGTTATGTAGTTTTTGAAAATCAGACAGGAGAGTGTAAAATATGATAGATCAGAATACCTTTATAGAGACAGTGCAGAGCGTGGCCGAGATTATCAGGACATCAGCGGAGCCTATTGGCAGAGATGAAATCATGTCTTATTTTAAGGATATGGAGCTTAATAAGGCGCAGGAGGATATGGTATTTGAATTTCTCATCACACCACATGAGCAGGAGAATGAGAGTGCAGGCGATTATGAGGATGAATCACATGAGGACGAATTACATGGGGATGAATCGTCTGAAAATGCTGCATCAAACAATGTAATATACTCAGAAGGAGATTCGATGGATGCCATAGCAGGTGGAAAGAATAATAAGGCCAAGCAGGATAATGAAGCTGAGCCTGATATAGACGAGGAAAGCCTTATCCCGGATTCACCTATGTTTAGGATGTATCTTGAGGAGCTTGAAGAGATACCTGATTACACAAAGGCCGAGCAGGACGATATGTACAAAAAGCTGCTCGCAGGTGATGAGAGTGTGATACACACTATATCAAATTTCTGGCTAAAAAGTGTGCTTGCCATGGCAAAGAAGCTTGCCGTTACATCAGAGGGCTTTGAGGACGTAGTACAGGAGGGAAACATGGGACTTTTCATGTGCCTTACTGAGCTCTGCGGCTGTAACGATGAGATAGATGTGGAAAAAGAGCTTTTGGATGCCATAGAGGAGTCTATGAAAGAGTGTATCAGGGAGCAGACCGGTGAGGATGAGAGCGAGAATACTGTGGTAGGAAAGGTTTCATTGGTAAACCGTGCAGTGGAGAAACTAAAATCCGATAAGGGTTTTGAGCCGAGCCTTAGTGAGCTTTCAGGCTACACCGGCGTGGATGAGGAGGAGCTTGAAAAGCTTCTAGAGCTTATCAAAAAGGCTGATGTGGAGAAAAATAAACAGGACAGTAAATAATCTGTGGCATTTGTAGATTTGTGTCATATATTAAACCATACCTGAATATATGAAAGGATGGAAAATATATGGCACGATTTACTAATCAGGCACAGCTTCGTTATGGCAACAATGTGGCCAATTCAAATATAGCAGTCGGAGAAATACTGGAGGTGCTTTCTGCTACGAAAACAGCAGTCAAAAACACCTACAATCAAAACGATACAATAACCTATGTAGTGAGCATCGTAAACTCCGGAAATACCGCGATAAACGGTTTGACACTTTCTGACAATCTAGGTGCTTATACCTTTAACACCAACACTCTTGTACCATTAACCTATGTGAATAACACCGCAAAATACTATACAAACGGCACACTCCAGGCAGCGCCTGCAGTAACCCAGGGACCGCCTCTTAGCATAACAGGCATAAGTGTCCCGGCAGGTGGCAATGCAACTGTCATCTATGAGGCAGCGTTAAATGAGTATGCTCCTCTTGGCATAGAGGCTGCAGTCACAAACACTGCTACAGTCAGCGGCACCGGAATCACTCCGGTCACAGCAGCAGAGACAGTAAATGCCGAGGCTGCACCAAATCTTGCAATTACTAAGTCAGTAAGCCCTGTTCCTGTGACGGAAAACGGTACACTGACCTATACCTTCAGGATTCAAAACTACGGAAGCGTTGCGGCAACCAATACTACAGGGGTGGTTATAACAGACACATTTGCTCCGGTTCTTAGTAATCTTACAGCCGCATTAAACGGCACAGCCTGGACTGCAGCTACAGATTACACTTACAATGAGGCGACAGGCACATTTTCTAGCACTGCAGGTGCAATCACTGTTCCGGCGGCAACCTACACACAGGATAGCACAACCGGAGCGTGGGTTGTCACACCGGGTGAGAGCACACTTGTCATCACCGGAACAGTGTAGAAGCAGAGGTGATTAATTTTAAGAATTGTTTAATTTAAGGGATAAAAGTTGAAATATTGATACTAAATATGTAAAATAAATATAGCTGTTTATGGATAAGATGATGAAGATGATCATCGGCAGTTTAAAATGATTAACCGGGGGATAAGACAAATGAATAATGCACAGTTAGTGATAGACGAAGTAAAAAAGGCAGTAAAGGGCAAGGATGATTGTATCATCAAGGCATTTGCTGCCTTTTTGGCAGGTGGACATATACTGCTTGAGGATGTGCCGGGAGTGGGAAAGACTACGCTTGCAGTAGCCTTTTCAAGGGCTATGGCTCTTGTGAATCACAGGGTACAGTTCACTCCGGATGTGCTGCCTGCGGATATACTTGGCTTTTCGATGTATCAGAAGCAGACCGGAGAGTTTGTGTACCGCGAGGGCGCTGTGATGTGTAATCTGTTTCTGGCAGATGAGATTAACAGAACAAGTCCCAAAACACAGTCTGCGCTCTTGGAGGTTATGGAGGAGGGAAATGTCACTGTGGATGGAATAAGCAGGAAGGTCCCGGAGCCGTTTATAGTGATGGCTACTCAAAATCCAAAGGGCAGCGCCGGTACACAGCTGTTGCCGGAGTCACAGCTTGACAGGTTTATGATATGTATGAGCATGGGATATCCTTCACATGAGGCTGAGGTGGATATCGCAAAGGGCAAAAGTGTGAAGGCTGATGAGTATACGATAAAGCCTGTTATGAATGCACAGGGACTTGTTGAGATGCAGGGAGAGGTCGAGCAGGTATTTATCCATGACAGTATTTATTCGTACATTGTGGATCTGGTTGATGCGACAAGGACAAGTCCGTACATTGAGCTGGGAGTGAGTCCGAGAGGTACGATTGCGTGTGTTAGGATGGCAAAGGCATATGCGTATCTGAGTGGGCGAAGCTATGTCATACCATCTGATGTGGTTTCTGTATTTGCGGATGTGACAAAGCACAGAATCGTGCTAAATACCAAGGCGAGAGTATCACATGTATCAGAGCTTTCAGTGATAGATGAGATACTAAAGGCTGTTAAACAGCCGACAACTTATGTGAAAAAGGCAGGTAATCGTGATTAGTTTTTTGATAGGAATAATTACTGCGGCAATAGTTTTTTATATGTCGATGATATACGGTAATGTTGCGCTGGCACTGCTTGGCTGCTTTATGTGTGTGTTTATGGTGCTGACATTTATAGCATTGCTTGTAAAGGCGCACCGGGCAGTGGCAGCTATAAACATTCCGATAGCTATCGCCACACAGGGCGAGAGTATCAGGGTGAGTCTTTCCTGCTGGCTGAAGGAGGCAGGCTTTGATGGTGTAAAATACCGTGTAACGGTGAAAAATAATTTATCCGGCGAAAAAAGTACAAAATGGCTGTCTGGAGGCAGTGATTTTTTGTACAGCGTAAACCTATGCGGCAATTATGAATTTGAGCTTGTAAGGATAAAGCTATATGATTTTTCAAGGCTTTTTTATGTCACGAAAAGAGTTAAAAAATATGCAAATGTTGAGGTGATGCCGCAGATTGATGAGATTCCTGTGAGGATAACGGACAGAGTAAGAAATTTCTTTGGGGATTCTGATATCTATGATGATATAAGACCCGGATATGATCCGTCGGAGCTGTTTGATGTCAGAGAGTTTCAAAACGGTGACAGGCTGCAGAGTGTGCACTGGAAGCTTTCTGCAAGGACTGATGAGCTGATGGTAAAGGAGAACAGCCTGCCAAAGGCATGTGCGGTGGCCATAGTAGCAGATTTAAGGGGAATAAAGAAAGGCAGACAGGCGGATGCTTTTATGAAGCTTCTTGTCTCACTTTCCTTTTCACTTATGGATCAAAAATGCTCTCATTATGTGGCATGGTATGATACCTCAATAAACGATATTGTGAGAGCCAGAGTGGATGACGAGGAGGGCTTTTACATATTTTTGAACAGTTTTCTTAAAATAAAGCCGGATACAAAAAATGATGCACTTTTTTTGTATGAGGAAAAGTACCGGGCAGAAAAGCTTGTGTGTCTGCTTAGCGTGGACGGAAGACTTCAGATAAAAAGGGGAGAGGAGATAGTTGGCAGAGCGGATGAAAAAAACGAGATTGTCATTTAGGAAAAGCAGATGGCAGAGATCTGATACAAATGAGATAAAGCCTGATTATAATAATGCGTTTACAGTGCTTGGTGTCCTGCTTACTGAACTTGCCAATGCAGCTGCAGCAGTACTTCTTACGGTGTGTGCAGTGTCTGTTGTGAATACGACCGTTTCACATGTGAGATGCCCATATTATGTGTATGTGTGGCTGTTTATTTTTTCGGTGATAAGCGGCTTTATAAACAGGCTTACATTGCTTGATACAAGAAAATGGGTGCGCCATGCGATAAATACGGGGCTGCTGCTTGTATTTCTGCTTGGAGTGTTTATTGCAAACTGGCAGGCTGCAGAGCATATAAAAGACGGCTTTTTGTATGTAAAGGGCAGGTATCTTGAGATAATAAATGTGTACTATGGCACTTCATTTGTCTGTCCAAAGGGCGATAAAGCCTTTGCGGGGGCATTTGTTGGCTTCGTATCGTTTATAGTTATGCTTTTGCTGGTGACACTGGCGGTTCAAATTAAAAGAAGACGCATACTCACATTATTTCCAACGCTTATGCTTGCGGTACAGCTGTGCATAGGCAAAAGCCCAAGTGTCAGCGAGGTTGTTATGCTCACGCTGTGTACACTCTGGTGTCTTATCGCAGATGGCAACGCACGCACAGTGGCAGGATATGATGCAAATGGCGCTGCACAGGGCAATGAGGCTTTAAGGATTGTGCCGGCGTTTTTATACATGGCGGCAGTGTCAGCAATACTTTTCATATGTGTATTTGCGTTTGAACCTCTTGCTGATACACTTGCCGATAAAAAGCCGCAGATGCTTGCCTTTCAAAAGGATTTGGAGGGCAGCGTAAAATCATTCTTCAGCGTGGGAATTGATTTACAGGATGGCACAGTTAGTAATCACTATCCAAGCTACAGCGAAAAAACAGTGATGACGGTAGAAGCAAAGGCAGGAGCGCCTTCTAATATTTATCTGAGAAGCTTCTACGGTGATACATATGAGAATGGCAGATGGATTAAAAAGTCTGATTTTTCCGGGATGGAAAAAGAGCATCATGATGCTTCAAGGATGACAGCCTGGCAGACTACAATCGGATTAGCCACGCTGCTTGATGGTTATTATGATGATGAGACCAATCCGGCCACCGAAAAGTATACAATCACGATGGAGAAGCTTTCCACCAAATACACCTATTTGCCGTACTGTATCGATCCGTACAGTATAGATGCCAGGGGCGATATAGATTTTGACGAAGACTTTTTTATCACAAAGGATAAAGGAACAAAGACTATCGAGGTGTCGGCATGTCCCGGTATTTTCGATGGTAATCTGGAAATGTCTATCCTTGAACCTGAGCAGCCTCTTGAGGTCAACAGTGATTTCTATGCGGCATACAATAATTATGTAATGGAAAACTATACTGCAAAGCAGGGCGGTGACGGGATTGTTGCGGAGGATGCGAAGCTGCTTCTTAGGACAGGACAGCTCACAAGCAATATGATGTACACAGGCTATATAAGAGAAAATGATGCTAACAGGATTGCGGCAGCACAGCTGGTGCAGCAGTTTCTGACATCGAAGGCTTTTAAGTACAGCAAAAATCCTCCTTCCGCAGGCGGTAAGGATGTAGTTGAAAATTTCCTCTCAAATAGCAGACAGGGCTTTTGTGTGCATTTTGCATCGGCTGGCACGATGATACTCAGACAGATGGGCGTTCCATGCCGCTATGTAAGCGGATACTGTGCAAAGGAGGACAGCTTCAAATCCGGTGAAAATGATGAGGATATATGCGAGGTGAAGGATTCGCAGTCGCATGCCTGGGTTGAAATATATCTGGATGATTTCGGATGGATTCCGGTGGAGATGACACCGGGATATTTTGAGTATGTGACAGGTGAGAATCCGTTTGACTATATTGGTGTCAAAGGAAAGAAAACGAATGCCGGTGATGCTTTGGATGATACTGAGAATATGAATGATGCTGCGGTAAATGAAGATAATGCATATGAAGATGCAGCAGATCAAGATGCAGAAAATGAAGATACAGAAAATACAGATGTAAAAAATGATGGAAGTGAGAATGCTTATGGTTCACAGTCAGGTGCGGATGAACGTACAGATGCTCAGAACTCAAAAACGAGACTTCATATACCACCGGTGATTTTAAAAACCTCACTCTGTGTGATTTTTCTGACTGCACTTACAGCCATCATAGTTTATATCAAAAGGCGAAGAAATATTTTGTGGGAAGCAAGACTTGCAAAAAGGGTGAAAAAAGGCCGTTACAGCAGGGCAGCAATAATGATAAACAACCGCATCTACAAAGGACTGGGACATCCTTCAAAAAACAGGACAGATGAGCTTTATCTGGCTAACCTGAAGGAAAAATACTGCGGACCGGATTATTGCGGAATCCACTGGGACGAGTACATGCGCATCATACAAAAGGCTGTGTATTCATCAGAGGGCATCACTGGGGAAGAATGTTTTATGGTGATGGAGACATGGAGGCGTCTGGAGAAAAAAGATATTAGACATAATTCACAAAAAAACATGTATAAAAACAGCATGATTAACAAAAAATAAATTCGAGGCGAAATTGTGTTGAAATGATAAATGTTCTGTGATATAAACTTAAACAGACGTGTTACTTTTAGGGAGGCATTTGTCGTACATAACTTTTAACAGGGTTAGTGTATGATAAGTGCCTCTTTTTTTGCCACTGGAGCAAAAAGAATGATAGGTGCAAATCAATACATACCCGCATTTATAGGAGGAAAAGCTCATGAAAGACAAAATTTTTGGTGTCCTGCAGAGAGTAGGACGAAGCTTCATGCTTCCAATCGCAATCCTTCCGGTAGCAGGCTTGCTTTTAGGACTAGGAAGCTCATTCACCAACACCACAACAATTGAGACCTATGGTTTACAGTGGCTGCTGGGAGATAAGACTATACTCCATGCACTTCTTGTAATCATGAATGCGGTCGGAAGTGCCATATTCGATAACCTTCCGCTCATTTTTGCGGTCGGAGTAGCAATCGGAATGGCAAAGAAGGAAAAAGAGGTATCAGCACTTTCAGCAGTCATAGCATACTTTGTTATGAATGTATCAATCAATGCGATGCTCAAGATTTCCGGAAAAATCCTTGCAGACGGAAGCATTGCTAAGGATGTGCTTGATGGAACCATCACATCAGTATGCGGTATCCAGTCACTGCAGATGGGTGTGTTTGGCGGAATTATAGTAGGACTTGGAGTGGCAGCACTGCACAACCGTTTCTACAAGATTGAGCTGCCGAATGCATTGTCATTTTTCGGTGGAACAAGATTTGTGCCTATCATCTCAACAGTGGTATATCTGTTTGTAGGAATCCTGATGTACTTTATCTGGCCGACTGTTCAGAACGGAATCTATGCACTCGGAGGAGTGGTGACAGGAACAGGATATTTCGGAACACTTCTCTTTGGTATTATAAAGAGAGCCCTTATTCCATTCGGACTGCACCATGTATTTTACATGCCGTTCTGGCAGACAGCAGTCGGTGGAACGATGGAGGTTGCAGGACATATGGTTGAGGGAGGACAGAATATCTTCTTCGCACAGCTTGCAGACTCTGCAAACATTGCACATTTCAGTGCCGATGCCACAAGATATTTCTCGGGAGAATTCATTTTTATGATTTTCGGACTTCCGGGAGCAGCGCTTGCAATGTATAAATGTGCAAAGCCGGAAAAGAAAAAACAGGCAGGAAGCCTTTTACTTTCAGCAACACTTGCATGTATGTTTACAGGAATCACAGAGCCTCTTGAGTTCTCATTCCTTTTCGTAGCACCGGCTCTCTTTGCAGTACAGGTAGTGCTCGCAGGAAGCGCATACATGATAGCACATATTTTAAACATTGCTGTAGGACTTACTTTCTCGGGCGGATTACTTGATTTCTTCCTGTTTGGTATATTACAGGGCAATGAAAAGACAAGCTGGATGCTCGTGATTCCGGTTGGAATAGTATATTTCCTGCTGTATTACTTTATTTTCAGCTTCTTAATAAAGAAGTTTAACTTCAAGACTCCGGGCCGTGAGGATGACAATACAGAGACAAAGCTCTACACCAAGGCAGATGTAAACGCAAGAAAGGCTGCTAAGGACGTAAAGTCTTCTGACGGAAAAGAAGCAGCTGCAGCAGACGAACTCTCACAGACCATATCACGAGGTCTCGGTGGCAAAGCCAATATCTCAGATGTGGACTGCTGTGCAACAAGGCTTCGTATCACAGTAATTGACCCTGACAAGGTAAACGATGCGCTTCTTAAATCAACAGGAGCATCAGGAGTAGTGCACAAGGGACAGGGCGTACAGATTATCTATGGACCAAGAGTAACAGTGATAAAATCAGACCTGGAGGATTATCTTGCGAGTGTGACAGAGGAGCACTTCGAGGATGATGCAGTAGAAAATAATATAGCAGGCACAGCAGAAGCAAAGAACGAAAATGCAGCTTCTGATAAAGCACAGGGTTCGAATGTTGAAAAAGAGCCGACAAGTACAGTTATCATCTCAAGTCCTATGACAGGAATAGCAGCTGACCTCTCAACAGCGCCGGATGAGGCATTTGCTGTAGCACCTGAGGATGGAACGGTTTTATTCGTTTTTGATACAAAGCATGCTTTGGGATTTACAACCGACTCAGGAATTGGTATGATAATCCATGTAGGAATTGATACGGTAAAGCTCGAGGGTAAAGGCTTTGACGTACAGGTTGAGGCAGGATGCCATGTTAATAAGGGTGATGTGCTCATGAAGCTTGACCTTGACTACTTAAAGGCGAACGCACCATCAGTTACCACTCCTGTCATCTGCACAGAGCTAAAAGATAATCAGAAAATTCGCCTCATCACAGATGGACCGATTAAGGCGGGAGAGCCTCTCTACGCAGTTGACACCTACGAGAAGCAATAAGATGTCAGGGGAACGATATGTACAGAATCACAAAGGTCTTAAATCACAATACAGTGCTTGCGGTAAAGGACAAGAGCGCAAGAGAATATCTTATAGTCGGAAAGGGTGTGGGTTTTGGAAAGAAAATTACACAGTCTGTCGAGCCAACGGAAGAGGATTCACTGTATGAGCTGACCCAGACAAGGGACAGAGGTCCGGCAAAGGACATAGTAAAATCCATCGAGCCGGAGTATCTTGAGATTGCAAACACACTGCTCGATAATGCAGAGCATGAGTTTGGACATATAGACAGAAGCATATTGTTTCCTATGGCAGATCATATAGCATTTGCTGTAAAGCGTATGGAAAACAAAGAACAGATCAGCAATCCTTTAAACGATGACATCCGTGTGATGTTTTATAGGGAGTACAAGATAGCTGAGAATATACGCCATATACTAAAGGATAAAAAACAAATTGATATAATTGATGATGAGATCGGCTACATTACTCTTCATATTCATACATCCTTAAACAATTCAAAGGTATCGGATGCCATGGAGATGGCGGCAGCAGTTCGAAAATGCGCCACATTTATAGAGGAAAAGATTGGAAAGCACATAGATGTCACTACTATGGCCTACAACCGCCTCATGAACCATATCCGCCACATGGTATCAAGAACCGCGACCGGAGAAAAATTAAAGGTTGATCTCAATCAGTTTATCGAGAAAAATTATCCGGAGTCATTCGCACTGGCAGGTGAGATATGTAAGGAGCTTGGAAAGGACTTAAATCATGAGTTTTTGGACAATGAGACAGGCTACCTTGCCATACATATCGAGCAGATTAAGTGTGATGAGATGGTAAGTGAATAATAAAATGTGAAAACCTTCCTGCATATTAAGTTATGTGTGGGGAGGTTTTTTCGTGAAAAAGAGCAGCACCGGAAGAAATGAAAGGGGATTTGCGTAAGAAAATGGATATAACGAATGGGGATTTGCGTAAGATTATGTACAAATCTCCGTTAATGTGGTACACTACATAGTTGTATCAACAAACATCCGATACACAAAATACATATGAAATCAATTTAAAGGAGATATATATACCATGAAACTCGGCATCGTCGGACTTCCGAACGTCGGAAAGTCTACATTATTCAACTCACTCACAAAGGCAGGAGCGCTTTCAGCAAACTATCCTTTTGCTACAATCGACCCAAACGTAGGTATTGTTTCAGTGCCTGACGAGAGAATCGTAAAGCTCGGAGAGCTCTACCACACAAAGAAGGTTACACCTGCAACAATCGAATTTGTTGATATCGCAGGTCTTGTGAAGGGAGCCAGTAAGGGTGAGGGACTTGGAAACCAGTTCCTTGCAAATATCCGTGAGGTAGATGCAATCGTGCACGTAGTGCGCTGCTTTGAGGATACAAACATTATCCATGTAGATGGCTCTGTAGACCCTGCAAGAGATATCGAGACAATCAATCTTGAGCTTATTTTCTCGGATGTTGAGATTCTCGACAGGCGAATTGCAAAGATTGCAAAGCAGGCAAGAATGGACAAGACACTTGCAAAGGAGCTTGAGCTTGTTGAGGCAGTAAAGGCTCATCTTGAGGACGGAAAGATGGCCAGAACCTTTGAAGTGCCTGATGATGAGGATGCACAGCTTTGGTTCAAGGGCTATAATCTCCTTACAGCAAAGCCTACCATCTACGCTGCAAACGTATCAGAGGACGACCTCGCAGATGACGGCGCAAGCAATCCGCATGTTGCAAAGGTAAGAGAGATGGCAAAGGAAGAGGGTGCAGAGGTATTTGTTATCTGTGCACAGATTGAGCAGGAGCTTGCAGATCTCGATGAGGACGAAAAGAAGGAGTACCTTGAGGATTTAGGTGTTGAGTCAAGCGGTCTCGATAAGCTTGTAGCAGCCAGCTATTCACTTCTCGGACTGATTTCCTTCCTCACAGCAGGAGAGGATGAGTGCCGTGCATGGACTATAAAGAAAGGTACAAAGGCACCACAGGCAGCCGGCAAGATACATACTGACTTCGAGCGTGGCTTCATCAAGGCGGAGGTAGTCAACTATCAGGATCTTCTCGACAACGGAAGCCTTGCAGCCGCAAGAGAAAAGGGCATCGTAGGCATGGAAGGAAAAGAGTACGTTGTTAAGGATGGAGATGTAATTCTTTTCAGATTTAATGTATAATATAGACCAAGGGAGGTCTGTTTTATGCGTTTTCTGGATTTATGCGAAAAAGAGGTTGTGAGCGTGGAGGAGGGCAGGTTCATCGGACATGTGCGTGACCTTGAATTTGACCCGGTCTGTGGAAAAATCTGTGCGATTATCGTGCCGGGACCGGGAAAATATATGGGAATATTTTGCAGGGATTACGAATATTGTATTCCATGGGTTAAGATTGTGAAGATTGGACCCGATATAATATTGGTAAATATATGTGAGTCTGATATGAGGCGTAAGCTGTTATGATTTTATAAATACAAAAAAATTATAAAAAAGTCAAAATCAGTACAAAACATATTGACAA
>ERZ1034626.1645-NODE-1645-length-14478-cov-4.424045_pt1 | contig 14478 bp, 15 predicted proteins | sample MGYA00520652_ERZ1034626 | MGnify/ENA primary metagenome ERZ1034626 (study PRJEB33766, sample SAMN09781765) | gut metagenome | biome: gut microbiome | host: Homo sapiens | place: Madagascar | study: EMG produced TPA metagenomics assembly of the PRJNA485056 data... | reverse complement strand
TGTAACAAAGTTCTTCATCACAGAGTAGGAAACGTTGCTCCTATCGCAGTACACGCACTTCGCAATGCCACATGGTGCCAAAAATTTGGCCATTAACACATTCATCATCATTCATGTTTCAGCTGGAAGATCTTCTCCATGAGATGCCACTTCTGGGTGGAGGTCATGGATGGGTCGCAGCCTTGGAAGCGGGCGACGTAGGCCTCCCATTCGGCTTGGCGGGGCAGGGTGGCGAGACGGGCGTTGTCCTTGACGAAGTCGAAGTCATCGGTGGTGTCCATGATCATGAAGACACGGCGTTCAAGGCGGTAAATCTGCATGTCGAGGATGCCGACGGAGCGGATGCCCTCCTGAATCTCGGGCCAGACGTGGCGGTGGGCGTCGATGTAATTCTCGATCATCTGGTTGTCGCCCACCAACTCAAGGGTTTGGCAATATCTTTTCATTTCTTTTGAAGTTAAATTTAAGCAATATGCGCACGTATCACACCTGAATCCGTAAGCAGACTACATCCCTCCGCGCCTGACGGTGATCTCGATGGCTCCGTCCGGGAAGGTGTGGCGAGAGGTGCAGACGAGGACGAGGTAGCCGCCACCGCCGGCGCCGGGCATCTTCCAGGCGAGGACACCCGGCATCCGGGAATATTTGTCAATATATTCCTGTACTGACGGAAGAAAAGCCCCCTCGGAATGCACGCAGGAATGCACGTCGGAAGACTTCTCGGATGGTCGTCCTGAAAGTCCGTCGGCAATCCCGGCGGCGTCTTTTTGAATATGTGAGGACGAGCCATCGGGGACGTCTCCTCCGCATGATGTCGGGTTGACCATTCCCGGAAACATGGCGACCTGAGCCTCGAACGACGCCCTGTAGGCGGCGGCGAAGCGGTCAATGTCCATGTCAAGAATGGCGTGCCAGCAGTCATCCGCGGCCTTGGCCAGGGCCTGGACTTTCGAAAGGGTGATGTCCTTCCCCTCAACCACCGAGCAGCCCGGACGGCGAGGGAACATCGGAATCAGGCAGAGGTGCTCCTCAAGCCATGAGAGAACCCTCTCGTCAGAACACGTCTCGATCTTGACCGGCCAGAAACGCTGGTCGTAATAGTGACGGGCAAGGCCGGGAACGCATATTCCTATGGCGTCCTGGGCACCGGAGATCACCCCGTCCGAACGCTCCGGGTCGTTCTCGAAACAGAACACCAGCTTCGCCAGCATCTCCGGATCCATGTTCGGGAGCTGGTACGGCCAGATCTTGCGGATGGCGTTGCGGGTGGAGGTGGAGAGGCCGCAGCGCTCCCTCACCTCAAAAGTCGGCTCAAGAGACACGGTCACCGCCCACCCAGGAGCAAGGCACGACACATACGGCTGGTCGATCCACGTCCCGGCGAGGTCGAGTCTTGTCGGGATCGAAGACTCCGACTTCTTCAGATCGGTGCTGGAACGGGCTGCCAGACCCTCGGACGGGCGGCGCTGGAGGACAACATATTCAATGCCCCTCTCCGCGCAGAAGCGGCGTTTGTCCTCGTTCGAACCGTCTTCGTTGACAACGAATATGTCCGGCCTCAGTTCCTCAACGGTAGGGATGAAGTCCATGATGCCGTGGCCACGGTTGATGAACGCATCCTTGACGTAGCGGATCGACTTCACCATGAACAGCCGCTCCCGCTCGCTGTACACGGTCTTGTGATGCTTGTAGTCAAGGATCGTGGCGTCGGAACCGATGCCGACATAGAGGTCGCCGTAGGACGAAGCCTCCTTGAAAAACTCAACATGGCCGCTGTGCAGGAGGTCATAGCAGCCGGAAACGAATACTTTCTTGTTTGGCATATACTATATTTCGGGAGACGGCCCACAACGAAAAGTGACCGCCAGCCATTATTATTATCTTGGAATATCTACCTCTCCGCCCTCACCGGGTTGTGGAGGAAGTCGTCGTAGGCGAGACGGATTCCGTCCTCCAGTTCCGTCCTGTAGGTCCAGCCCAAGGCCGTGGCTTTGGAGACGTCGAGAAGCTTGCGCGGGGTACCGTTCGGCTTGGATGCGTCCCAAAGAATCTCGCCCTCGTAGCCGACCACCTTGGCGACGAGACGCGTCAGTTCCTTGATGGTGATCTCCTTCCCCGTACCGGCGTTGACGGTCTCGTTCCCGGAATATCCGTTCATCAGGAACACGCAGAGGTTGGCGAGGTCGTCCACGTAGAGGAACTCCCTCAATGGCGAGCCGTCGCCCCAGCAGGTCACCGACGGAGCGCCGGACACCTTCGCCTCGTGAAAACGCCGGATAAGGGCCGGAAGCACGTGGGAGTGGGTCGGATGGTAGTTGTCGTTCGGGCCGTAGAGGTTCGTCGGCATCACCGAGATGTAGTCAGTGCCGTACTGGCGGTTCAGGAACTCGCAGTACTTAAGACCGGAAATCTTGGCGAGGGCGTAGGCCTCGTTCGTCTTCTCCAGCGGTCCCGTCAGGAGGCAGGACTCCTTCATCGGCTGCGGCGCCATGCGAGGATAGATGCACGACGACCCGAGGAACTCCAGCTTACGGCAGCCGTTCCTCCACGCCGAGTGGATGACGTTCATCTCCAGAGTCATATTCATGTACATGAAGTCGGCCAGAGCCTCCTCGTTGGCGACTATCCCGCCCACCTTGGCGGCGGCGAGGAAGACATATTCAGGCATCTCCGCCTCGAAGAACGCCTCGACGGCGCGCTGGTCGCAGAGGTCCAGCTCCTTGTGCGTCCGCAGGACAAGGTTGTCGTAACCCTGCCGGCGCAGCTCCCTGACTATAGCGGAGCCAACCATCCCGCGATGGCCGGCCACATAGATTCTCGCGTTTTTCTCCATCATTTCACAATGCCTTTTTCAAGATATTCGACAAGATTCATCTTGCGCACATCCTCCGCCGCACCGTCAGCGGCGACCTTGCGCATGTCATGCTCCACCATGATGCGGACCAGTTCCTCGAAGGATGTCCTGGTCGGATTCCATCCGAGCGTGGCCTTAGCCTTGGTCGGGTCACCCCACAGGTTGACCACATCCGTCGGGCGGTAGAAGTCCGGGGACACCTCGACAAGCACACGGCCGGTCGTCTTGTCTATTCCCTTCTCTTCCGCACCCTCGCCTACGAACTCAAGCTCAATTCCAGCCTCGCGGAACGCCAGCTGGCAGAACTCCCGCACGCTGTGCTGGACGCCGGTCGCTATCACATAGTCATCCGGCCTCTCGTTCTGAAGGATGAGCCACATGCACTCCACATAATCCTTGGCGTACCCCCAGTCGCGCAGCGACGAGAGGTTGCCGAGGTACAGTTTCTCCTGCTTCCCCTGACGGATCCGCGCGGCCGCGAGGGTGATCTTCCTCGTGACGAACGTCTCGCCGCGCCGCTCGCTCTCGTGGTTGAACAGGATGCCGTTGCAGCAGAACATGTTGTAGGCGTCGCGGTACTCCCGGACGATCCAGTAGCCGTACTGCTTGGCGACGGCATACGGACTGTAGGGATGGAACGGGGTGTTCTCGTTCTGAGGCACCTCCTCAACCTTTCCATAGAGTTCTGACGTGGAGGCCTGATACATGCGGCACGTCTCGGCGAGTCCCGTCTGGCGGATAGCCTCAAGGATGCGCAGCACCCCGGTCGCGTCAACGTCGGCCGTGAACTCCGGAGAGTCGAACGACACCTGGACGTGGCTCTGCGCCGCGAGGTTGTACACCTCGTCCGGTCGCACGCGGTTCATCACCTGGATCAGACTCATCGAGTCCCCCAGATCGGCGTAATGGAGATGGAAATTAGGCTGCCCCTCAAGGTGCGCGATCCTCTCACGGTAGTCCACCGATGACCGGCGGATCGTCCCGTGAACGTCATACCCCTTCGACAGCAGCAGCTCGGCAAGATACGAGCCATCCTGGCCCGTGATGCCGGTGATTAGGGCGGTTTTCATTTATTAGTGAATATTTTAGATTGAATATTGACATTTCGTCTCCGGGAATATCAGCAACACAATCCCAGATAAAAGACCACATGCGGTAATACCAGAAAGTGTATGACCTAGACAAGTATGTCATGTAACTCACTTGCTACAATCAGCTTGAGATCCTCATGTTCGGGCAGATCTGCCTCTCTGAAAGTCTCCGCGATGTTGTATTGGCTACCCAGGTTCATGCGAGGAAGGCATTCCATCTGGGATTTGGCAAGGCCGCCACGAAAAGCGTAACCGTCCCGTACGCATCCACTTTTCCGCATGCTTGCGCTTGCCGCTGATTTTCAGCGGTTTCCTTAAACTTATTTTTTTCGATTATTTTGATTTTTCTGCTATGCGGGCAGATAACAAGGCAGGCAGTTCGTCAGGTCGTCGCCGTCCCTTGCCGTCCGAAGCCGATCCAAAAGGGATCTCAGATAATCTTCCACGTTCCGCCTCACCATCTTGCAGCTCTCGATCACCGAGTACATGAACGCGTTGTGCCTGGCCGACCTCTCGCTTCCGATGTTCCGGTTCATCTTTATCCGACGCATCATCTGCTCGCTGAAGTTGTTCGACAGTTCCACGTCGCCACACTCAAGCACCCTCTTCATCGCAGGCCATTCGCCTATCGCATATTTCAGGGCCTTCCTCAGCAGTTCGCCGCAGCCCGCGAAATCAGACTTCCGGAACACCTCCAGACGCTCCTCTATCCTCCTCATTATGTCAGCCGTGTTCCCCGGCTTCAGGCGTTGCGCAAGTCTCTCTGCGAACTGAAAGCCCCTCATCATCCCTGCCTCGGCCTGCGTTGCGCTCGGACTTACGACCGAAGTTCCTGCCGCTGAACACGTAGACGCTCTTCGCGGTGTTCGGATTAAGCCTCATCTCATCGCGGACGATACCGCTCAGGCCGGATATTCCCTTGCGCAGGTCCACCTTCTCCCAATACAGGTAGATGGAATATTCACTTGACATCGTCACCATGGTGCCACTATCCAAGCATCTTCCTGACCATGCCGAACAGCTCGCTGATGTCGCCCTCGCACTGCGACAGATCCATACCATTCGTGAACCGCACACGCACGTCGCGGATGCCGATACCTCCTTCCGGCATTCTGTCCACGACCAGCGGGATGAACCCGCCAGACGACTGGCGATCGTCGGCCTCCTTGAGGACGCTGTAATCTTTCTGGCACCTGCGTGAATATTGCATGAACTTCTCATAGTCATACCCCTCCTCCTCGCAGAACTTCTTCATCGAGCGGCCCCGGCCGTTCTGGTTGTACTGCTTGAGCGCGAACGCGTAGTTGATTGTTGGTTCTTCCTTCATCTTTGACTCCGTTTTTTTTGATTCGTGACAAAGATGAGCAGACTTGTTCAGAACTCAATGCGGAAATGTGGACGCGTACGGTCCAAAATTTGACCACTAACCATTAAGTTCCATTGCTATTGTGTTAATATATTTAAAGATCCATGTAGTCAAAATAGCCGCGTCTGCTATCAGTAATTTAGGCCGAAAGACCAAAGGGGCAGCGTGTTGCCGTGAGCGAATTCAATGTCATCCTTTACGATATAGGAATCCGGAAGGTCCTCAATCTGTCTTTTTCCTTTATTCCGGCCACCGATCTCAAATGTGCGGTCACCGATGACGAAATCAGACTGACGTGAGGAAACCACATCATTCTCCACACGCATCTGGTTGTAGAAAAAAGTTTCCCTCATGTTCCCTATGTCAGCTTTCCCTCCGGACAAGACTGTCATCAGACTTGGGTTGTCAATATAGACCTTCTCCACTTTGCCCAGTCCCCTCATTCCTCCCGTATCGTCCCTAAGTTGACCTATCAGTTGAGCCTTCTCCAGCAACGCGAGATAGTCTGAGACGCTGTTTCGGCTGACTCCGATTTCAGACGCGAGGCTATCCGCATTAGGTTTATACGGAGCAAGTGTCGAGATAACAGCCAGCATCTTTTTTAGTTTTTTTGCTGTCGGTGCTTTTAGTTCGGCATACTGTGCGATGTCTGATTCTATCGTTTTTGTTATGACATTCTGCATCCTCATCGGGAAATCTCCCTCCAATGCAAATGGATAGTAGCCCTCTGCAAGGTAACGTCTGAAAAGAGGGAGAGGATGAAGCACACCGTCAATACGTGAGTTGCCCGCGAGTATCTCGTCAAGTGAATACTTAGATGCGTTTATGTTGTGAAACAGTTCCAGATACTCTCTGAAGGACAAACCATACAGCGTATAAGGTAGTACCCTTCGACTGAGATCAGCGACACCGTCCATGATGTCCAGTATGGAAGATCCTGAGAAAATCACCCTCATGTCAGGATGAGTGTCATATATCTGCTTGAGTTCGCGGGACCAGTCAGAATACTTGTGAACTTCGTCTATGACGAGCAAATGGCCAGCATCCTTCGAGAACTCATCCGCAACCTCGACGAGAGAGTGAGTGCTGAAATATGTATGGTCAGCGGATATGTATAGAAACTTGCAATCCGAAGCCTGTTCCTTAAGATATTGCAGGATCATCGTGGATTTGCCGACTCCTCTTGCCCCTGTGATCGCGATCATACGGGAAGTCCAGTTCACACGTTCATAAAGATACCTGTGAAAACTGCTGGTCGTAAGTTCCAGCTGCAAACGCATGTATTCGTATAACGCCTCGTCAACCATACTCAATTAATTTTGTATATCTATGCAATACTATTGCAAAGATAGCAATTGCACTCAAAAAAGTGCAATTTTTCCCTGTATCATGCACCCATATTGTGCACAACATTTTGCATGAGTTTTATGACTTCCTCCAGACCATCCTGTTGACGATGCCGGTGTAGGACTGGATGATCTTGACGACCTTGGTGGAGACGTTCTCGTCGGTGTAGGTCGGAACAGGGAGGCCGAAGTCACCGGCGCGGTTCATCTCCACGGCGGTGTCCACGGCCTGCAGAAGGCTCCTCTCGTCAATGCCGGCGAGGATGAAGCAGGCCTTGTCAAGGGCCTCGGGGCGCTCGGTAGAGGTTCGGATGCAGATAGCAGGGAACGGATGGCCTACGCTGGTAAAGAATGAACTTTCTTCAGGGAGGGTACCAGAGTCGCTGACCACTGCGAAGGCATTCATCTGGAGACAGTTGTAGTCGTGGAAACCTAGAGGTTCGTGTTGTATGACACGCGGGTCTAGCTTGAATCCGCTGGATGCCAGTCTGTTGCGGCTGCGCGGGTGGCAGCTGTAGAGTATAGGCATGTCATATTTCTCGGCCAGTTTGTTGATGGCATTGAAAAGGCTGAGGAAGTTCTTTTCCGTGTCTATGTTCTCCTCGCGGTGGGCGGACAAAAGAATATACTTTCCCTTCTCAAGTCCCAATCTTTTATGAATATCCGAGGCCTCGATCTCGGCGAGGTTCTGGTGCAGCACCTCGGCCATCGGCGAGCCGGTCACGTAGGTCCGCTCCTTCGGCAGGCCGCACTCGGCGAGGTACCTTCTCGCGTGTTCTGAATATGCCAGATTGACATCCGAGATGATGTCAACTATGCGGCGGTTCGTCTCCTCCGGGAGGCACTCGTCCTTGCAGCGGTTTCCAGCCTCCATGTGGAAGATCGGAATGTGAAGACGTTTCGCGCCAATGACAGAGAGACAGCTGTTCGTGTCGCCGAGAACCAGCACTGCGTCCGGTTTGGTCTGGGCGAAAAGCTTGTATGAACAGTTGATGATGTTGCCGCACGTCGCTCCGAGGTCGTCACCGACGGCATCCATATAGACCTCCGGTTCAGCGAGTTTGAGGTCCCGGAAGAAGATGCCGTTCAGGTTGTAGTCGTAGTTCTGGCCTGTATGGGCGAGGATGACATCGAAATACTGGCGGCATTTGGTGATGACCGCCGCCAGGCGGATAATCTCAGGGCGCGTACCTACTACGATACAGAGCTTGAGTTTGCCGTTCTCCTTCCAGTGAATATCTGAATAATCGAATTTAGGTGTCTTTTCCATTTCCTTATTTCTCCACTTTATCGAAATATGTGTCTGGTCTTTCAGGATTGAACACTTCGTTGCAATACATTACGGTCACGAGGTCTTCAGTCTGGGAGAGATTGATGATGTTGTGCGTGTAGCCAGGCAGCATGATGACGGATTGGATGCGGTCACCGCTGACTTCATATTCAATGACCTCGTCACTTCCCTCCTTGCGCATCTGGATCAGGCCGTGGCCGGAAACCACGATGAACTGTTCCCATTTAGAGTTGTGCCAATGCTGGCCTTTCGTGATGCCCGGCTTGGAAATGTTGATGCTAACCTGACCGCAATTCAGCGTGTGTACCAGCTCGGTAAACGACCCTCGCGGATCCACGTTCATCTTCAAATCGAAAATCGCCTTTTCTTTCGGCAGGTAGCTGAGGAAAGTGGACATCAGGCGATAACGCAGACCGTCTTGCGGCATTTCGGGAGCCGTCGAAGGTCCTTCCGCAGAATCCGGCACGGCACGCACTGCACGTGCGCATTCATATATTGTATCAACGATTTCTCCAAGCGTGGTCTTGTGAGTGACAGGACAATAGCAATAACGTCCTTCAGCGGATGGCAGCACGTCAAGTCCCTCGAATTCGCAATGATGTTCCTGACTTTTGAGCGCGCAGATCATCTCCTCGACCAGATCGTCAATGTAGAGGACCTCCATCTGTACGCTTCTGTCATTGACCTGGATTGGGAGGTCATTGGCGATATTGTTGCAGAACGTGGCGATGGCTGAATTGTAGTTCGGGCGGCACCATTTTCCGTAAAGGTTCGGGAAACGGTAAACGAGAACTTTGGCACCGGTCTCTTTGCCATATTCCAGGAAAAGATCCTCGCCGGCTTTCTTGCTCCTGCCGTATTCGCTGTTGCCGAAACGTCCTGTCAATGAGGCTTGTTGTGAGCTTGAGAGCATCACAGGACAAGTGTTGTGGTGCTTTTTCAATGTATCGAGCAGCGTGGATGCGAAACCGTAATTGCCCTTCATGAACTCGTCATTGTCCTTCGGCCGGTTTACGCCCGCGAGGTTGAAGACGAAATCGCATTCGCCGCACCAGCTGTCCAGCTGCTCAGGAGTCGAATCAATGTCGTATTCAAATACTTCATCGACCTGGAGGTCTCCATAGCAGCGGGCCTTGCCTTCTTTTATGTTGTTCAGTTGGCAGCAAAGGTTCCTTCCCACGAATCCTTTGGCTCCGGTAACCAGAATCTTCATTATTTCGCGAGATTTTCAACTCCGTTCAATTCGTTCTGAATGTATTCCAGAGCACCTATTTTGGCGATTGTTTCTTCCAAGTTCAGACGGTAAGTGTTGTCAGAATTGAACTCATCTATGGTGGCACGTTTTACATCACCTTTGGTGAAGTACTGGTCGTAGTTCAGGTCGCGGTTGTCCGCCGGGACACGGTAGAAGTTGCCCATATCCTCTGCTTTGGCGCATTCTTCCTTGGTAAGGAGTGTCTCGTACATCTTCTCGCCGTGACGGATGCCGATGACCTTGATGTCCTCTTTCCTGCCGCCGAAAAGGTCGCAGACGGCCTCCGCCTGTGTCTGGATGGTGCATGCCGGAGCTTTCTGAACGAGAATGTCGCCATTGTGGCCATGCTCAAATGCGAAAAGCACCAGGTCCACAGCCTCTTCGAGGGACATGATGAAACGTGTCATCTTAGGCTCTGTCAATGTGATAGGGTTGCCGCTGCGGATCTGCTCGATCCATAGAGGAATCACGGAACCACGAGAGCACATGACATTGCCATAACGTGTGCAGCAGATCTTTGTGTTGTGCGAATTACGGCTCTTGGCGACAGCGATTTTCTCCTCTATGGCCTTGGTGATGCCCATAGCGTTGATCGGATAGGCCGCCTTGTCGGTAGAGAGACAGATGACCGCTCCGACATTGTTTTCGATAGCTGCCGTGAGAACATTGTCCGTGCCTATCACATTGGTCCTCACTGCTTCCATCGGGAAGAATTCGCAGCTAGGCACCTGCTTGAGGGCGGCTGCATGGAAGATGTAATCTGTTCCTGGCATCGCCGAGCGCACGCTTTCCAGACTTCTGACATCGCCGATATAGAATTTTATCTTGTGTTCAACATCAGGGTATTTCGCCTGATACTCGTGGCGCATGTCGTCCTGTTTCTTCTCGTCGCGTGAGAAAATCCTGATCTCAGCAATGTCTGTTCTGAGAAAACGCTTCAATACTGCGTTTCCGAAACTACCGGTACCTCCGGTAATCATCAATGTTTTTCCTGCAAAAATGCTCATGATATGTTAAAATTATTAATTGTCGTTGGATGTTTTCAATATGCCCCAAGCCACAACCAGTCTCCACATATCTGTGGCCTGATTAAAACACACTGCATGAGAGCGAAAATATGTATAATTATGCTCTCAATGAGTGCAATATCATTAAGAAAGTCTACACTTCACCCGTTATTCGATTTTCTTCACGTGCTTCACCGCCAAAAATCTGTGTCAGTTCAGAAATATCCGTATTGTACTGCTTGTCCAATAAATATTTCAAAGCCATCTTTAACGCTCTGAATTCAGAGTTGCCGTTAATTGCTGCGAATAAGTTCTTGAAGCGCTCATCCGTGTTGGAGGTGACTGACTTGGATAGTATTGAAGAACATATCTACACCGTTATCGTAAGCTTCATGTATCTCCTCATCATTGAGCTGCTTTACGGAAAAATCTCTGCTGGCAGGCTTCTGTGGATGAGTGAACATTACTGACAATTCTTTCGGGGCTGCCTTGATCAGCTGATTCAGAACATACGGACTATGCGTCGTGATGAAAAGCATGTCTCCATGCGTTTTTATCTGCTCCAGCATCCAATTCACGAATTGGCATTGAGTCGGAGGGAACAAATTATCCTCTGGCTCTTCAAGGAATATCTCGCTATGATCAACATTGATATACTCCTGACAAATCGACTTGAACTTCTTCGCCTGATCTGGCTTGGAAAACGAATAATCTACACCATCAATGGTGACGACTTCAATCGTCTCTTCATGGTTGAAATCCTTTTTGTAGAGATTGGCGTAAATGTTCGACAATAGATTTTTGCGCTCTTCTTTCTGTTCATACGACATCTTGCCTGCTTCTGCATTGTATTGGCCTGCAGTAAGATAATCGAGATGTACATACATAGGGAGGAGCGATTGGATACCGCTGGAACTCTCCTTCAGTTTCAGCGGAGTTCCGTTCTCCAGTCTTATGTTGTCCGTATTTGTCTGTGAGTCATAAGTATAAGACATGCCCAGATTCAAGAAATTCTCCTCGCTCTTTACAAACTTCCTGGCCCGGTCCCAATCTGACATAAAGTCAAGCATGTTGCTATCCAATGGAAGGAAACTCCACCCCGGGATTGAAGCCACCAAATTTCTGTCGGCGGGGACATAACTTACCTTTGGCCTCTTATAGTTCCAATGATCATTTTTCCATCTCATCGTAAACTTCTTTTCTGAATGGCTGTATGAGAAGAATACATGTCCGGTTTCATATTCGATGTATGTATCTGGATGGACGTATCCTGCCATTTGATAATAACTGGTCATGATGTCAATGAAGGCTGAGCCGTTACCGAAACCGTTGACCTTCTGAGACAATTCAAGACGTTTTTCAACCCAGGTACAATAGCACGCCGTCTTAAGTACGCAGCTCTTGCCGGAACTCTGCATACCTATCAATACATTTACCTGTCCAAGTTGAAGGTCCGCATTGCGAATCGGACCGAAATTCTTTATGACCAAGTGTCTCATATTGTTGGGCATTTTAATCAATTAATACTTCTGAACTACTCGTTACAATCCCCTGAACTTACTTACAATAATAACAAAAAAAGTTCCAGCCCTACCATCTAGTAGTTCATCCCGAAAGCCCAGAGAGGAATGACGTTGCCTTGGGCGAACTCGATGTCGTCTTTCACATCATTCCTTACTCGCATCTGATTATAGAAGAACGTTTCCATCATGTTTCCGACATCGGTTTTTCCGCCTGACAGGGCATTCATCAGGCTAGGATTGTCAATATATACTTTCTCGACTTTTCCCAGGCCTCTCATTCCACCGGTATCATCCCTGAGCGTCCGATCAACTGTGCCCTTTCCAGAAGGGCGAGGTAGTCTTGTACACTATTTCAGCTGATGCCGATTTCCGATGCCAGACTGTCTGCATTCGGCTTGTATGGAGCGAGTGTGGAAATGACAGCGAGCATCTTCTTCAGTAAGTTCGGTAAACGTCGTATCGTGAGTGTTATTCAAGCTTTTTATTTATATGTTATACGTCTGTTGTTCCTCAGAACCCTCCGTTGAGGAAAGCTCGTGTCTGAACATAGCTGGGCTCGTAGTAGGCACTTGTGTTGTAGTCATCTATCTTGTCGCAGACAGGTGATGCGTAAACCGCTTTCATTGTCGCAGGAAGATTGTCCTCGGTATCTACGGATGAGATAAGCCTTGCATAGACTTTGCCCATCTGGGTAGGTGACGGGACTTTGTCTGTGAAGCGTGAGTCCACTTTGGTTATGTCGAAGTTCCCTGGTGCCATTCCGTATGTCGTAATCCATTCATCCTCGACCTGTTCCGGATTAAGACAATGGTTTGTTTCAGCTATGGACAGTTCATGCAGAAGGCCTTTGCTACCGAGTTTTGCTACGACGTATCGATTCCTCTGTTGGATTTTCCGTGCGACTCTCTCTATCATGTAGCAGACAAAATACAGATCATCGAAATCTATCTGCTCGTCTGGAAAGTATTTGTTGCTCATAATTGATAGTGTGATTTGAATTTCAATGTTTGCAGCGCCCTGTCCGTGCAAAAGAGTATTTGATTCGTCGGATGTTTGAATCTTGCTATGGTGTTAGTTCCATGATAAACGATAATCGGTGATTCTGGTGCCATATATTTTCTTGGATGGTAGTATTAAACCTAACATTTGCAAATATATGAAAAAACATTAAAGTATACTTAATGGTTTTTCATATCCAAAAACGTCAGCCTCGATTCATTATTCTCCCACAATATTCCCGATTGACCACTGTTCTTGCTCTTATTGTTTATACTTTAGTAATTCATCCCGAAAGCCCACAGAGGAATGACGTTGCCTTGGGCGAACTCGATGTCGTCTTTCACATCATTCCTTACTCGCATCTGATTATAGAAGAACGTTGCCCGCAAATATAACGAATTTTCACTCATTGAGTGCGGATTCTGTAGTAAAAATGCACCGCTTGAGTGCACTATTCCAGACATAACCATTTCCATATAGGCATTACATTGATGTGATGCCCATTTATGTCGATAGTTTGCTCATTATCTCTGGTGATGACTATTGCGGTAAAATCCGGATAAACGTTCAAGAACTTTTCCAGTGCGCCTAGTTCTCGCCTATAGGTCGCATCGTCTCCCAAACTGTAAGATACTTGGATAGCCATTTTGGCCGACGGAATACAAAAATCTATCTCTACGTTTTTATTATAATAGTAAACCTGCGTTTCTTCGGGTGTGTTTCTGTATTTTCTGATTAATTTACATGCTACTATATTCTCCAACAACTTCGTTTCTCCACTGAAAAGAAACAAGTTAAGCAATCCATTATCCACAATGTATCTTTTCCGGATTGTGGACTGCTCCGATATGGATGAACTCATATTCGGGATAGAGAAAAACAGGTAGGACTCTTCCAAATACTCCAAATAATCTTTCAATATAGGCAGGCTTATGCTATCTCCGCTGGAATCAATAATATGTTTTAGCCTGCTGAGGGACGATGGTTGCATCACACTGTCTGCCAATTTTCTTGTGAGAAGACGAAAAGCACGTGCATTGCGCACTTTATTCCGCTCCACTATATCGCCAAGCAGTATCTTCTGACATAATGAATTCAGATACTCCCTCTTATCTTCAAGATTGAAAGATTCTGCAAGGCCGCCATTAGTGAAATAATAATCGAAAGTATTTGATATCTGAGAGCAAGCACCTTGGTCATATATCCAATTTCTGTCCAATTCTATGCCTTTGTACTCTAGATACTCTCTAAAAGAAAATGGAAAAACTTCCTTTGGAATATATCTGCTACCAAGTGTAGTTGCTATTTCACTGCTGAGCATCTTGGCATTGCTGCCAGTAATCATAACTCTATACTTAGAATCTGCAAGTCTTCTTGCAAATTTTTCCCACCCGTAGACAACCTGTATTTCATCAAGGTATATCAGTGGCTTTTTTTCTGGATATAACTCGAAATAGGCATCCAATATTTCTCCCAAACTGTCTGAAGAAATATCTGACAACCTTTCATCCTCGAAATTTATGTAGAGTATGTTTTCTTGTGTCAGCCCTGGACTCTTCATCATATTCTGGGCATCCTGATACATCATAAAGGATTTTCCAGCACGCCTTAAACCGACAAGCACATAGTTTGCATGAGTATCAAACTGGATTTCCCTTCGAATAATAAAGAATTCCGGAATGGCCTTTTGCTTCTCTATTATTAGTTTTTTTATAATCTGTTTATCCATAAGAGCAAAGTTTACTT
>ERZ1034626.1639-NODE-1639-length-14501-cov-4.290876_pt1 | contig 14501 bp, 11 predicted proteins | sample MGYA00520652_ERZ1034626 | MGnify/ENA primary metagenome ERZ1034626 (study PRJEB33766, sample SAMN09781765) | gut metagenome | biome: gut microbiome | host: Homo sapiens | place: Madagascar | study: EMG produced TPA metagenomics assembly of the PRJNA485056 data... | reverse complement strand
AGATGCCACTCACAGACCTGCGACACACCATTGGGACGGGCGATTTATTTCATAACCAAACCAGCATTTGTCAGTTTTCATTATCCTACCACACAAGCCAACCGAATACCACTTTTAATTTTCATAGAGTTCCCCATCCACAATACGCACCACTCTCTTCGCATGTTCAGCAACGCTCAGATCGTGTGTGATCATAACGATCGTATTTCCCATATCACTTAACCGCTGAAACAGTTTTAACACTTCTTTTCCGCTGTTGCGGTCTAAGGCACCGGTCGGCTCATCTGCAAGCAGAATTGCCGGCTGACCGACTAAGGCACGTGCAATCGCAACACGCTGCTGCTGACCACCGGAAAGTTCGTTTGGTTTATGATCGATACGCTCTGCAAGCCCTAACATTGCAATGGTATCCATACTTGCATCCTTTGCTTCTTTTAAATTCATCCCGCGCATTAAAAGTGGCATAACAATATTTTGAAGCACATTATAAGTTGGAATCAGATGATATTTCTGAAAAATAAATCCTATCTTCTGGTTGCGGATATTAGTCAGTTCCTTTTCCTTTGCCATCTCAATCTCAACACCGTCAAGACTATAAGTTCCCCCGTCCATAACATCCATGCAGCCGATAATGTTCATCAGGGTACTTTTACCAGAACCGGATGGTCCTAAGATAGCAAGATATTCCCCTTTTTCAACGGTCAGTGAAATGTCTTTTAACACATGCAGCGAATTAGCTCCCATTTTATAGGATTTGTTAACATTTTGCATGGTGATGATTTCAGGTAAATGCTGTGCTGCGTCCATATATGCTCCTTTCTTTGTGTGTGACTCATTATGTGTATAACCCTTTATATATGACTCTTTGTATACGGATTACATTACTGTAACATCCAGATTTCTTCGATCACATCATTGCCGCTTATGTCTGTTTCTACCAAAATCTTAAGCAGATCACCTGCGGCAAGACGTGAAAAGGTAGTTTCCGTATCTGATGCAGTATGTACAGTTACACCAACAGGAATCAGCGTTGTGACTGTCTCACCTGTCATATCTGACATGCCACCCGGTGCGTCTGACGGCATCTTGGTGCTGTCCATATCTGGTGGCACCTGCCCTGCCTGGTCACTGCTGTCCTGTTCAGTTGACGTACCACTCATATCCGCCGGTGCCTGTCTGTTTCCAGCCTGTTCCATACTGTCAGAATCCGCATTTTCTTCTGCCGCTTTCGCCACTGACTCATCCACTTCCATATAAGTTATCTCGTTCCCCTCAATCGACGAAACATACACATAAACATACTTCTGATTATCCCCTAACGAACTTCCCTCTGCCTCTGTTCTCCTCATCCGCCACATCACACCTGCACCAATGAGAATAATCACTATTAAAATTACAACTATAACTGTTACTTTCTTCTTCATCAAATACCTTTACCCTTCTAAAGCATTTCGAAAAACCTGCAAAACTCTCTATAACGTAAACTCTTTCAAAATCTTTTTCAACCTTTACTCTGCTCCAAGTGCCTCCACCGGCACCAGTTTCGACGCCTTATATGCCGGATAGAATCCAAACAGTGTTCCCGTGATGAGTGCAAACAATAATGCGATCAGAAATGCCGCCGGCGTCAGTTCGACACGTACTCCAAGATATCTGGCCACCGGGGTGACAAGCAGACTTGCAATGACGCCCAGCACTCCCCCAATCAGGCTGATTGCTGCAGCTTCAGCCAAAAATTCAAACAGAATATTTTTCTGTGAACAGCCGATTGCCTTTAAAATACCGATCTCATTGGTGCGCTCTTTGACTGACACAAACAGCACATTCATAATTCCTATACCGCCGACCACAAATACGATAGCTGCCATTGCGATCAGAAGCATCGTCAGAATTTCATTCGATGCTGACGCAGCTTCCATCTTGCTTCCCGCATCCTCAAAAGTAAACTCTGCATTTGGATAGGAAGTTGCGAGTACTTCTGTGATTTCTTCCGTGACACCGGATACGTTGCTTACATCTTCTGCGATCACAGTGATCGTCGGATTCACATTTGTTCCCACTAAATATTTTACCCCTGTCGCATATGGAATAAAAATGGAATCATCCGGGCTGATGCCGGATGCCACCGTCCCCATGGAAGACAGAACTCCGTTAACCACATAAGAACGGTCATCTATATAGATCACACTGCCATATGCATCGATCGCACTTCCAAAAATTTCTTCTGCAACAGATACACCAAGCACACAGACTTTCTCTTTATTTTCATCATCAGATTCTGTGATAAAATCCCCGACTGCAAGACTCAGATTACTGATGGATGCATAATTATCTTTTACTCCTGCGATCGAATAGGTCTGTGCCTCATCAAGATCCCCGCCATCCACCGCAGATCTGGTCGTATAGGATATCGTTGCCGCCGAAATTCCGGAAACAAAGGTTTCAATATCATCCACATCATCTTCATCCAATGTGATATTTTCCTGATTCATGCGGTCTTCCATATCACTTCCACCGCCAAAGAAGCCTCCCATGCCCCCCGGCATGCCGCCTCCGTCACCACCAGGTCCGCCGCCATTTCCACCAGACGGACCACCACCAAAGGAATCACCGCCGCCGGAAAATCCTCTCGAAGAACCACCAGAGCCTCCCATGGAAGAACTGCTGCCGGATGGTGCCCCGCCACCGGATGGCATCATCATCATACCGGAACCTGATGAATCACCGGAATCCTGATTTCCACCACGATTTTTATCTCCACCGTCATAGGAAATATCGATCGCACCTGCATTTAAGTTTTTAAACTGGTCTGCCACATCCTCCTGACCGCCTTTTCCAATGGCGATCACCATCACGATCGTCGCCGCACCAACAATGATACCGATCGAAGTCATGATCGTTTTAAATTTATTCTGGGTAATATTGATCCAGACCAGTCTTAATAATTCAGATGGTTTCATTCGTTTGTCACCTGACTTTCTATCAGAACCGTTTCTCCCTCGGAAAGTCCTTCCGTGATCTCCACATTGACACCGTCAGAAAATCCGGTCGTAACTTCTTTCTTTTCAATAGTTCCATCACTGTTTTTGACTTTCACATAAGATGCAGTTCCTTCGTTGATGACCGCCTTATTTGAAACATAAACAACATTTGTTACCTGTTTTTTTATAAACGTCACATTTCCGGTCATATCGGTATAAATACCATCCACATCACCGCTTAATTTTACCGTCACATTATAAGAAACCGTGGAAGAACCGCTTGATACAGAAGTATCGATACTTTCAACTTCGCCGGAAAAAGTCTGGTCTTCGTAAGCGTTAAGTTCTATCATGACCTCATCCCCGATCGCAATACCGGAAATATCTTCCTCCGAAACGGATACTGTCATCGTCACTGCATCCGTGTCCGCAAATGTTACAATATCCGTACCTGCGGACAGATCATCTCCTGCCTCATAGCCGACTGACATGATCGTACCGTCATAATCTGAATAGATCGTGCCATCACCCACAAATTCTTCAAACTCAGCTAATGCTTCTTTTGCTTCTGTCAGTGTATCTTCCGCTGTTTCCACAGAAACATCCACACCAGTCACATCTGCAGAGTACTGGCTGTCTGCATTTTCATAGTTTAACATTGCTTCTTTATATTTTTTCTCTGCCTCAACGGATTTTGTGGTATATGCACTCTTTGCTGCTTTTAATTTGTTATATAACTTATTGTAATTCTCCTGTTCCGTTGCGAGAGATTCACTTAAATCCATGCCACCATCGATCATTTCCTGATAATAATTAAGAAGTGCCTGTGACTCATCCACTGCTTCCTGTGCTTCATCCACTGCATCCTGCAGTTCACTGATCGTTGTCTCATATTCTTCCTGCGCCACACTTCCCTCTGCCACACTTAAGTTATAAGAATAGCTGGCACTTACCTTTTCTTTCGCTGAACTAAGTGCTGCAGAGTTATAATCTGCCGAAGCCTCCGTCACAGCTTCTTTTAATTTTTTCCGATATTTTTCAATACTGTCATCTGTCAATTTCAGCAGTGCATCGCCTGCCTTTACCTGCTGTCCAACTGAAATATACACTTCCTCTACCTCTAACGCCACCGAAGAATTACCTGTTGACGTTCCTGATGCCTGCGTTCCACTTGTCTGTCCACTTCCTGAATCCGAAGATATACTTATATCCTCGTCCATATCCTGTGAGATACTTCCGATCGTCACGCTTCCGCTCTCCGTAATTCCAACTGTAAGAGTTCCATATCCCGCTGTCGTCTCTTTATAGACAGTCTCTGATTCCGCGCTGTCCGAAAACTGGTGTGCATATACACTGATTCCTCCTATCATAAGAAGGGCTGCTGCACCCAATGAAAGAACTACTGTCACTTTTTTCTTTTTCATTCTGTTTTTTCCTCCTGCTCTCCCTGGAATGTAACGGTTGCGGAAGAACCAGAACCAAGTCTTCCATCCGAATTATCACTTGAAATGATCACTGCATAAGTAACATTCGAAACACTGCCTCCGGTCGTTGCCGAAGATGCGATTGATGAGACAGTTCCTGTCACTGCTCCATCCCGGTTGCCTGCTATCATGACAGATACCTCATCGCCGACACCAACCTGTGCGATATTCTCCTGTGACACTTCCACTGAGATCATGATCGTCTGTGTATCACAATACAACGCAAATGCAGTACCCGGCTGCAGCGTATCTCCTGACTCATAAGGCACTGCTGCGATCGTTCCATCCTCATCTGCAGTAACAACACCATTTTCCAACGCAATCAGTGCAGTCTGTTCTTCTTTTAATGTATCAAGTGTATTCTGTGCAGATTCCACTGCACTTTCCAGTTCCGAAACAGTTGCCTCATACGTACTTCCCGCATATTTACCTTCCACTACAGCGGTATCATATTCATTTTTCAGTTCGGCTTTCTGTGTCTTTGCATCACGCTCGGCCTGTTCATAATCAGATTTCAGATTATCTAAACTCTCTGTCAGTTCTGTAATTTTTGTATTGGTTTCTTCTACATTTTTATTGTAAGTCTCGACTGCCGAATCAAATTCCTTCTGTGCCTGTTCGAGTTTGCTCTGCGCCGCATCTGCCGCCTGCTGTGCCGCCGTAAGTATATCAGACTGCTGCTCTCTTTCCGTGTAATCATCCACTGCCTGCTGTACAATGGAAAGCAGCGTATCTGAATCTGCTCCTGCCCCGATCTGCTCCCTGATATTTGACAAATCCGCTGATACCGCCTGACTTGTGCTGTTATCAGACTCCTGCGCCTGTGTCAGCGTATCCTGTGCCTGTGCCAACGCCGTCTCTGCCGCATCAACTGCCGCCTTTTTCTCATCAATCGCACATTCCACATAATAGTCATTGTTATCGATCTTCGTCTGATATTCAGATATCTGTTCTACTACTTCATCATATGCTTCCTTTTTTTCTTCCACTGCAGCATCTAGCGCATCTATCTGCGCCTGATAATTTTCCTCTGCAGTCTGTGCTGTTAAATCGGAATCCTGCTTCGCGCTCTCTGCGGAAAGTTGTCCACTTGCAAGATCTGCCTTTGCTGTTTTCAACGTATTTTCAGCGTCATGAATGGCATCTTCATAATATGCCTTTGCTGATTCCATGCTTTCATCCGTCAGCTTAAAAAGGGCATCCCCTTTACTCACAGTATCTCCGGATTTGGCATATATCTCTTCTACCGTCATTGTCACTGCATTTACCGTAAATTCCGGCATCTGGCTTGTTGCACCGATCTGTGTTGTACCATCTTCCGAAAAAGAGCCGTCTGAACTCTCCTGCTGATCTGTATCCTGACCTTTCTCATTCTGCTCCGTACTGTTCGTCTGTGCTCCGGATGCTATCGCATGATACCCGATCCCACCTGTCATCACACAAACAGCTGCAATGCCGGCGATCACACTCATCATTCTTTTTCCTGGTTTTCTCATTATCTTCCTCACTTTCCATACTCACGTGCTCCGTTTTAACGGTATAAAGATAACATCGCAATTTAAAGAACAGCTGATTGTAATGTGATGGTTATGTGAAAGAATCGTTAAATATGTGTGTCAGAAATGTACGCCACAAACTACAAAGAGCCGGAGCAGCGCATATCCGCACTGCTCCGGCTCTATCATTCTATTATTTATAATTTCAACTGTAATATTTCACATACCACCGTCATCTCATCAGTGAATCTCTCCACCTGTCGTCTTCACATCTTCCTCATTCTCAATGATCGCCCGGATTCCATACTCTAATGCCTCCTCTATCATCTCAGCCGACATACTCGGTGTTCCTTCCGGAAGATCGAGTGTCTGCTCCGGCAGATACGGGACATGTACAAACCCGCCTCTCATATGCGGATATTCTTTGTCGATCATATAAAGGACACGATACATGATGTCATTGCAGACGAAAGTTCCCGCTGTGTAGGAAACCCGCGCCGGTATTTTGGCTTCTTTTATATACTGCACCATGCACTTTACCGGGATAGAAGCAAAGTATGCATTCTCTCCATCCTCTTTGATCGTTTCATCTGACGGCTGCTTTCCCTCATTATCCGGTATGCGTGCTTCCATCAGATTAATGGCAACTTTCTCGACTGTGATCCCGGATCTTCCACCAGCCTGTCCCACACATAGCACAGCATCCGGATGATATTTTTCCACAGCAGTCCTTATGACTTCCTCATCTTTTCCAAACACAGTCGGGATCTCCATTTTGATCACCTCTGCTCCTTCTATCCTATCCGGGAGCAGTTTTAGCGCCTCGTATGCAGGATTGATCGATGCTCCGCCAAACGGATCAAACCCTGTCACTAATATTTTCATCGGAATACTCCTTTATCTCCAGTTATTTGTTCAGGAAACGATCCCACTCTTCCGTATCCCCGGAACCACTGACGCGCAGTAAAAATGTATGATCCTCCGTATCAACAGAAATGATATAACATCCTTTTTCCTGTTCAACAGAATATACTTCACAGCCCTCTAACTCTTTGAATTTATCAGCATAATTTTCCGGCAGGATCACGACATCCTCATTTTTCTTTTTTAAGTTACCGTTCGCATCGTAGACTTTATATCCTTCCTCCACAAATGCCTCAATTACCGGATCACTGATCTTTAAGACAAGCTCATTTGCACGCATCTCCCTGATATCACGGTTACAGGAATTCTCCGGCAGAATCGTCACATTATCAAATACAATCTCAAACATCCCGCTTACAGCACAGATCTGTGCGATATATGCCTCCTTAAAATTAAAGTTCCTCAGTTCATTTATTGTATGGTACTTCATGGTAATCCTCCTCATTCTGCATATATGCTTTCGTCCGCAATGCACGTCCGAAAAATCAGAGATTTTCCGGACTGACGGGCATTCGCCTTATCACATGAGTGCAAAACAACAAAGTGTCTGCGAGCAGCCATTTTTTGTTTTACCCTCATGTGGCACTGCTCATTGCTTACGCACATTATACCATCTTCTATTTCGTTTTGACAATTTGAAAAAAATAACGTACAATTCTTTCGGTCAGATTTATTTATCATGATTATTTTACGGAGATGAATCTATGAAAAAAATCGCTTTTTTTGATATTGACGGAACCTTAACTTCGGAGATCGACGGTTCACTGCCTGAAAGTGTAATTCATGCAATAAGACGTGCACGCACCTTCGGTCATCTGATGTTTATCAATACTGGCCGGTGCTTTCAGAATGTAGAACCGCGTTTCAGACGGATCGGCTTTGACGGTTATGTCTGCGGATGCGGCACGAACATTTTCTGCTCCGGCACGGAAGCACTGCACGTTGCCCAGACGCACAGCATTACCATGCAGCTTTTAGAAGCAGCGCGAAAAACAAATGTGGATATCCTTTTCGAATCCAGAAAAGAAGTAGCATTCGATAAAAGCAGACCCCTTACACACCCGGATGCCATACGCCAGTATGAAGCATTCGTAAGCCGCGACTATGATATGCCGGAAAATTTAGAAAACCCGAACTTCTTCTGCGATAAATTTGTGATCTGGTATCAGACTCCCGATCAGTTAGCGGAATTTCGCAAAGTCAGTGATCCTTATTTTACCTGCATCGACCGCGGCGGTACTTTCCGCGAATTTGTCCCGACCGGCTACAGTAAGGCAACCGGCATACAGTATGTGCTCGACTATTATCATTTAGATCTTAACGCCGCCTATGCGATCGGCGACAGCAACAACGATCTGCCGATGCTCTCCTATGTACCAAACAGCGTTGCCATGGGAAATGCTTCCCCGGCTTCCCTGTTTGATCAGGTATCATTTGTAACCAAACGCGCAAGCGAAAATGGTATTGCTTACGCCTTAGAGCAGCTTGGATTTTTCGAACAATAGTATGTGTTATTTTTATGCGATATTTTGTTTCAGACAGGTCTTAATGTCATCACTGGCATTACTGATCTGCCTTAAATGGAATGTGTCTGTCAGATACTGCAGTACATTCGGGCTTAAAAATGCTGGCAATGTCGGTCCAAGATAGATATCGTGGACACCAAGACTCAAAAGTGCCAAAAGATCTGCCACCGCTTTCTGTTCATACCACGAAACGATCATGGAAAGTGGAAGACCATTGACATCCGTTTCAAATGCGTCTGCAAGTGCCGTCGCAATTTTAACTGCTGAATATACATCATTGCATTGTCCGACATCTAAAAGTCTCGGCAATCCTGCCACCTCCCCAAAGTCCAGCTTGTTAAACCTGTATTTTCCACAGGCAAGTGTTAAGATCACACAGTCTTTCGGCACCATCCGGGCAAATTCCGTATAATAATTTCTACCCGGTCTGGCACCATCGCAGCCTCCGATCAGGAAAAAGTGCCGGATCTGTCCACTCTTTACCGCTTCCACAATTTTATCTGCCTGACTTAATGTTGCAGCATGCCCAAAACCGACCAATATCTCCTGTTTTTCCTGGTCTTCTTTAAATCCTCCAAGCTCTAACGCCTGCTTTATGATCTCACTGAAATCTTTTTCCCCTTTTTCATTTTTTCCAATATGCTTTACACCTTCCCAGCCGACCACGTTTGTGCTGTAAATACGGTCTTTATAACTTTCTCTTGGACGCATCAGACAGTTTGTAGTCATCAGGATACAGCCCGGAATATTGTCAAACTGCTTCTGCTGATCCTGCCATGCACCTCCAAAATTACCAGCCAGATGCGGATACTTTTTCAACCCTTCATAGCCGTGACATGGCAGCATCTCACCATGTGTATAAATATTGATACCCTTGTCTTTTGTCTGCTCTAACAACATCTCTAAATCCTTTAGATCATGTCCGGAAACGATAATAAATGGACCTTTTTTGATCGTTACATCCACTTTGTGCGGATACGGATTCCCATAAATTTCCGTATTTGCCTCATCGAGTTTTTTCATAACCGCAAGTGCCATTTCCCCGGTACGCATTGTCATACGGATCAATTCTTCCACCGTCAGACTGTCATCTGTGGTCGCCTCAAGCCCTAACAGATAAAAATCATCCACCTCATCGCTGTAATATCCAAGTTTTCTCGCCTGATGTCCGTACGCGCTGATACCTTTTAACCCATAAATAATCGTCTGGCGCAGGGAACGGATATCCGGATCTAACGTGTTATCATACATAATTCCTGCAAGAGGTGCATCGCGCAGCATATCACTTTTACTCTCTGGAAGATCATAGGCTGCATGCGCGGTCGGATTACTGCTTTTTCCTGCCATTTCCCTGACCTGCTCTTTGATTCTCTGTGATTCACGCAATAATTCCAAATGTGCATCCACATCAAAATTCACATTTGTGAGTGTTGTAAACAGCACATTTTCAATAAAACTTACCACCGTTTTATCCATATGTGCACCGTTTTCCATCAGCACTTTTCCATAACAGCTGATCCCCTTTACCTGAAAGATCAAAAGATCCTGCAGATTTGCAATCTCCGGTGTCTTTCCACAAACGCCGAGTTTTGTACAGCCCTTTCCATTCGCCGTCTGCTCACACTGATAACAGAACATCTCATAGTTCAAATCCATGTTATTTCCCATATTTTATCCTCATATCCTTCTAAAAAAATTCCATATCCGCAATATCTTTTACAATCTTGTCCATCTGCTCTTTTGTCTGTACACTTCTCGCTGCATCAATAACCTGTCTTTTTTCATCTTCCGTCATCATGGAAAACTGTCCTAATGCCTTCTCATTCATCGCCAGTCCAAACCCAAGTCCTACCGGTAAACCATCTTCTTTAATCATATATCCCTGTTTTCCTCCCGATTTTTTTCACAAAAAAAGTAAATGCTCCAAATATGAACATTTACTTTCTCTTTTGTATTTTTATTAAGTTTTCCCGGTTATTGCTGGTTTTATACAAGTACTCTGCTTAAAACTTCATCCTCACGCACCAGTTTCTTTGCCGCCTCACGGTAACTCTCCTCATGCAGATAAGTGTGACGGAACGGTTTGATGGATGGTGCCATATCGATTGCCCGGATGAAATCATCACGTTTCATCTGAAGTGTCGCTGCGTAATCAAAAAATCCGGTTTCCCTAAGAACCGTCTCAACACGCACATAACGGTGATCCTGCACTTTACTCATGATATAGGTCGCAATGCCAACCTGGATTCCATGTAACTGCGGTATCTCTAATATTTTATCTAATGCATGTGAGATCAGATGCTCGCTTCCGCTCGTCGGTGCACTGCTTCCTGCGATCTCATTGGCGATCCCGCTCATGGCAAGTGAATCGACCAGCTCTTTTAAGAACAGTTCATCTTTAATGCTCTCATACGGCGTCCGCACAAAACTGTTAACCGCCTTTTTTGCGATCATCACCGCAAAATCATTTACCTCACTGTAACCACACTTTTCCTCATAGATCCAGTCATAAATAGCTGTGATCTTTGAGAGCATATCACCGATCCCGGAATAAATAAACTTCTCCGGTGCAGTCCGTATGATCTGTGTATCCACGATAATGCCATAAGCAAGCCTTGCCGGAACGGAAGTCCGCTTTCCATGGACAAGAAGTGATGCGCTTGCACTGGAAAATCCATCACTTGAACTTGAAGTCGGTACACTGATAAATGGAATATTCCGTAAAAAAGCTGCATACTTTCCGGCATCGATGACCTTTCCTCCGCCGATGGAAATGACTGCCTGTGTCTTGTTTGGCATGGCAAATGCCAGCGTTATGATATCATCAATATCTACCGTATCTAACTCACTATATTCTAAAACCCTGATCTCCTCCTGTTTCAGGGAAGCCATCACGTCTGTACCAAACAGATCGATCAGACCATTTCCAAAAAAGATGACGACCTGTTCGATTCCTTCTTTCTTTAAATAACTTCCAATCCTTGCTAAAGCACCTTTTCCTACTTTTAAAATTGACGGTATTGAAATACCTTTTCCTGCCTTCATTCTGCCTCTCCTTTTTCAATTTCCTGTATCTCTTAATTATTTTAACCAATAAATCTCAGCCCCATACGGATGCAAGTGTTTCCTTTAGCAGACTGACATTGACCGGCTTCGACAGGTGACCATTCATACCACTTGCGATGGAACGTTTTACGTCCTCGTCAAATGCATTTGCACTCATTGCAATGATCGGAAGTGTTTTTAAGTCTTCCCTGTCAATCTGCCTGATCGTGCGTGTTGCCTCTAGTCCATCCATTTCAGGCATCATAATATCCATCAGAATCAGATCATAATATCCTGGCGGTGTAGTGCGCACACCTTCCACTGCCTCTTTACCATTATATGCTTCCTCCACCTCAATGCCAAATGTTTCTAAAAGAGTACGCGCGATTTCCATATTCAGTGCGTTATCCTCCACTACAAGAACCCTTTTTCCGGTGAAATCCCTGGATAGATCAGGTGTTTTATCTTGCAGCCGGCTCTTCTCCACTGGTTTTAACTGCAGTGTAAAATAAAATGTACTGCCTTTTCCCGGTGCACTTTGTAACTGTATCTGTGAATCCATCATATGAATAAGGCGGCTGTTGATCGCAAGTCCTAAACCGGTTCCCTGTATTCTCGCATTTTCAGATGTATCTGCCTGCTCAAAGCTCTGGAAGATCAGATGCTGCTTATCTTCCGCAATGCCGATTCCATCATCGCTGACCTCAAAATAAATCTCCGATAATTCTGCTGTCTTTTGCATTTCACGAACAGTCAGTTTCACATGACCACCCATATTGGAATATTTGACTGCATTTCCAAGCAGATTCACAAGTACCTGGTTGATCCGGAGTTCATCACAGATGAACCAGTCATTCTTTAGCTCAATATTCTGTGAAAACCGGATGTTTTTCTCTGCAATCTTCGATTCAAGCAAAGGCTCAAGTCCCCGTATCATTTTAGCTAAATCTGCCTGTTCTGACACAAGCTTCATTTTTCCGCTTTCGATCTTTGACATATCTAAAATATCATTTAATAATCCAAGCAGATAATTAGAAGAATTTTTAATTTTATTCAGACAGTCAATACGTCGTTTTTCTTCCTGTCCATCTCTCAGAGCGATCTCTGCCATACCGATAATTCCGTTCATCGGTGTGCGGATCTCATGAGACATTCGTGCCAGGAAATCTGATTTTGCTTTTGCTGCAAGATCATGACGCTGCAGATTGATCTTATTTTGGATAATAGATCCTATTTCATCTAAATTCTTCCTGTCTTCCTCATTATCCAGTATTTTTTGATCAATACCCATAAACAGGATACTTCCTGCATAAGAACCATTGTCAGCCATATGATAGAGTACTCCATCCGTCCGGTCTGCAAATTTTCCCAGTATCGAATCCCTTAAAACTTCTTCCGTAACCGGCAGTATCTCCTGCACTTTCTTATTTTCAATAAACTGCTGGTATTCTGAACCGGAACAACGACTGACTCCATCCCAGTTCTGAAAGTTTTCTGTATCTTTCCAGTTATATAACAGGCTGTTTACCAGATATTCCCTGTTAAAACTTGCAATGACAAGATTTGCAAGATTATATTTTTCTTTTAACTTCAATGAAAGAATATCAAGTATGACTGCAAGTTCTCCTTCTCTGTCACACAGATTGATCGCTATAGAGGAAAGGTTCATCTGTTTTAACCTGCCAACGGAAGCGATCTCCCGGAATGTGGCATCTGCCTGCATACTTTTTTCATTCTCCGAAAGTTCCTGATAAATCATAATGTCATAACGACTATGCTTTGCAGCTGCTAATGCCTTTCCTGCCTGCTGTTTACTGTCTTCTTCCCGATCATCTGCCATTACACGCGTAATACCGCATTTTAAATTCAATGTAAGCAATTTCTCATCTGTCAGTGCCGTAAAATCCTGCCGGACCTTTTCAATCATTGCTTTTACCTGTGATGTCTGCACATCAGGGAGCCATAGCAGCATCTGATCTGCACCTGCTCTTATATAGATGACATTTTTGAAATTCTGCTTACCACATTCTGTTACGAGCTCTCCGGCAAGCTGTTCTAATAAAATATCTCCAAAAATCAGTCCATACTGCTCATTCACTTTCATGAAATGACAGATATCAATAATAGCAGTAACACCTTCCGGGCATTTTTCACGCGCTGTTCTCATTGCTTCCAGACCATATTCCAGACGGTAAAATAATGTGACCGGATCTAAAAGCTGTTTCTTTCTCCGTTCTTCTTCAAGAAGTTTTCTCTTTTGTATGTTGTGAATACAGCCAACTACACGCTCTGACTCCCCTGCTTCGTCCAGCATAACACTTCCGGACAGATTTACCCAGGTATAATCGTCTCCCGCCCTGTAACACGTCCGAAAATCAATATTGAGCTCATTTTTTGCATTGAGAACATGATACACAACACGTTCCCTGTCCTCCGGATAAATATATCCGTTATCTACCCACTCCGGATGTTTCACACAATCCCAGATACCATCAAAATTACCGCTGTTTACAACTTCTAATATTTTTTCTTTCTTACGATACGTGAAAAATATATCCTGTGAACTCTCAACTGCGATCCGGTATCTTTCTTTTTCTTCCAGAAGCTGTGTTTCCGTCTGCACCTGTTCATCGGTCAGATTTTCGATCACTCCATGTAATTCGTCAATTTCAAGAATATTTGAATTTTTAAAATCACGAATCCCGGTAACTCCGCCACGTACACTTTCCATCAGACGGTATACCGGCTTTGTAACATAACGGATCAGACAGTATACTAAAACTGCTGCAAACAGTGCACCGCTTATGATTGCCGTGATCATTTTAATATAGACTTTTCTTCCGATCCCATAAATAGAATCTTCTGTGACAAATCCACACAATACCCAGTCAGCATCATCATACGGCACATTATTACTGTAAAGTGATAACGGCTTTGTTACCACATAAATATCCTGTTTTCCCATCTGTGCCCCGGTGATTTTGCACAATTCATCTCCTGCATCTGCCTTAAATTCCAATGCATGATTATCTCTATATACAATAT